>OGMZ01000732.1_pt1 | contig 12527 bp, 12 predicted proteins | sample 1573361 | NCBI WGS metagenome assembly OGMZ01 (sample SAMEA2581995, study PRJEB24529) | metagenome | biome: Human gut stool | place: China | collected 2011
AATGGAATGTTAAACAATCATATACAAGACTTACATGTCGCAGCCACGCTTCCTCTATGATGATCATCTTGCGCACCCCTTTCAGACGGCGCATCTTGTTGATAAACAACTCCATGATGATGATAGTCGTTACCGGGAAAAGAATGGGGTGGTCTTTGATCTGATCGATTTCGAATACGATAAACCGTTTGCCGAGCAGGTCGAGCTGCTTGTCGGAGTTAAGCAGGAAATCATATTCTCCGCCACGGTAATAAGGTTCCAGCACGTTCAGGAAACCCGCAAGGTCGAAATCCTTTTCCCGGACTCCCTTCTCTTCCAGTATCTTCCGGTAGTCCGTTTTCACGAACTCGTAGAAGGTGTTGAACGAGGGAACGATGCTTTCATCCTCCTTGATGCGCCTGATATACAGGGCCACCGCATTGGACAGCGCCACTTCTTCCGAACGTGTCGCCGGTTCGTTGTCCTTTTTCCAGAGTGTGAGGATCAGTGTCTTGATACTCTCTCGTTTCTCAATGTCGAAAACCTTATCATCCGTGAAAAAAGGGTTGAACGCTATCGGGTTTTCGTCCGTATAAGTGAAATAGATGCCGTCCTTGCCGCCGGTTTTCTGGTGTATCAGCGAGCAAAGTCCCTGATAGCTGTTCCCCGTGTCGATCAATACCACGTGTGTGCCCTGTTCATAATACTGCCTCGCCAAATGATTCATGAAGAATGACTTGCCGCTACCGGAGCCGCCCAATACGAATTTATTTCGGTTCGTGGTTACGCCACGTTTCATCGGCAGGTCGGAGATGTCCACATGCAGCGGTTTTCCGCTGATACGGTCTGACATCTTCAGTCCGAAAGGTGAAACGGAGCTGCGGTAGTTCGTTTCTTCCACCCAGAAGCAGAGGGCCTGTTCGATGAACGTATAGAAGCTCTCCTCTGCCGGGAAGTCAGCGCCGTTTCCCGGCATTGCCGCCCAGTACAGCGTGGCGGCGTCCACCGTATTATGGCGTGGCTTACACTCCATCATGGCGATCTGACTGCCCACGTCATTGCGCATGTTCTTCACCTCCATCGGGTTGTCCGTCCATGCGATGACGTTGCAGTGGGCACGTACCGAGGTAAGCCCGAAAGAGTGTGCGTCATTCAGGTACAGGTCAATCCACTCCTTGTTGATCTGGTTGCTCCGTGAGTACTTCGAGAGCGACTGCATGTTGCGTGCGCTCTTTTCAAAACGTTGCAGGTTCTCGCCGCTGTCATCCAGAAAGATATACTGGTTGTACAGGTGGTTGCACGAGAGCAGCAGGCCTACCGGACTGGCGAATGACAGCTTGCAGTCGCTTTTGTCCGTTGACAGCCTTTCATACCGGCAGTCCGTACCCACCTTGTTGGGCAACGCATCCAGTTCCGATAGCGTATGTACCGATACGTGCTTGTCGCCGACACGCAGGCCGTCATCTCCGAGTTCGATGTCTTCCAGCGCAGTGGTATTTTCCATTGACAGACAGAAATATTTCTCCACCAGTCCGGTCTTATCCTCCGTGCCCGTAATCTCATCACCGACGAGCCGTCTTAGGTGTACCAGCCCTGTATCGTTCACGATACGGGCGAATTGTCCCACCGTATCCAGAAAATGGGCGGTGGTATCCTTGTCCACCTCCTTGGGGATGATGAATCCCCTGCACAGCGAAGAGAAGCTGCTCTGCATCCTCATGCGTTCTTTCGTCGTCTTGGTCAGGTACAGATAGCATTTGTGGTTCAGGAAAGGACGTTCGTTGAAGTGCATCTCGTAGCTCCGGGAAAGGAAACTTAGATTTTCCTTGTCCGTCTGGCTGCGGTAATCCTCCCGGATAAACCAGTCCTGTTTATGTACCACCGTATAATTGGGCAATACCTTGATTGCCTTTGCCCATGCCGCATGGATAGCCTCGTATTCAGCTGCCGTTACCGTGAAGAGTTCGGGCAGCTCCACCTCAAAGACGGCGGTGATGTCCGCATCTTTGGAGATGATACAGTCCGCTTCGACGGCGAGAAGCGGGAACTTGCTTTCCAATGTGGCGGCCTTTAGTGTGTTCCGCATACATTCTTCTTTTTAATCGTGAATAATTTTCGGGGACTGATCCGGTTGATCAGGTAGCGGGGGTGCTGTTTTCTGGCCAGCAGCTTCATCAGTCCGTGTTCTCCGAACTTGCCGTTCAGGTGGAATGTCAGCCAGACCAGTGCGGATGCGGAGGTTAAACCGAAAGCGATGCAGAGCCATTGGCCGACACCGGCCATATAGAGAATGACAAACAGCACGAACAGAGCCAGCAGCCCGCCGGCGAAAATAAAAAGGTATTGCGCCTTGAGTCCCTTGAACTCCGCACTCTCGCCGATCCCCTTGTTCAGTTCATAGTCCATATACATTATTATATATTAGGCGAATCTGTCCTTTAGAGGAAGAACGAACGCAGGATAGTGGCGGCGACAATCAGAAAGATGCACGCACCGAACCAGGAGGATGCCACCTTGCTTACGTCCGGATCGCCGGAACTGAACTTATTGTACACTTTAATCCCGCCGACCAAGCCGATCACGGCTCCGATTGCGTAGCACAGCTTCGTTCCCGGATCAAAGTAGCTTGTTACCATTTTCGTCGCCTCTGCGATACCGGCCGAGCCGTTTCCCTGCGCATGGAGCGAGCCTGTGGCGATTAGCATGACCGCCACTAATACAAGTTGTTTCGTGTTCATAAAATAAATGGATTTGAATGAGGGACACGACGGAGGGAAGAGTCCGCCGTATCCGGTTGTTAATTAAATTTGTCTGGATTTCTACTGGTAAGAATGAACCGTCAGCTATCCGTAATCTCTTTTTTTCATGTACGTTTTACTTTATTCGTTAGACAATATCGCTTATGGAGAAAGTGTCCGGTATGGTTTCTGCCGCCGGTTCGCTGTCCGGCTGTTTACGCTTGCGGTATGCCGCAAGGTGCAGTTCTATCAGCGAGCCGATCCGTTCCTCACGTTCCGCATCGCCGGAGGTCAGCTGTTCGAACATCGGGGTGTTGCGAAGTTCCGCCAGCGTCTTTCCGGCCTGAATCCTTTCCTCCTCACTGGCTGCTTCACCGCTGACCGCCACACGCACCGCCAGTCCCATGTCCTCGAAGCGGATGCCCGTGGCTTGCGGCGTGCATCCCGGCAGGCGTCTGTCCTGCTCGTCATCATCTATCGGAGGATTGTCATCCGCCGGTTCTTTCCGGAACTCCAGCGGAACATCCATATCTTCCATCAGTTCCAGTTCTTCCGGCAGCGGACTCCCTTCTGCAAACAGCTTGTCCAGTTCCTCGGCGGAAACTGTTTTCGGGTACTTTTCTTTCTCCGGTGCAAAAGTATCTGCTTCACTTACAGATTTTTCGTTTTCAATTTTTTCGGGTGTTTGTGGCGTGGAGTGGCTAAGGGAAAATGTGCTTTTGCCTAAAATCTCGCTCACGTCCACCGCCATCCGGGTAAGGATCTGCCCGGCTTTTTCCGCTTTCTTCCTCCGGCTGTTCCGCTCGTGGAAGAGGTAGGCGGCTATCCACAGCAGATAGCCGCCGGTAAGTAAGAATAAGATTGCTGACATGATTTCCGGGGTTTAAAACAGTTCGGTACTTCGTTTTCTGTATTCCTTCGTAATCTCGTCCTGATAGGTGGAAAAGTGCTGTTCCAGCACATTGTCCACATAGCTGAAAATGGACATCTCGTTGTTCCCGATTGTCTGGACAATCTTCTGAATCCGTTCATGGAACTCCTTACGAAGGTAGATTGTCTTGCCAAGCCGTGCGCAGACCGGTGACTCGTGGATGAACAGACGGACATATCCGTTCTCTTCACCGGACTGTCCGTTATTTCCGACTGCTTGTGCCTGCCCGTCCGTCTGCCGGCTTTCCTTGAACGAGGCGACTATGGAGTCCTCGTCAATGTCCGTCAGGTTTATTTTTTTCCGTTCGTTTCCCATAGCCTACTTTTTGATAATGGACAACAGTTCTTCCGTAATCTCTTTCAGGTTGCTGCCTTTGACCAGCGTACCGTTCGCAGGGAACAGCGTGGAACGGAACAATGCCCTATGTTCCCCCGTCAGCTCACGGCGGAACCGTTTGCTGTCCGGCAGGAAGGTATTCAGCACTTTCAGTCCCAGCTCGCCGATCACCTGTTCGTACACCTTGTACAGTTCCGATTTCTCCCGGCCGTCCACCATGTTCCACAGAAGGTACAGACCTTTGATATTCGTCTTGCCCGTAGCGATCAGCGTGTCATTCAGCCGGCTCGCAAAGCGGAGTGTGCTTTCCATTACTACCCTGTCGGCGGCAATGGGGGAAAAGACATAGTCCATGTTCGCCAGCGTGTTCAACACGCCCGTACTGTTTACCGTGCCCGGCAGGTCGAAGAACACGATGTCCGTTTCCGGCATCTTTTCCAGCAGTTCGTCCGCCTTTGCGACAGCATCCTCAGCCGTACTCTCCGCTATCGGATAGGCTTTCTTCCTTATCCGTTGCAGTTGCCTGTACGCCATCAGTTTGTAATGCTCGTCCTCCATGACCGTTTTCAGGTCACGTTTTCTCATCTCGGCAATGCTGTGTTGCGGGTAGTCGCAATCCACCACCGCTACATTCATCCCTTTCACATAGTGCAGGTAACTTGCCACCAGCACGGTCAGCGTTGTTTTTCCCGCTCCGCCTTTTTGCGTGGAAAAGGCGATAAAGAGTGTTTCTTTTTCCATGATGCAGTTTGTTTACAAATGATACTTTTGAATCAACGCCGCAAATAAAGAAGGAAAAAGAAGGGGAATTCATGGTTTGGGAACGGAGGGGTTCGAGTGGCCGACTCCTGACGTGGAATGGCTGACTGAACAGCCGACCGACCGAAGTATTGTCCGTCTGATTGGCCAATAGGATACTTGTCCGACCATACATGATATTATTGGATTGTATTGCCTGTCGGATAATCAGCCAAGGAAACAACCGACCGATGAACAGGTTGCCCGAACAAAAGGTTATCCGCTTGGTTGGCTGGTCAGCCGGATGACCGCACCAACGTTGCAACGGCTGACCGTCTGATTGGTTATCTGACCGGTTGGGCATTCAGTCCGCCATTACGCATCCCATTCAGGCACATTCTCAGCCGTTGGTTCAGCCACCATCGGCCGCCTGTTTATCCTCTTGTTCCACCTGTGTGTACAAGTGTCTGCCATTTGGCATAATGTGGCTAATATTGGTGATATACAACTGATTATATCACTTCCTAACTTTGCGGCATCCAACCGGAAGTGGGCTGTTTGCCTTCGTCGGTCGTCAATCCCCGCTTTCCCCCGAAAGCGCTCTTTCCTCTTCGGAGAGGAAAGATTTATGTTCGCCCGAACATAGCAAGCTGTGTTTTTTGCAGCACCACTCCGTTTTGCAGCAAAAAACGCTTGCCCTTGCAGGGGGCTGCAATTTGCTCCGAAGTCGCAAATTGTGGGGGAGAAACAGACGGCGGCAATGCCACCCGGTGGAATTGTACCACATAAAAAACGTATATATGAACAACGAGAAAAAGCGTCCTCGCACACGGGGAAAAGGGGGCAGGTTGCCCAAGTCGAACCCGGCCGTCCGCCGTGAAACCGTCAATCTGGACGAAGCCGGCCATGCACGGTTTCTCACCATGTTTGAGCAGTCCGGCCTGTTGTCCAAATCCAAGTTCATCGCCGCACGGATCTTTAACGAGGAGTTCAGGGTGATCCGGACAGACCGTGCCACAATGGAGTATGTGGCCAAGCTCACGGAACTGTTCCGGCAGTTCCGTGCCATAGGAGTGAATTACAATCAGGCAGTCAAGGAGTTGCACATCCATTTCACCGAAAAGAAAGCGTTGGCACTGCTTTACAGACTTGAAAAGCTCACCCTTGAACTCGTGGAGCTGAACCGCCGGATTGTCGAACTTTCCCAAAAACTCGCCTCACATGGTAGCCAGGATCAGCGTGGGTAAGAACTTGTACGGTGCATTGGCCTACAACCAGAACAAGGTCGATGAAGGCGGTGCAAAAGTCCTTTCGGCACATCTCCTCCGTTATCCCGAAGACGGGCGTTTCCGTCCGGATGAATCCGTGAGGCAGTTTCTTGAATGGATGCCGAACCATTACCGCACCGAGAAGCCGGTCATACACATCTCCCTCAATCCGCATCCCGACGACGTGCTGACCGACGGACAGCTGGCGGAAATCGGCAGGGAATACATGCAGCGGCTCGGTTACGGCAACCAGCCTTATCTTGTCTTTAAGCACGAGGACATCGGTCGGCATCATATCCACATCGTTTCCCTGCGTGTCGATAGTGAGGGAAGGAAAGTATCCGACAAGTTCGAATACCGTCGCAGCAAGGAGATTACCGAACTTCTGGAGCAGAAATACGGCCTGCATCCGGCGGAAGGCCGGAAGAAAGGCGAAGAGTGGCAGCTGAAGCCGGTAGATATTGCCAAAGGGGACATCAAACGGCAGATCGCCTGTACCCTCAAACCCCTGCTCGAGCTTTACAGCTTCCGCACAATGGGCGAACTCCGTGCCCTGCTTTCCCTGTATAATATAGGAGTGGAAGAAGTGAAGGGGGAAATTGGCGGACGCACCTATCACGGCATACTCTATACCGCTTTGGACGGCAACGGCGAAACGGCGGCCACTCCCATAAAGTCCTCCCGGCTGGGAAGAACGGCCGGTGCACAGCAGTTGGATAGGAAGATGCGGGAATCCGCCGCAAGAATCAAGTCCGAACCGTGCCGTGAACGGCTTCGGCCGTTAGTGGCCGAAGCTTTGCGCCGGTCCGTGGACGAACGGGATTTCCGTAGCCGGCTGGCGAAAGAACAGATAGACCTGGTTCTCCGCCGCAACGGAACCGGCAGGATTTACGGCGTTACCTTTATAGACCACCGCAGCCGCACCGTGCTCAACGGATCACGTCTGGGCAAGGAGTTTTCGGCGAACACGCTGGACAGATGCTTTCAGGAGCGGCCACAAGATCTCCTGCCGCCACTTCTGCCGTCCGTTCCGTCCGCTGTGGTTTCCGGAAACGGGGAGAAAATTCTGGGAGGGTTGCTTTCCGGCATGGAGCCGGAGCTGAACTATGTCCCCCGGCATCCCAGGCTACTGAAGCCCGACAAGAAGAAACGCCGTCGGCGTTACGGCCGTCAGGACTGAACCCGTATTACATAATTATCAAGACGATAACTTTTTAAAACTCAGTATTATGTCACAAGAAGATGATCTCAGGGGACTGGCGAAAGTCATGGACTTTATGCGTGCCCTCAGCGTATTGTTCGTAGTTGTCAATATCTATTGGTTCTGCTATCCGGCCATCCGGGAGTGGAATGTCAGTATCGGAGTGGTGGACAGGATTCTGCTGAACTTCCAGCGCACGACCGGGTTGTTCGGCTCCATCCTTTGGACAAAGCTTTTCTCCGTTACCTTCCTTGCCCTGTCGTGTCTGGGCACGAAGGGTGTAAAGGAGGAAAAAATCAAATGGGCGCATATCTGGACAGCCCTTTCCGCAGGTGTTGTCCTCTTCTTTTTCAACTGGTGGCTGCTCAGCCTGCCCGTACCGTTAATGGCACGCACCGCCTTTTATATATTCACTCTTGCCGTCGGCTATCTCTGCCTGCTTGCCGCAGGTGTATGGATCTCCCGCCTTCTCAAACAGGACCTTATGGACGATGTGTTCAACAACGAGAACGAAAGTTTCATGCAGGAAACAAGGCTTATCGAAAACGAATATTCTGTAAATCTGCCGACACGGTTCTATTATGGCAAGAAATGGAACAACGGCTGGATCAATGTCGTGAATCCTTTCCGTGCCTCCATCGTACTGGGAACGCCCGGTTCGGGAAAGTCTTTTGCAGTGGTAAATTCCTATATCAAACAGCAGATAGAGAAAGGCTATGCCGCCTATATCTACGATTTCAAGTTTCCCGACCTCTCCACCATTGCTTACAATCACCTGCTCAATCATTTGGAGGGGTACAAAGTGCCGCCGAAGTTCTATGTCATCAACTTCGACGATCCCTCACGCAGCCACCGCTGCAATCCCCTCAACCCGAAGTTCATGACCGACATCTCCGATGCTTACGAGAGTTCGTACAGCATCATGCTCAATCTCAACCGGTCGTGGGCGGCGAAGCAGGGCGATTTCTTCGTTGAGTCGCCCACCATTCTCTTTGCCGCCATCATCTGGTTTCTGCGGGTGTACAAGGACGGCAGGTATTGCACCTTCCCCCATGCCGTCGAGTTCCTCAACAAGCCTTACGAGCAGATCTTTCCCATCATGTCCTCCTATCCCGAACTGGAGAACTACCTCAGTCCTTTCCTCGATGCGTGGCTGGCGGGAGCCGCCGACCAGCTCATGGGACAGATCGCCAGTGCGAAGATTCCCCTGTCCCGTATGATTTCGCCGGCACTCTATTGGGTGATGTCTGCCGACGAGTTCTCTCTGGACATCAACAATCCCGACGAGCCGAAAATCCTCTGCATAGGCAACAATCCCGACCGGCAGGCGATCTATGGTGCTGCGCTCGGCCTGTACAACAGCCGTATTGTAAAGATTGTCAATAAGAAGGGCAGGCTGAAAAGCTCCATCATCATTGATGAGTTGCCCACCATTTTCATCAAGGGGCTGGATAACCTGATAGCCACCGCACGCAGCAACAAGGTCGCCGTGCTGCTCGGTTTTCAGGATTTCAGCCAGCTTATCCGTGACTATACCGACAAGGAGGCAAAGGTGATTATCAACACGGTTGGCAACATCTTTTCGGGGCAGGTCGTGGGGGAAACGGCCAAGACCCTCAGCGAGAGGTTCGGCAAGATACTTCAGAAACGCCACTCCATCTCCATCAACCGGCAGGATGTTTCCACCTCCATATCCACCCAAATGGACAGCCTCATTCCACCCAGCAAGATCAGCGGGCTGACACAGGGGATGTTCGTCGGCTCCGTAGCCGACAATTTCGGGGAGAGGATTGAGCAGAAAATCTTCCACTGCGAGATTGTCGTCGATGCCGGGAAAATAGCCGAAGAGGAGAAGGCATATCAGAAGATACCCGTTATCACCGGCTTCGTGGACGATGACGGAGTGGATCACATGAAAGAAATGGTACAGGAAAACTACAACCGGATCAAGGAGGATGTCAAACGGATCGTGGCCGACGAGCTGGAACGCATCGCCAGCGATCCCGCCCTCAAGCACCTTCTGGAACTGAACAAATGACGATGCGCCGAACGGAAAAATCCCCTGCAAGCGGCTATGGCTTGCAGGGGATTCCGTTCGTTCCGGAAATCGGATTACCTTCTATGGTAATGTTTCTCGTCATCTTCTTCCATCCGTTTGAGCATCACTTCACGCAGGCGGTCGATGAAGTAGGTACGCTCGTCCGCCTTTCGCCTGCGTATCCGTGCGTAGTAGCTCGAAGCGTTCTTCACATCCAGTCCCAGCAGTCCGCACACGTGTTCCACCACACGCTTCAGCGTGACATCACCGCCGTTGAACAGTTTCAGTTCGTGGCAGGCGTACAGCAACTCTATCAGATTTATCACTTCCGATGTCCAGATGACCGGAGGGGTTCCGGCCGGTACGGTGGAAACATCCGCACCCGCCGGATGTATCTCATAGGCGAACTTGCAGTGGGCTTGCATCCCTTCCAGATAGGTCAGAGTGCCGATGATATAGGAGTAGCAGATCAGATGTTCCTTCTGTGCCGTGCGGTAATGCTCGCGCAGGATGACCAGCCTGCAACTCAGGTATTGCAGCTGGAAAAGGACAATGGTGATGTCGTTCTCCGCACGTTGTAGCTCGTACACTTCCTTTACGAACTCGGCATTGGCTTTCGACAGTGTTTCCTCGTTGCTGTTCTCTTGTTCCAGCAACAGGAGATAAGGGGTAACATTGAATAATTTCATAATGTTTTTTCGTTTAAGTATGAAAATGGCTTCAATGTAAGCGCTTTGCCCGACATGCCTGTTCCGCTTTTCGCCGAAAATGCCGGTGTCTATTCGCCCAGATAGAACTTACGGCGTTCCTTGCACAGTTCATCGTACAGATCCTTGTGCAGCTCGCTCGGACTTTGCTTCATCTGTTCCATACAGAACTCCCAGAAACGGTTGGCCGATGCGAATCCGTTCTTCTCGGCTATTTCCATTAGCGGACGGTCATAGTAATATTTCAAGTCCCGCCGTATCTGTCCGATACGTTGTTCCTGGAGCCATCTGTTGGCCGGGCGGTGGTAGATCTTGCGGAACTTGTCACGGAAGGTCGAAACGCTCATGCAGAACATTCCGGCGAGTTCCTCCACACTGTGCGTCCGGTAGCTGTAGCGGTTCACCTTCATCCGGAACACGGCGGCATACAGCGGCTTCAGCCGTTTCTCGGCAAACTGGAAATCCAGCTCGGTAAGCGGTGTGTACTGCCGGCTGATCTGTTTGCGCCGTTCCACGAAGAAGTAGTCGCATACCTCATTACACATGTTGTACAGGGGTTGTGGAGTGCCGGTATGGTACAGCACCTCGCACAGATAGAGCATCTCCGGCGTGCGGTACGCTTTCCGGTAAGGCTCGACGAAATGGTGCAGCAGGTCGTTCTGTATCTCCACCTCTTTGGAGAGGGAGAGCAGCATCAGCAATGGCCGGTACTCTTTGCATGACACGGAAGGCAGTTCGGGCAGTTTTTCCATACGCCGCAGGATATGGCGGCACAGTTCCGTGTTCCGGGAATAGGGTTCCAGTACAAGGAATTTTTTCGTACTTTTCGCCTTTAGCAGTTCCTCCACTTCCGTTTGGAGGGCAAGGGTTGTTTCTCTCAGTGATTCCGGTACGGTCATCACCAGCTGTTCGATAAACTTCGTTTCCATGATAATGTGTTTTTAATGGATAAATCGGTAATGTATGAAATCCTGCAAAGATAACCGCCATAGACCGGTAACCGCTTCCGTTTTTCGCCGGAAATGCTTCCGTGTCTGGAAATGGAATTAGGGACTTCATCTCATCCTTTAATTCTTTACAAAGGAATAATACACCCAGTAGATGAAAATCCAGACCATATCTCCGGCAAGCAGACAGATGATCCGTTGCCTGAATTTCAAATCATACTTTTCCGCTTTCAGCTGTTTCAGTTTGGGGAAGAAGTCGCTTGGCAGATAGTGCTGCCTGCACAGATAGAACGGTGCAAATATAAATATGACGAGCATTTCCCACCATCGGTAACTGACATTCCTGTTCTTCTCGTTCTGTTTGTCCATGCGGGCTTTCTCAGCACGTGCGGCGGCATCCAGCCGTCGCATGAAGGCCTCCTCCTTCTCTTCCATGATGTCGGCGATCACCTTGTCGTCCACGCCTCGGTTGTACAGTTCCAGCTTTGCCTGCCGCACCTGCTTGTCGGTATATTCGCCGGTTACATTGTTGGCGATTAGCAATAGCTCGTCTGTCGAATATTCTCTTGTCCTCATATGCTCAATCTTCTATCCTATAATCCATAGCCAAGCCTTTGGGGGCAAAGCTGAATATCGGGTATTTTAATTTCGTTTTCATTCTCTACTTCTTTACAAATAAACAATATACCTTATATATACACCGGATTGTATTCTAACACCATTTACAAATAATCCATCCCAACTTAGCTAATAGCCATAGCTCAAATCCACATAATACCATAGGAAGTAATAGTAGCAAAGTTATCGTAATCTTATTTTTGGACAAATGACGATAATGGTTTACTAATGCAGATGTTCTATCTTTTCGATACCTAACAAGGCAAAACAAGACAGGAAAAAGAAACATTCCCATACAACATAACAAATACCATGTATGTGGCAAGTTTCTGTCAAATAGCGGAATACACGGGATTTCTATTATAAACCACCAATATAAGGATAGCATGAGTACCCCTGAACATCGGGACCTCATTTTATGACCTTGCTCACCTTTGAAGTACAGGTAATCAAAAAAATAATACCTGTAATTCGTCCGGTTGGCACGTTGCTTCACTCGTTCAAAATAGTTATCTGTTTTTTTTATTCTTTTACTCATATATAGTCGATGAATTATGTTCTCCAAAATGCAAAATAAAGCAGGGTCATACCCAGCACAATTCCAAAAAAGACAAGCCCTGTCAGGAGAAAGACCCAATCCGAATAATGAAAGTCAATTTCCTTGTAAGGAATGGCAGTTTTCTTCACATACTTGTTCCATGCCCATATAAGAACTCTTCCCAATCTTTCTGCTGTAAATTTGTATTCCCTCATGCGCTGGCGAGCAATAAATAGAATGTCGCTAACCGTATAATCAGGGAAACGACATAGATGCCGTAGTAGAGCAGATACCTTTTCTTTTTGTCAAACTCGGCGAAATATTTCCTGTATTTGTCCCCCTTGAATAAGAATATTTCATTGACATAATACCCGCATATCCCGATGAGTATCAAAAGCAAAAAATAGACACCGTTTCCCAAAATACTTAATAGGCCCTCAAATCCGCAACTAAGCTCTTCAGCGTCCTTCTTGCGTCTAAACGTCCTC
>OGMZ01000741.1_pt1 | contig 12455 bp, 11 predicted proteins | sample 1573361 | NCBI WGS metagenome assembly OGMZ01 (sample SAMEA2581995, study PRJEB24529) | metagenome | biome: Human gut stool | place: China | collected 2011
ATCTGACTGCTATTCTGCGGGTCGATATAGAGCATATTCAGCGCAGCCCGGCGTTTCTCATTTACCAGTGCCGTCTGCTTTGCGTCCGGCGTTGGCAATACTCCGCCGCCATCGCCCACCGCCATATGGGTAATTTTTAGCGGCACACCGAGCGCGGCGGCGCTGGCAAGTTTCGCCGCGCCAATATCCGTCAGCAGGGTATAAAATTTTGTGCTCATGGATTCACTCTCATTGTGTCAATAACATGGACCGCCCCGCCTTCATGCGCGGTGCCACCGGAAATAATCGTTTCGTTGATATACGGATAGATCGTGATTTCTTCGCCAAGATAGCTGGCGGCTCCCACCCAATGCGGGCCGCTGGTCTGCAGATTGATGGACATGCCGATCATGTGGCGGCTACATGGTTTGGCATCGCTTATCAGTCGCTCAAGTTCCAGATAGGTATCTTCAGTGATGCCCTGGTCCTGCACGCCGATATCCAGGCGAAACGTGCCCGGTGCCTCTCCGGTTTGCCACCACTCAATAATGCGGATCAGAAAGCCGTGATTTTTGAAGCACAGCATTTCAGCGTCTACGGCGTGGGCTATCAAAATTCTGTTCCGAACTTCACCGACATTAACGGTCATTGGGCAAAGGAGCATATCCTCTTTACCGTCAGCCGTGGGCTGTTCTCCGGCACCAGCGAAACCACCTTCAGTCCGGACAGCCCCCTGACACGGGGAATGTTCGTCACCGCTTTTGGACGTCTGGCAGGGATTAACCCGGAGGATTATCAGAACAGAGCATTTACAGACGTGAAGGCCGATGCCTACTATGCCCCCTATGTCAACTGGGCGGCAAAGACCGGAATTGTGGGTGGCATAACCTCCACAACCTTTGCCCCGGACAGCAATATCAACCGCGAGCAGATGGCGGTCATTCTGAAAAACTATGCCGACAAGATGGGCTATCCCATCCCGAAAACACTGGAAGCTGTGACCCTTGCCGATAATGCGAAGATTTCCTCCTGGGCGAAGGATGCAGTCAAGGCGATGCAGCAGGCAGGCATTCTCTCCGGCAAGGCGAATAATCTGTTTGACCCGAATGGCAATGCCACCCGTGCGGAGGCGGCCACCGTCCTGCACCGGTTTGTGGAGGCCATCATCGACCCGCAGACTGCAAACGGCTGGACGCAGAACGACAGTGGAGAGTGGAGCTACTACAAGGACGGGGAACTGGTGAAAGGCTGGCGCTCCGATGACCAGAAGTGGTACTGGCTTGACAAAACTACTGGAAAGATGTTCTTCGGCGGCTGGAAACAGATTGACGGAAAGTGGTACTACTTCTACGCAGACGGCTCTATGGCTGCCAATACCAAGGTGGATGGCTATGAAGTCGGAGCAGACGGCGCGAGAAAGTAACCCTTTCGACAGACGAATCGAATAAGAACAAGAGGAGGGGGCTTTCCAAACGATCCAATTCGCTGGAAAGCTCCCTTTTTTGAAAACATCGGTTTGCCCGTGCAGCAGCGGACAAGACAAACGCGATCAGGTATTCAATTACCCGACCGCGTTTATTTTGTTATGGGCTTTAGCCTGTTGAGGATATCGGAGTTTTTTGTGATCCGAAAAATGGAGATGTCCGGAACAAAAACCCACCTGCTATGCGGGGGGAGTCAAATCGTTATACAAAAAATCACCTTTCCGTTACAATAGAGTTGTTCAGGCACTATCGTAAGAAAGGAAAGGTGATTTTATGGCAAAAAGAATAGCGATTTAGCACACAAAGTGGATGTGTAAATACCACATCGTATTCACTCCTAAGTATAGACGAAAAATGATTTACAATCAATTAAAACAAGATATTCGAGACATATTAAAACAGTTATGTTCTTACAAAGGAGTGGAAATCATTGAAGGGCATATCATGCCCGATCATATACACATGCTTGTAAGTATCCCACCGAAAATGAGTGTATCGAGTTTTATGGGATATTTAAAAGGAAACTCCGCATTGATGATATTTGACCGACATGCAAATTTAAAATATAAATTCGGAAATCGTCACTTCTGGTCAGAAGGTTATTATGTCAGTACAGTAGGATTAAATGAAGCGACGATAAAGAAATACATTCAGGATCAGGAAAAATATGATATCATGCAGGATAAATTAAGAGTGAAGGAATATGAAGCCCCTTTTAAGGGTACAGAGTCGAAGTAATACGAACGTCCCTTCAAGGGCATAAGCAACGCGTCAAAAGCGATAGTGACTTGAACGAAGAGAAAGTCTGGTGCGCCTTGAGACGCTGCCCAGTGTCAAGGGGTTATACCCAGCGAGTCGAGCCACCCGTTTTACGGGTGGCGGCGACTACAAAAAACAGGGACTGTCAAAGACAGCCCCCGTCGGATCATTCGATTATCTCTTGTTGCTTGCTCTCCAGATATGCATCTTCTCAGCCTCTGCGATCAGCTGGTCGCGGAACTGCGGATGTGCTACGGAGATGATAGCTTCAGTCTTCTGCCATGTGGAGAGACCTTTTAAGTTTACTTTACCGTACTCAGTAACGAGATAGTGGATATTCGCACGGGTATCGGTTACGATGGAGCCAGGAGCCAGAGTCGGAACGATTCTGGACTCTAAGGTGCCGTCTTTCTTCTTGAAGGTAGAAGAGCAGCAGATGAAGCTCTTTCCGCCCTTGGAAAGATAAGCGCCGAGAACGAAGTCAAGCTGTCCGCCTGCACCGCTGATGTGCTTGATTCCTGCGGACTCAGCGTTTACCTGACCGAAGAGGTCAAGGTCAACTGCGTTGTTGATGGACATGAAGTTGTCGAGAGACGCGATCGTGCGGACATCGTTTGTGTAGTCGACCGGTGCGGACATGCACTCCGGATTCTTATTTAAGTAGTCGTATAATTTCTTTGTACCTGCGCCGAATGCATAAACCTGACGGCCTTTGTCGATATTCTTTCTCGCGCCGGTGATCTTTCCTGCGTTTGCGATATCAACGAAAGCGTCAACGTACATCTCTGTGTGAACACCGAGATCCTTTAAGTCGGATTTCGCGATCAGAGCACCGACTGCGTTCGGCATTCCGCCGATACCGAGCTGTAAGCATGCTCCGTCCGGGATCTCCTCAAGGATCAGCTTTGCGACAGCCTCATCGACATCGCTTGCAGCAGCAGCGCCGCCCATCTCAGCGATCGCCGGGTTGTCACCTTCTACGATCATGTCAACGTGGGAGATATGAACACCTTCCTCAGTACCGCCGAAGCATACCGGCATATTCTCGTTTACTTCCACGATAACGACCTTGGAGGTCTCGCATACAGCAGCCATATGGGAAGCGTTCGGTCCGAAGTTGAAGAAACCGTGCTCGTCCATCGGGGAAACCTGGAATACAGCTACGTCCGGCTTATTCTGAGATTCTCTGTAATATCTTGGAAGCTCAGAATAACGGATCGGAGCATAGTAGCTGAAGCCCTGTGCGATCGCTTTTCTTTCGATACCGCTCATATGCCAGGAGTTCCATGTCATATGTTCAGCCGGGTTCTCGATCTTGAAGATCTCCGGTACCCACATTAAGATACCGCCGCGAAAGTTTACGTCAGTTAATTCCGGAAGTCTTTTTGCGATTTCCTTATCGACTGCGATCGGAGTTGCTGTTGTCCAGCCGTAATCGACCCAGTCACCGGATTTGATAACGGAAGCTGCTTTCTCAGCGGAAACCAGCTTTTCCTGATACATCTGTTTGAAATCCATTTTAATACCCTCTCTTTGTAACCATAAAAATATTACTGCATCTCAGAACTTTGCCGGGATCATAGGATCCGGGGCCAAACTCTGACATTATTTTATCATTATCTGCCGGCAAGGTCAAGAAATCCGGTGAAAAAGGAATAGAAAGAAATGGTAAAACATGACAAAAACAAAAAGTGACGCGTCAGAGCATAAAAGTAATTTTTGTACGAAATGAAGAGTAAAGTTCCTAATTTGTTTAGAAAAAATATATAAAAAGCTTTTGATAATGATTTGACAGCAAAACGGTTTGGTGATATGATTAGTTATACATAATATACTGCCTTGCTTATGGAAAAATATATGGTGTAGAGCTTGGCAGCGGTATAATGAGGAGGAAAAGAAAATGGCAAAGAAAGTTGTACTTGCAGGTGCATGCCGTACGGCAATCGGAACAATGGGTGGCGAATTAAGCACAGTACCGGCTCCGGAACTTGGCGCAATCGTAATCAAAGAGGCTTTAAAGAGAGCAGGAGTTGCTCCGGAAGCTGTTGACCAGGTTTACATGGGCTGCGTAATCCAGGCTGGTCAGGGACAGAACGTAGCACGTCAGGCTACATTAAAAGCTGGTCTCCCGATCGAGGTTCCGGCTGTTACGATCAACGTTGTATGCGGTTCCGGTCTTGAGGCTGTCAACATGGCTGCTGAGATGATCCTTTCCGGCGACGCTGATATCGTTGTTGCAGGTGGTATGGAGAACATGTCCATGGCTCCGTATGCAATGATGAAAGGCCGTTACGGATACCGTATGGGCAATGCTACTTTAGTTGATACAATGGTAAACGATGCTCTCTGGGATGCATTCAACAACTACCACATGGGTATCACAGCTGAGAACATCTGCGATCAGTGGGGTCTTACAAGAGAAGAACTGGACAAGTTCGCTGCAGTAAGCCAGCAGAAGGCAGAGGCAGCTCAGAAGTCCGGCGCATTCAAGGACGAGATCGTTCCGGTAGAAGTTAAGAAGAAAAAAGAGACAGTTATCGTAGATACAGATGAAGGTCCGCGTCACGGAACAACTGTTGAGACACTCGGTAAGTTAAAACCGGCATTCAAGAAAGACGGCGGTTTAGTTACAGCTGGTAACTCTTCAGGAATCAACGACGGCGCAGCTGCAGTTGTTGTTATGAGCGAAGAGAAAGCAAAAGAACTCGGTGTTAAGCCGATGGCTACATGGGTTGCCGGTGCTCTTGGCGGCGTAGATCCGAAGATCATGGGTATCGGACCGGTTGCAGCTACAAGAAAAGTTCTTAAGAGAACAGGCATGGAGATCAAAGACTTCGATATCATCGAGGCTAACGAGGCATTCGCTGCACAGTCTGTAGCAGTAGGTAAAGAGCTTGGCTTTGACCTTAACAAGTTAAACCCGAACGGCGGCGCTATTGCTCTTGGTCACCCGGTTGGAGCTTCCGGATGCCGTATCCTTGTTACACTTCTTCATGAGATGGAGAAAGCAGATGCTAAGAAGGGTCTTGCAACTCTTTGCATCGGCGGCGGAATGGGCTGCGCTACAATCGTAGAGAGAGACTAATCTGGGACTTTGGCAAAATCTGAGGAGACTACATATGGGTTTTGTAAAATATGAGCAGGACGGTTTTGTTGGTGTTATCACCATCAACCGTCCGGAGGCATTAAACGCGTTAAATACAGCGGTTATTCAGGATTTAGACGCTGTTCTTGACAGCATCGATCTTGGTACAACAAGAGTGCTGGTTGTGACCGGCGCGGGTGAGAAATCCTTTGTTGCCGGTGCAGACATTGCTGCAATGAGCACAATGACTGTACAGGAGGCACGTGAGTTCAGTAAAGCTGGAAACGATGTTTTCCGTAAGCTGGAGACACTTCCGATCCCGTCGATCGCAGCTGTCAACGGTTTCGCGCTTGGCGGTGGAAATGAACTTGCAATGAGCTGTGATATCCGTTACTGCTCCGAAAACGCTATGTTCGGACAGCCGGAGGTTGGTCTTGGCATCACTCCGGGATTCGGCGGAACCCAGCGCCTCGCAAGACTGATCGGAACCGGAAAAGCAAAGGAAATGGTATATGCCGCTGTCAATATCAAAGCAGACGAAGCATACCGGATCGGTCTTGTAAACGGTGTGTGCACGAAGGAAGAGCTTATGCCGACGGTTATGAAGCTGGCAAAGAAGATCGCCTCCAACGCACCGATCGCTGTCAGAAATTCAAAGGAGTCCCTGACAGACGGTTATCTTTCCGACCTTGACCACGCAATCTCTATCGAAGAGAAATATTTCTCCGAGTGCTTCGAGACCGAGGACCAGAAGGAAGGAATGAAGGCGTTCCTCGAAAAGAGAAAAGTGGACGGCTTCAAAAACAAATAAATGGAACTGTTCAGTCTGAACAGCGATCAGTAAGTCTACATCATATGTTTGCATAAAGGAGATAAAATCATGAAAGTTGGTATTATCGGCGCTGGAACCATGGGTTCCGGTATTGCACAGGCATTCGCACAGACAGAAGGCTATGAGGTAATGCTCTGCGACATCAATGAGACATTTGCAGCGAACGGAAAGAAGAAAATTGCCGCTGGATTCGAGAAGAGAATCGCAAAAGGCAAAATGACTCAGGAAGAGGCTGACAAGGTCCTGAACAAGATCACAACAGGCGTAAAAGATATCTGTGGTGACTGCGACCTCGTTGTTGAGGCTGCAATCGAGAACATGGAGATCAAGAAGCAGACATTCAAAGAGCTCGACGCAATCTGCAAACCGAGCTGTATCTTTGCTACAAACACTTCTTCCCTTTCCATCACAGAGATCGGCGGCGCAGTTGAGAGACATGTAATCGGTATGCATTTCTTCAACCCGGCTCCGGTTATGAAGCTGGTTGAGGTTATCGCTGGTTTAAACACAAAACCGGAAGATGTTGAAGCAGTTAAGAAGATCTCCGAGGAGATCGGCAAGACTCCGGTACAGGTAGAAGAGGCTGCTGGTTTCGTTGTAAACAGAATCCTTGTTCCGATGATCAACGAAGCAATCGGCATCTACGCTGAGGGCGTTGCTTCCGTAGAGGGTATCGATACCGCTATGAAGCTCGGCGCTAACCATCCGATGGGACCGTTAGCACTCGGTGATTTAATCGGTCTTGATGTTGTTCTTGCAATCATGAACGTTCTTGAGACAGAGACAGGCGATCCGAAGTATCGTCCGCATCCGCTTCTTAAGAAGATGGTTCGCGGTGGTCTTCTTGGAAGAAAGACTGGCAAGGGCTTCTACGATTACAGCAAATAATAATGTAAGGGTTGCCTGACGGTGATCTTATCCCGTCAGGCAATATGCCTTTTATAACAGAAGAGGTAAATTTCAAATTATTTTTTTATTACGATTGTTTATTTTTTCACAATATGTTATAATGAAAAGGCATGTACTAAATTAGGTACATCGGGGGAGTGAAGCATCCACATTTCCCCATGTTATACATGATACAATTCACAAGGAGGAACTAAAAACATGGATTTTACATTAGGTAAAGAGCATGAGATGGCGAGAACACTGTTCCATGATTTCGCCGAGAAGGAAGTCAAACCCCTTGCTCAGGAGGTTGACGAGGAAGAGAGATTCCCGGTTGAAACCGTAGAGAAGATGGCTAAAAACGGTTTCCTCGGTATTCCGGTACCGAAGGAGTATGGTGGACAGGGCTGTGATCCGCTTACATACGCTATGTGCGTTGAGGAGCTTTCCAAAGTTTGCGGTACTACAGGCGTTATCGTTTCCGCACATACATCCCTTTGCATGGATCCGATCATGACATTCGGAACAGAAGAGCAGAAGCAGAAATTCCTCGTTCCGCTTGCAAAAGGCGAGAAGTTAGGCGCATTCGGTTTAACTGAGCCGGGCGCTGGTACAGACGCTCAGGGTCAGCAGACAAAAGCTGTTTTAGACGGCGACGAGTGGGTATTAAACGGTTCCAAGTGCTTCATCACTAACGGTAAGTATGCTGATACATACATCGTTATCGCTGTAACAGGCACTGTTGAGAAACGTGGCAAAATGCAGAAAGAGATTTCCGCATTTATCGTAGAGAAAGGTACACCGGGCTTCACTTTTGGTACAAAAGAGAAGAAGATGGGTATCCGCGGATCTGCAACATATGAACTTATTTTCACAGACTGCCGCATCCCGAAGGACAACCTCTTAGGTAAGAAGGGTGAGGGCTTCAAGATCGCTATGCATACTCTTGACGGCGGACGTATCGGTATCGCTGCTCAGGCTCTTGGTCTTGCAGAGGGCGCTCTTGACAGAACAGTTGCTTACGTAAAAGAGAGAAAGCAGTTCGGCCGCACAATCGGTCAGTTCCAGAACACACAGTTCCAGCTTGCTGATATGGCAACAAAGGTAAAAGCTGCTCAGATGATGGTTTACCGTGCAGCAATGGCTAAGGCTACTCAGAAGTCCTACGGCGTAGAGGCAGCAATGGCTAAACTGTATGCAGCAGAGGTTGCTATGGAAGTTACAACAAAGGCTGTACAGCTCCATGGTGGTTATGGTTACATCAGAGAGTACGACGTAGAGCGTATGATGCGTGATGCTAAGATCACCGAGATCTACGAAGGAACAAGTGAAGTTCAGAGAATGGTTATCTCCGGCGCACTGTTAAAATAATAATTTAACAGCTGGAAGATCATAACTATAAATGAAAATAAGGAGTGAAATACAGTGAAAATCGTTGTTTGTGTAAAACAGGTGCCGGATACTAAGGGCGGCGTAAAGTTCAAACCGGATGGAACACTTGACAGAGCAGCTATGCTCACAATCATGAACCCGGATGATAAAGCTGGTCTGGAGGCAGCTCTTCGCTTAAAAGATCAGTATGGTGCAGAAGTTACAGTAGTTACAATGGGTCTTCCGAAGGCTGAGGAAGTTCTTCGTGAGGCTATGGCTATGGGCGCTGATAACGGTATCCTTGTTACAGACCGTGTTCTCGGCGGTGCTGATACATGGGCTACATCCCAGACAATCGCTGGTGCTTTAAGAAACCTTGACTATGACCTCATCATCACAGGCCGTCAGGCTATCGATGGTGATACTGCTCAGGTAGGTCCGCAGATCTCTGAGCATCTTGGTCTTCCGGTAATCAGCTATGCTGAGGGCATCGAGATCGATGGTGATTCTGTAATCGTTAAGCGTCAGTTTGATGATAGATACATGATGTTAAAGGCTAAAATGCCGTGCTTAATTACAGCACTTTCTGAATTAAATGAGCCGCGTTACATGACTCCGGGCGGAATCTTCGATGCATACAAGAAAGAGATCACCGTTTGGGGCAGAAAAGATCTGAAAGATGTCCTTGATTCCAACCTTGGTCTTAAGGGATCCCCGACTAAGATCGCTAAGGATTCCGACAAAGTAAGAAAGGGTGCAGGCGTTAAGGAGACAAACCTTGATCCGTCCGCAGCTGCAAATTACATTGTTGAGAAACTTACTGAGAAACATGTACTTTAATTCAAAAAAAGAAAAGTGTGGTGAAAAGTGATGAATTTAGCAGAATATAAGGGTGTATATGTCTTTGCACAGCAGGTAGACAATCAGATCAGCAGCATCGCTCTGGAGCTGATCGGTAAAGGTAAAGACCTGGCAAAAGATTTAGGAACAACTGTAACAGCAGTTTTAGTTGGTTCCAACGTAAAAGGTCTTGCAGACGAACTCGGTGAGTACGGTGCAGACAAAGTTATCGTTGTTGACGATCCGGAATTAAAGGATTACAGAACTGAGCCGTATACTCATGCGATCACAGCTGTTATCAACGAGTTCAAGCCGGACATCTTCTTAATCGGTGCTACAGCAATCGGTCGTGACCTTGGTCCGCGTGTTTGCGCACGTATCCATACAGGTCTTACAGCAGACTGCACACAGCTCGATATCGGAGATTTCCCGCTCGTAGCTATGCCGGGTAAAGAGCAGAAACATGGTCAGCTCCTTATGACCCGTCCGGCATTCGGCGGCAACACGATCGCTACAATCGCTTGCCCGGAATTCCGTCCGCAGATGGCTACAGTACGTCCAGGCGTTATGCAGAAGCTTGACCGTGAGGCTGGCAGAAAAGCTGAAATTATCGAATTCAACCCGGGCTTCACTCCGGACAACAAGTACGTTGAGATTCTCGAGATCGTTAAGGCAGTATCCGACGTAGCTGATATCATGGATGCAAAGATCCTTGTTTCCGGTGGCCGTGGAGTTGGCAGCGCAGAGAACTTCAAACTGCTTGATGACCTCGCTGAGGCTATTGGCGGTACAGTAAGCTGCTCTCGTGCAGTTGTAGATTCCGGCTGGAAGCCGAAAGATCTTCAGGTAGGACAGACTGGTAAGACTGTTCGTCCGCACGTATACTTCGCAATCGGTATTTCCGGTGCTATCCAGCACGTAGCTGGTATGGAAGAGTCTGACATCATCATTGCGATCAACAAAGATGAGTCCGCTCCGATCTTCGATGTAGCTGACTACGGTATCGTAGGCGACTTAAACAAGATCGTTCCGATGCTGACAGAGAAGATCAAAGAAGCAAAGGCTGCAGCAGCTAAATAATTTACGTGAATTGTATATACCAGGGTGAAAAGTTTTGAACTTGGCACCTGGAACGAATAAAAGTAGGCAGAGCGATTCTGCCGGCAGTGTCCAAACAGGTGAAAATCCCCGTCCGGGTTTCCGGGCGGGGATTTTTGCGTTAGTGCGCCCGGCGGCGCACGTTTCTTAAGGGTTAAAGTCCCGAATCCGCCCGGTAGTGGGAAGGATATAGCCGAAGGCAAGGGTGTCCATCGAGAGGTGGAATATGAAGGAAGCCGGATGTGGGAACAGACTAACCACGGGCAAATCTCTGGTCTGACGAACAGAAATCTCATATAAGGTTATACATGAGGGTAAGACTGCTAAGCAAGCCGAAGCCCAATAACTACACGGAATCATGTATGATAAATGAGGCAGATAGATGAAGAGGAAGAAATGTGTGGTACCCGGGGAGGTCTGTGCGATATGCTCTGAAAGGAGTAACCATTGCGCAAAGCAATGCTGAACGCACAGAAGTCAGCAGAGGTCATAGTAGCCGAAAGGTGAAGGACCGAATCAGTAGGAGTCTTGAGTATGACCGAGAAAGGAGGAATGGCCGTCTATGGCAGAAAACATTGAAAACAATGGCTGTTCGCAAAGAGATAGTGCGGAACACGAAGGGTATGCAAAAGCGTCAAGGTCATTCAATCGGATATGGAAAGAAAGAGACAGTGCACAGCCGAGACTTTTGGAAGCGATACTGTATAAAGATAACTTTAACAGAGCGTATAAGAGAGTTAAGGCAAACAAGGGAGCGCCAGGAATTGATGGCATGACCATTGAGGAGGCTCTTCCATATCTAAAGGAACATCAACAAGAGTTAACCGACCGCATTTATCGTGGAAAGTATACTCCGTCTCCAGTAAGACGAGCCACGATTCCACTCAAAAGAGGGCTCATTGCCCTCTTTTATCAATCCTCATAGTGTCCACGGCAGGAAATAATCCACAAAAATCCATTTTCATCAATGTTGTAGACGAGTCTGTTTACATCATCAATTCTTCGGCTCCACGCTTTTCTGTGACGAAGCGGTTCCGGTTTCTCTGTCAACCGATGTGATTCATGAATCGTATAAAAATCATGGAATAAATAATATCAATATGATAGATTATAATTTGAAAAGACCCTCTTGAATCGTTTGGATCAGGTGTTTATGATAAGATGAAATAAGAACATAGCGTAGCTTATTAGGAGATCATTATGTGTGGACGGTATTATGTGGATGACGAAACAGCAGAAGAAATCGAAAAAGTAATCCGCTTGGAGAGATCCGGACCATCAAACAGCTGCAGATACACTCCCAGGAACGAAAGAACTATGCAGGTATTCCATCCATGGAGTTTGATTGTACGATTGTCATTTTAGGCAGACAGCTAGCCGCAAAGCTGATATACTATATGTCAGAGGGCAGGTGGGTGCTGAATTTTAAATAGTAAGAATGGAAACCATACCTATGAAAGTGAAAACTGAGGAAACCATAAAACTGATCAAATATGTTACCGGCTCCGTAGCTGCCGTACTGCTTGCAGCAGCCATGCAGCTTCAGTTTGCGTATGCCGCAGGGATTATCACTCTCCTGACGATCCAGGACACGAAGAAGGAAACTGTGCGGATAACAGCGAAGCGCATGATCATATTTGTGATCATGACGATCTTGTCAGCAGTGATCTTTCCACTTGCCGGATATCACGTGTGGGCGTTCGGTATTGTACTGATCCCATATCTGTTTAGCTGCATGGCATTAGACATGAAGGAAGCGATTGCTCCTATTGCAGTGCTTTGTACACATTATGTTTCAGCTAAGAGCTGCAGTCCGTCCATGATCCTGAACGAATTCCTGATCCTGGTGATCGGAGCGGGGATAGGCACACTGTGGAATCTCTATATGCCGGATGGCAGAAGACAACTGTTGGACTATCAGAAAACCGTGGATGATAAAATCGTGTACATCTTACACAGAATGGCGATCTACATAGAACTGGAGGACAAGACGGACTATACTGGAAGTTGCTTTGATGAACTGGACGTAATGCTTGTGAATCTGAAAAAAGAGGCATTACGATATATGAATAATCATCTGATCACAGAGGATGATTACTATTACGAATATATGCAGATG
>OGMZ01000745.1_pt1 | contig 12408 bp, 9 predicted proteins | sample 1573361 | NCBI WGS metagenome assembly OGMZ01 (sample SAMEA2581995, study PRJEB24529) | metagenome | biome: Human gut stool | place: China | collected 2011
AAGGGAGACATGTCGGCGGGCAGCAGGGTCAGGGTAAGCACACCTGCCACACCGCCGATGACCATGATGCCTTCCAGCGCAATGTTGATGATGCCGGAGTGCTCACTGAACATACCACCCAGAGCCACCAGCATCAGCACGATGCCATACAGCAGCGTATATTTGATCAGAAGCAGCATATCATTTGCCCTCCTTCTTGGTTTCGGTCTTGGCCGGAGCAGGCTCTGCGTTCACATTGGTCTTGTCGGCATTCTTGAACAGCAGGCCGTGGATCTTGCCGCGGAACAGCATGGAGAATGCGCACAGATAGATGATGATACCGCTGATCAGGTCCGAGATCTCCGTGGGGTAATACTTGGTGGACAGGAACGAGCCGCCCACCGAGATGTGCGAGATGAACAGTGCCGAGAAGATGGTGCCGATGGGGTTGGAGCTTGCCAGCAGAGCAACGGAAATGCCGTTGAAGCCCATGGCCGGCAGGCTGGTGGAGTTCAGCGGGTTCCACTGGGACACGTTGGACAGGTAGTACAGGCCCGCACCAAAACCGGCCAATGCACCGGCAATGGCCATGGAGAGGATGATGTTCTTCTTCTCGTTGATGCCGGCATAGCGGGCAGCGCTCTTGTTCAGGCCGACGGCCTTGAGCTCATAGCCGAAGGTGGTCTTGTTCAGCACCACCCAGATCAGGATGGCCACCGCTGCTGCCAGGAAGATGGCAATGGTGGTGCTGTTGGTCTGGAACATCTTGTTCAGGCCGAAATCCGGGATGATGGACTGGGCAAAGGCCGGGTTCTTGCTCAGGTTCAGGGTACGGGTGTTCCGCACGTCGTACATGGGGCCGGTGCCGTTCTGGTAGACCAGTTCGTTTACCAGATACAGGCCGATCCAGTTGAACATGATGGAGGTGATGACCTCGTTGATGTTGAAGTAGGCCTTGAAGAAGCCGGGGATCGCGCCCCAGATGCCGCCCAGCAGGGTGGCTGCCAGCAGGCAGACGAACCAGGGCATCTTGAGCATAATGGCGCAGTACAGGGCACCGTAGGCACCCAGCGTGTACTGACCGGCGGCACCGATGTTGAACAGGCCGGTCTTGAAGGCAAATGCCACCGACAGGCCGGTCATGACCAGGGGTGCTGCGTTGGCCAGCTCCTTGCCGACGCCGTAGGGAGCGTCGTGGAAGCCGCCTTTCAGGATGCGCACAAAGCCGTCGCCCCAGGCGTGTGCCGGGTTGATGGCCAGCAGCACCAGAAAGCCCACGATCAGACCGATGAGGATGCACAGCAGAGCCGCCAGCACACTGGTGACCGAGCTTTGCAGACTGCTGTGGGAAAGTTTTTTCTTGTCCATTTGTTACTTAGTCTCCTTTCCCTGCTTGCGTGCACCGGCCATATACAGGCCCAGTTCCTGCACGGTGGTGGTCTTGGGGTCAAACTCGCCCACGATCTCGCCCTCGTACATGACCAGGATGCGGTCGGACAGGTTCATGACCTCGTCCAGCTCCAGGCTGACCAGCAGCACGGCCTTGCCCTTGTCGCGCTCGGCCACGATCTGGCTGTGGATATATTCAATAGCACCCACGTCCAGGCCGCGGGTGGGCTGCACGGCAATGAGCAGCTTGGGATCCCTGTCGATCTCACGGGCAATGATCGCCTTCTGCTGGTTGCCGCCGGACATGCTGCGCACGATGGTGGAGCTGCCCTGGCCGCTGCGCACGTCGTACTGTGCGATCAGCCGGTCGGAGTACTCACGCACCTTATCCGAGCGGATGAAGCCGCCCTTCTGGAACTCCGGCTGCCAGTAGCGCTGCAGCACCATGTTGTTTTCCAGGCTGTAATCCAGCACCAGACCGTGCTTGTGGCGGTCCTCCGGGATATGGCTCATGCCGTCCTTGGAACGCTGGCGGATGGTGGCATGGGTGATGTCCTTGCCATCCAGCGTGATCTTGCCGTTGGTCAGCTTTTCCAGACCGGTCAGGCCGTAGACAAACTCGGTCTGGCCGTTGCCCTCAATGCCCGCCAGGCAGACGATCTCACCGGCGTGCACCTGGAAGGTGACATCCTTGACAGAATCCTTCTTGCGCTGGTCGTTGTGCATGGTCACGTTCTGCACGTCCAGCACCACGGCACCGGGATTTGCAGGCTGCTTTTCCACCTGCAGCTGCACATCACGGCCCACCATCATGCGGGAAAGTTCTTCCTTGGTGGTGTCCTTGATGTCTACGGTGCCCATGTACTTGCCCTTGCGCAGCACCGTGCAGCGGTCGGCCACGGCCATGATCTCGTTCAGCTTGTGAGTAATGAACAGGATGGACTTGCCTTCCTTCTTGAACCCGCGCATGATTTCCATCAGCTCGTCGATCTCCTGCGGGGTCAGCACAGCGGTGGGCTCATCGAAGATCAGGATCTCGTTGTCGCGGTACAGCATCTTCAGGATCTCCACGCGCTGCTGCATGCCCACCGAGATATCGCTGACAAGGGCATCCGGGTCCACGCGCAGGCCGTACTTCTCGCTCAGGGCCATGACCTTCTTGCGGGCCTCGGCTTTCTGCAAAAAGCCCATTTTATTGGGCTCCACGCCCAGAATGATGTTGTCCAGAACGCTGAAGCATTCCACCAGCTTGAAGTGCTGGTGCACCATGCCGATGCCCAGTGCATTTGCATCGTTGGGGTTGCGGATGGCGACCTCCTTGCCGTTCTTGCGGATCTGGCCAGCCTCCGGCTGGTACAGGCCGAACAGCACGCTCATCAGCGTACTTTTGCCGGCGCCATTTTCGCCCAGCAGGGCGTGTACCTCGCCTTTGCGCAGCTGCAGGGTGATATCATCGTTTGCCTTGATCCCAGGGAATTCCTTGGTGATGTGGAGCATCTCGATCACAAAATCCTCTGCCAATCTGCTCACTCTCCTTTCGTGCCGTATCGACACCTATACTATTCTATCTTTCATTATACCTGATTTCCGACAATTTGCACACGGCTTTTTTCGTTTTTGGCAGAAAGTACAGATAAAAGTATTACTTTTAAAGCATCTTGCACAGTTTCCGCCGGGTCTGCCCTGCCCGGACACACAAAAACAGGGTGCTCACCTGCAATGGGCACCCTGTTTTTGCATTGAGTAATTCATAAAAGCGGCCTGCCGGTTTGCGGCCCGCAGGCTGCGGGAAACGCCGGGTTACTGGATATCGTTGACGGTGGTGAACTCGCTGACGGTGGGCTTGACCCCATCATCCGAGCTGTTGTCCACGGTGATCTCGCCGGAAGCGGTCACGGTCAGGAATTTGCGGCGGGAAATTTTTATCCTGGGTTTTCCTTGAAATAGTATGACTTCTGGTTTTTGATACAACAAAAGACGGGGTGTCCCTTTCGGAACATCCCGCCCGGGGAAGCTCTTTACTGGATGTAGTTGACGGTAGTGAACTCGCTGACGGTGGGCTTGGTAGCATCGTCGGAGTTGTTGTCCACAGTGATCTCGCCGCTCTTGATCTTGTCCTTGACGGTCTCGTACTCGTCCTTGGTGAAGGTCTCGAAGTTCCAGCTGTCGTCTGCGGTGGGCAGGCCGATGTAATCGCCATCCTCCAGACCGAAGTTGCCGTTGGAAGCAGCGATCTCGCTCCAGTCACCGGCCTCGATGTCGGACAGAGCGGTGTTGACAGCCTCAGACAGACCCTTCATGGCAGAGGTGATGAACGGGTTGTAGGCATAGGTGCCGTCAGCCACGCCGTTTGCGCCGATGTAGTTCTGGTCAACGTCAACGCCGATGACATAGCCGTTGTTCTTCAGAGCAGCCTCCACAGCGGAGGTGTAGATGCCGCCGCCGCAGGCAAACACGACCTGAGTGCCGTTGGAGTACCAGCCCTCCATACGGGAGGTGATGTTGGCATCGCCGTAGAACTGGCCGCCGTAGAAGTAGTTGATCTCGACGTTCTGGCCCAGCTCCTGTGCGGCAGCATCAGCGCCCTGCACAAAGCCGTAGCCGTAACGGATGACAGCGGGCACAGCCATGCCGCCCAGGAAGCCCAACTTGGTCTTGCCGTCCTTGGCGATCGCGTAACCGGCCAGGTAACCTGCCTGCTCTTCCTTGAAGGTGATGCAGTAGCAGTTTGCGGGGATGGTATCCGTGCCGATATCGCCCTGGGTCACGTCAACAGCGATGAACTTGACATCCGGGTACTGATCAGCAGCCCAAGCCAGAGAAGCACCGTACAGGTAGCCGACGCAGACGATCACGTCTGCACCGTCGTTGACAGCCTGACGGATCATGGTCTCACGATCCTCATCAGAAGCGTCAGCCTCGGGGATGTAGTACTGGCAGTTGTCGCCCATGTAGCCGGAAACAGCAGTCCAACAAGCCTGGTTGAAGCTCTCATCGTCGATCGTGCCAGTGTCGCAGGTCAGAGCGACCTTGACGATCTTCTCGCCGCCCTCAGCAGCGGAGGAAGCAGCAGCGGAAGAAGCGGTGCTGGTGGAAGAAGCGGAAGAACCGCCACAAGCGGTCAGAGCAGCGGCGGCGGCAGCGGCACCAGCCACAGCCAGGAAGTTACGACGAGAAATCTTCATAAGAAAGTCTCCTTTATTTTCAATCCATCGCGTGCCGGCCTGCAAATGCAGGCACTTGCACATTTACTGGTTCAAGTATAGCGGGAAGATGTGTGAGATGCAAGCACTTTTCGATTACAAAATATTTACAAAATCTTTGTAAATATGTCCAAAAAGCATTACTTTTGCACAACTCCCTGCCGTTCCGGTTTTGTGCCGGGAAGCGTTTTATTTTTCCACAGCGGCATTTCCGGCCACATTGGAAGGCCCGAACCCAAAGGGCAGCAGTTCGTCCATGCTGCGCTCGATGAAATCCTCCGGCGTTTTGGCCATGATCACGTTCAGCTCCGGCCCGCCGAACTCGAACAGTGCCTGACGGCACACACCGCAGGGCGAGGTGATCTGTTCGTTCACCTCGCCGCGGCGGCTGCCCACCACTGCAATATCCGTGAACTCGGTCACGCCGTCGGCCACGGCCTTGAACAGGGCCGTGCGCTCTGCGCAGCTGGTGGGGGTAAAGGACGCATTTTCCACGTTGCAGCCGGTGTAGACGCGTCCGTCCTTTGCGCGCAGGGCAGCACCCACCATAAAATTGGAATACGGTGCATAAGCCTTTTCGCGGGCAGCCAGTGCCATGCGGATCAGTTCCTGCTTTTCTTCCAGGGTCAGGTTCGTCATAAAGTGTTCCTCCTTTTGGGGGCGAAAACAGCGCGGCCGGCCTTTTTGCAGGCAGACCGCGCTGGATCTTCGGTTGGGTTTCTCAGTACTCTGCGCCCAGAGCCACCTTCATCATGTTGGTAAAGCTCGTCTGGCGCTGCTCGGCCGTGGTGATCTCCGGTGCCACAAAGCTGTCGGAAATGGTCAGCAGGCAGGCCGCATGCTTGCCCAGCACCTGTGCGTTGGCAAACAGGGCAAAGCTCTCCATCTCCACGCACAGGCAGCCGCGCTCATCCCGCAGCTTTTCCCAGTAGGTGGGCTTTTCGTCGGAGGGCTGGCGGTAGAACACATCCGAAGAGTGGATGTTGCCCTCAATGAGGGGAATGCCCTGCTTGGCGGCAGAAGCGCGCAGCTTGTCGTTCAGGCTCTGGCTGGGCAGGGTGATGTCCCCCTCGAAGCCGCTCTGTACCCGGGCGTAGTTGGACTCGCTCACCGCACCGGTGGACAGCACCACATCGAACAGCTTGGCCTTTTCGGTGTAGCTGCCGGCAGAGCCGATGCGGATGATGTTGTCCACATCGTAGAACTTGAACAGCTCATAGGAATAGATGCCGATGGACGGCATGCCCATGCCGCTGCCCATCACGCTGATGGGGCGGCCCTGATAGGTGCCGGTAAAGCCCAGCATGCCGCGCACACCGGTCACCTGACGCACATCCTGCAGGAAGGTGTCGGCAATGAACTTGGCGCGCAGAGGGTCACCGGGCATGAGGACCGTCTTGGCGAAATCGCCCTTTTCGGCGCTGTTGTGAGGGGTAGACATAGAACATCTCTCCTTTTTCTTTATGATCGGCAGGCAGGGCCTTCCCGGTGGAAAGGCCCGCTCTGCATGCTTACCTGTATTTTCTGCGGTTGAACACGTTCTGCGGGGCAATGTAAGAGCCGTTGCGGCGGATCTCGAAGTGGCAGTGGTTGCCGCTGGAACGCCCGGTGCTGCCCACGTAACCGATGAGCTGGCCCTGACGGACGCTCTGGCCTGCACTGACGGTCAGCGACAGGCAGTGGGCATAGACGGTGGTGTAGCCGCCGGAGTGGCTGATGATGACCGAGTAACCATAGCCCGTGCCGGCACCAGCCTTGTTGTAGCCCGCCTTGGTCACGGTGCCGCCTGCCGACGCATAGATGGGCGTACCGGCCGGTGCGCAGATGTCCACGCCCTTGTGGCCGCTGCCGTACCAGCGCGAGCAGTAACGATAGTTGGGCACCGGCCAGATGAACTGGCCGCTGCCGGTGATGTAGGCGGTCTTGTTCGTCACCTTCTTGGTGCCGACGACCACCTTCTTGGGCACGGCTTCCTTGAGGGTCTGGGTGGAAACGACGGTCTGTTCCAACAGGGTGCCGTTCGTGTCGTAGACATTTTGCAGCGTCACAAGACGCAGACCGTTCTCACCCTCCTGCAAGGTTTTGGTCGTGCCCTTGGTATATTCGTTCGACTGGGTGGTCTCGGTGGTGAAAGGGATCTCCTCCTGCCGGGTCTCCATCTTGGTGATGCGCACTTCCAGCGTCGCTTCCTCTTTGGTCACGATGAGGGTGTCGCCCTCCTGGATGTTGGAGCTTTCGGTCAGGGCTGCCCCCTTGAAGTTCGTATTCAGCGCACACAGCTCGCGGAAGGTCAGGTCGTTCTTCTGGGCAATGCTCCACAGGGTGTCGCCGGTCTGCACGGTATAGATCTTTTCCTGCTGCTGCACGCCGGAAAGCATCGACTCCACATCGTTTTCCTGCTGGAAGCTTTCATTGAAGTAGATGCCATTCTCCAGGGTGACCTCTTTGTTGAAGCCCACGGTTACATTGGGATCTTCCGGGTTCTCATAGGGTTCCAGCAGGCTGCTCAGGTAGCTCTGCAGGGCAGTGCCGTCCGAGCACACGGCGGTCAGTTCTCCGTCCAGATACAGGGCGGTGCCCTCACTGATCTGGTCGCTGGAGGACTTCAGGATGGCGTTGGCCATCTCGTTTTCGTCCAGCACGCTGTGTGCCACCGAAATGGTGTAGGTGGGCTCCACCGTCCACTTGGTGTTCTCGTCCGTGCCTGCATCGTTGATACGCTCCTGCACGGCTTCCTTGGCAGAGTTGAACACATCCTCGTTGGCCACATAGCCCACGGTCTGGCCGTTCACCTGCACTTCCAGCGCATAGGGCTGACGGATGGTGTTCTGCACCACTGTGACCATCCCGGCCAGTGCCAGCACCGGCAGGATGTACATGGCCATGCGCGGCAGGGTGCGCACATTGCGCCGCACGCCGCCGACCAGATAATGCACGCTGTCCTTTACGGCTGCGCCAAAGCCCTTTTCCTTCCGGACGCGGTGCGCATGTACCAGCAGCGAGCCCATGCCCCGGAAGAACAGCACGATGGGCCCGAACAGGTCGCGCACCATCTGGGCTGCACCGGGGAACGCCATGGACACGATGGTGTGCAGCAGGCTGCGCACCCAGAGCCGTGCACCGGACACGCCCCGGCACACCGTGCGTCCGGCACGGACAAATGCATATTCGGCCGAAAATCCCAGAGCGTACAGGGCCTCACCTACGATGAGAACGAGGCGGTTCTGCAGCAGCTTCTGAGAAAAATGATTGACGTGATGCTGGGTCCTGCGGCGGAAGCGGTGCCGACGCAGGAGCTGCATGCATTGGAACTGTGCCCACAGGGAGCGCAGCTTCTGGCCGCGTTTTTTCGGCGGCTGCTGCGCAGGCTCTGCGGTCTGCGGTTCCTTTGTCTTATCTTCGATCAAACGGGTTTCTCCTTCCTTGCCGCGCGGCAAAGCTACTCTGCATCCAGCGCGGCGGTGGTTTCCACATCCTGTGCGGCTGAATGTCAGCGCACAGACGATCTATGCTCATTTTATTATACACCCTGCACGGAATGAAACAAGCACCTGCATAAAATTTGGGCAGTTCTTTCACGCACTTTTCACGAAAGCAGGTCGGCCATATCCTGCGGCAGCGGGCTTTCCACGGTCACCGTGCGGCCTGTTCCAGCGCTCACCGGGGTGCGGATGCAGATGCCGTCCGGCACCTCGGTGTACTCCGGCACCCGGAAGGTCTGCTTTGCGCAGTGCAGTGCCTGCCGCCCGATGCGATCCCGGCGGCCGCCGTAGAGGTCATCCCCGGCCAGCGGATGGCCGATGGACGCAAAGTGCACCCGGATCTGGTGGGTGCGGCCGGTCACCGGCACGCAGGCGGCCAGGCTCAGGCCGTTCTGTACCTTTAATATGGTGTACTCAGTGCGGCTGGGCTTGCCCTCCGGGGTCACACACCGCCCGATGATGCTGTCGCCCCGGCGGCCGATGGGCGCGTCGATCACGCCCGGCCCCAAGGGCAGCTCGCCCTCCACGATGGCGTAGTAGAGCTTCTGCACGTTTTCTGCCAGGAGCGGCGCAGCATAGGTGTTGCGGGCCGCCAGCACAAGGCCGCTGGTGTCCTTGTCGATGCGGTTCGCCGGGCGGAACACCGGGCTGCGGCCCTGCTGCAGTGCCCAGGCTGCATAGCCGTTGGCCAGCGTGCCGCCGGGGTAGTTCAGAGTGGGGTGCACCGCCAGATGGGGCGGCTTTTCCAGCACCACGGCAAAGGCATCCTCGTAGACCACCTGCACGGCAATGTCCGGCTGCGGGGCCACGCCGCCCGCTTCCGGCGGGAGGTCGAAGCTCAGCACCTGCCCCGGGTACACCCGGCGGTTGGCCAGCACGGGCGCACCGTCGGCAAAAAAGCCGCCGCCCTGAAATTTGACTGCCCGGGCAAGCTCCGTAGAGACGGCACACTGGCGCAGAAAGTTCCGCACAAGCGTTCCATTTTGGGTCTGCAGGGTGTCCGGCACCGTGAAATACAGACGCACGCGCACCCCTCCTTTGCACGAAAAACAGATATAAATAGTATAGCAAAAAACGCTTTCGCTTGCAAATCTTGTTTTTTTATGGTATTATGAGGAACGGAAAACGAGTGGAACATACGGCGGCGGGGCGGCTTTGACCGCTCTGAGGAAAGTCCGGGCCTCACAGAGCACGGTAACTGCTAACGGCAGCCGAGGGTGACCTCAGGGAAAGTGCAACAGAAAGGAAACCGCCGCAGCGATGCGGTAAGGATGAAAGGGCGAGGTAAGAGCTCACCAGCGCATGGGTGACCATGCGGCTTTGTAAACCCTACCGGAAGCAACACCTATATGGGACGGATAGCGCTGCTCGCGTGTCCCGAAGGCGGCATGAACCTGTCAGCAATGGCAGGTCTAGACAGATCGTCGTTTAATACAGAACCCGGCTTACGGTCCATCTCGTTTTCCGCTTTTATGCTTTCCGGCTGCCCGCATCCCTGCGGGCAGCTTTTGTTTTGTCACACTTCTTTTACCAAGCTGTTACTTTCCGTTTGTTGCAGTTTGTGGTATACTATGGGCACTGCAGGCCCTCTGCAGGCTAAAACGAAAGACAGGATGTGAAATCCTCCGATGAAAGATGGTTTTTTAAAGGCAGTCGCCTTCTCCCCCGCCCTGCGGGTGGCGGACTGCACCTATAACGCCCAGCAGATCCTTGCCGACGTGCAGGCAGCCGCCGCGCGCGGGGCCAAGCTGGCCGTGTTCCCGGAATTCTGCCTCACCGGCTACACCTGCGGCGATCTGTTCCTGCAGCACACGCTGCAGACCGGTGCGCTGGATGCCCTGCAGGCCGTGCTGGACGGCACCCGGACGCTGGACACCGTCGTGCTGGTGGGCCTGCCGCTGCTGGTACACGGCAAGCTGTACAACTGCGCCGCCGTGCTGTGCCGCGGGCAGCTGCTGGGCCTTGTGCCCAAGACCTACCTGCCCAACTACGGCGAATTCTACGAGAAGCGCCAGTTTACCCCCGGCAGCACCGAGGTGGAAACGATCACCGTGTGCGGCCAGCAGGTGCCCTTTGGCACTTCGCTGCTGTTCCGCTGCCGGTCCATGCCCAGCTTTGTGCTGGGCGTAGAGCTGTGCGAGGACCTGTGGAGCGCACTGCCGCCTTCCACCTTCCACGCGCTGGCCGGGGCCACGGTCATCGCCAACCTTTCGGCCAGCGACGAGACCGTCGGTAAGGCCGAGTACCGCCGGGCACTGGTGTCCAACCAGTCGGCCCGCCTGCTGTGCGGCTACCTGTACGCCTCGGCCGGGCACGGCGAGAGCACCCAGGACATGGTGTTCGCCGGGCACGACCTGATCGCCGAGAACGGCACCCTGCTGGCCGAGACGGCACCCTTTGCGGGCGGCATTGCCGAGACCGAGATCGACTGCCAGCGCATGGAGGCCGAGCGTGCCCGTAACACCAGCTTTGAGTTGAGCCGCGATGGTTACACCACGGTGGAGTTCGATCTGGAACTCACTGAGACCACCCTCACCCGCTGGATCGACCCGGCACCCTTCGTGCCCGGCGACCCCAAGCGCCGCGCCGAGCGCTGCGAACTGATCCTGAAGATGCAGGCCGACGGTCTGGCCAAGCGGCTGGAGCACGCCCACGCCAAAACGGCGGTCATCGGCATTTCCGGCGGGTTGGACAGCTGTCTGGCCCTGCTGGTGGCGGTGCGCGCCATGAAGCAGCTGGGCCGCCCCGCCAGCGATGTGCTGGCCGTGACCATGCCCTGCTTCGGCACCACCCACCGCACCCGCAGCAATGCCGAGATCCTGTGCGATGAGCTGCAGGTCTCCTTCAAAGAGATCGACATTGCCGAAACGGTCCACAGCCACTTCCGGGACATCGGCCAGGACGAAAGCGTGCTGGACGTAACCTTTGAAAATGGGCAGGCCCGTGTGCGCACGCTGGAGCTGATGGACACCGCCAACCGCACCGGCGGCCTTGTGGTGGGCACCGGCGACCTCTCGGAGCTGGCGCTGGGCTGGGCCACCTACAACGGCGACCACATGAGCATGTACGGCGTGAATGCCGGGGTGCCCAAAACGCTGGTGCGCCACCTCGTCCGGTACGAAGCCGACATCGCCGCCACCGATGCGCTCCGGACCGTGCTGCTGGACATCCTCGACACTCCCGTCTCCCCCGAACTGCTGCCCGCAAAGAACGGCGAGATTGCGCAGAAGACGGAAGACCTGGTCGGCCCGTATGAGCTGCACGACTTTTATCTCTATTATGTGCTTCGCTTCGGCTTCGGCCCGGCCAAGATCTTCCGGCTGGCCAAAGCTGCCTTTGCAGGCCGGGCCGAATACCCGGACGAAGTGCTGTACAAATGGCTGCGCAACTTCTACTGGCGGTTCTTTGCCCAGCAGTTCAAGCGCAGCTGCCTGCCCGACGGCCCCAAGATCGGCAGCGTGACTCTCTCGCCCCGCGGCGACTGGCGGATGCCCAGCGATGCGGCGGCAGCGCTCTGGCTGGCCGAACTCGAACAACTGTTTCCGCACAAAGGATGACCCATGAAACAACATTCCAAGCTTTTCGTCAACCTGATCTTTGTTCTGGCCGTGCTGGCCATTGCGGGCGTTCTGTTCGCCCTGCGGGCCGCACACGCCACCGGCAGCACCCTGGAAGCCGAGCTCATTTACGGCGACGCCAACACGGTGCAGAAGTTTTCTCTGGACAACGACGCCACCTATGATGTGGACACCGGTTACTACACCGTCCACATTGAGGTGAAGGACGGGGCCGCCCGCTTTGTGGATTCGCCCTGCCCGGATCACATCTGCGAAAGTTTCGGCTGGCTTTCGGCGGAAGATCAGACCGCCACCTGCCTGCCCGCCCGCGCCGTGCTGACCATCGCGCCGCTGTCCTGAGGGCACAGTCAAAAGGAGAGTTTCCATGTTCGATGAAAAAGACACCACCCGGCACATCCACCGGGGCGCACGGAAGGACCCGGACCGCACCGTTGAGGTGGACAGCTCCGCATTTTTTGCGCCGGAGACTGCCCAGCCGGTGACGCCGCCGCCCTCCAAAAAGCCGCCCCGGCAGAACAGTTCCCCGGCCCGGCCGCCCCAAAAGCCTGGCAAAAAGAAAGGCTCCGGCTCGAAATTCGGGTCGTTCCTGCTGGTCTTGCAGGCCATTCTCAGCGTGGCAGCCTTCGTGCAGCTCTGCCGCACTCGGATGCTTCCCGCGCTCTACCTCGTCATCATTGCAGCGCTGCTGGCCCTGTTCTGGCTGCTGGTCAAGCGCTGCCAGGAGTACAGGACCCCCGGCAGAGTCTCCCGCGTCTTCTCGGACTTCCTGTGCGCGGC
>OGMZ01000746.1_pt1 | contig 12402 bp, 9 predicted proteins | sample 1573361 | NCBI WGS metagenome assembly OGMZ01 (sample SAMEA2581995, study PRJEB24529) | metagenome | biome: Human gut stool | place: China | collected 2011
TTTCGGATGGCGCGGCTCTTCTGAGCGCCCCCAGTCAGTTTGCGCATATTTATAAGATCTATTGGGAGAAATAAATGGACATTTTACCTATTGAAACACCTCGCTTGCTGCTCCGGCAGTTTGCGGTAGAGGATGCCGAAGATGTATTTGCAATTTTTTCGGATGAGCAGACCACGCTGGACTGCGGAGGCTACCATGCCTTTGATGCAATGGATGAGGAATATGGCCGCTTGATGCAGAAATTTGCGGGGCAGACCCGATACAGTGTGGTGGAAAAGAAGACCGGGCGGGTCGTTGCAGTGATTTCGATGATGGACGCCGGACGGGCTGTTCCGGGCTGGGACCTGGGCATTGAAGTTGCACCGGATGCCCGCCGGAAGGGATACGCACGTGAAGCATTGGCCGCGGTGGTGCGGACCTATTTTGAACAGACGGATACCGTGCTGTTCACTGGAGGACACTATGCTTATAATACGGCGTCCGGTGCGCTGCTGAAACAGCTGGGGTTCGTCTATGAGGGTGTGGAGCACAAGGCGATGCGCCATGCCGAACGCGGCCCGACTGATCTGGTGTGCTATTTCCTGGAAAAAGAATGAATGCCGAGCGATTTCCGCTGTCTCTTCTTCAAGAGGCGGTGGATTTTTTTATGCAAAAGCCTTGCATCTGGCCCACCGGTGCGGTATGCTTAACCAATAGAGCTCGCAGGGGGAGGGAAACTGGGATGGATATGGAAGAGATCCAGTATCTGCTGGGCAGCACGATCTTTGCACGGGCAAAAAAATATGTGAAACGCATCGAATCGTATGAATGCAAGACCGAAGAGAATGGGGTCCGGCATCTGAGCGCAGAGGTGGAGGGCAGCGGAGACGATTTGTATGAGACTGAGGCATGGCTGCGCCAGAACGGCAGCTTTGTCAGCGCGAGCTGCACCTGCCCCTATAATGACAATGGCAACGGTCTGTTCTGCAAGCATATCGGGGCGCTTCTGCTGTATGACCAAAAAGAAACGGCGCAGATGCAGAAATCGTGTCCTTCTAAGATCGGCCTCACCGCGATCCCCGGCGTCGTGCGGGGCACGGCCAACCTGCCCGAAGACCCGGAACCAGCCCGGAAGGACAGCTATGCCTCCGGGTTGCAAATGCTGTTCGGGCGGAAATGGCGGGGCGATGAGCCAGAATCGGACCCGGAGGCCCGCGCCCTGCTGCGCACTTATCGGGAAGGAGAGCTCTCCGAAGTGGAGGACAACATCCTGCCCCAGCGCACCGGTTTTGTGGAGCTGGAACCGGAACTGACCGTGCTGCAGGGCGGCACACCCTGGCTGCGGCTCCGCATCTCGGACGGCGGACGGTCCTATGTGGTCAAGAGCCTGGAGGAACTGCTGTCGCATATTGAAAACAACCAGGTTGTCAGCTACGGAAAATCGCTGGCGTTCCAGCACCGGTGGGATGCCTTTACGCCGGAGGCCCGGCAGCTGCTGAACCTGCTGCGGCGGGAGATCATCAACCGGCAGCAGCTGGAAACGCGGGGCTATACCACGAGCCGCTATGCGGAGACCGGCCCGGCCGGCGGCATCACGCTGACGGGAGAGTCCTTTGACGCCCTTGTGAACCTGTATGCCGACCGGCACGAGCTGGGCGGCTATGCCTTAAAGGAAGGCATCCCCTCCCTGACGATGCAGGTGGAACGGCGGCGCGGCGGTGTGCAGATCCGTGTGCAGCCGTCGCTGGGCTCGATCAAAGGGCTGGATTTTGACTACCTCTACAGCGAGGATACCATCTGGCGGCTGGATCGTGCGGCCACTGCCCGGATGCTGCCTGCGTTCCGAGGGCTGAGCGGAAAGAATCTGTTCTTTACGAGCGGGGATGCCACGGCTTTTTGCAGCTATGTGCTGCCGGAACTGGGCCGCTATGTGACCATCGAAGACCCGGAACGGCTGCTGCTGAACCAGATCCCGCTGGCGCCGGTGACGCAGTTCTATCTGGATGCGCCGCAGATGGGGACCGTGAGCGCCCATCTGGAATTTTTGTACGGCGAGGATCGCGTGACGCCCTTTGCTCCGCCGCCGCAGGGCCTGCTGCGGGATGCCCGCACCGAGGGCCGGGCCGCCCGCCTGCTGGGCCGGTATTTGCAGCCGGGCGCGGGGCTGATGCAGTACAGCGCATCCGAGGAGGAAGCGCTCTACCGCTTTCTGGACGAGGGCGTCCCGGTTCTGATGAACGAGGGCGAAGTCTACCTGACCGATGCGTTCCGCAATCTGCAGGCCCCGCCGCCGAAGATCTCGGTGGGGGTATCGGTGCATGGAAGCGTCCTCGACCTGGAAGTGGACACCGGTGCGTTCCCGGTGGGGGAGCTGAAGGCCCTGCTGAAGTCGCTCCACCAGAAAAAACGCTACCACCGCCTGCGGGATGGCCGCCTGCTCAAGCTGGACGAGGAGTTCGAAGGGCTGGACGAGCTGAACGAGACGCTGGAACTCTCCGGGGTCAAGCTGAGCAAGAACCACGCGGAGCTGCCTCTTTACCGGGCACCGAGTCTGGACCGGGCACTGTCGGGGCAGAGCGGGATCCACTTCAACCGCGACGATGCGTTCCGGCGGATCAGCCGCAGCTTCCATGAGGTAAAGGACAGCGAGTATACTCCGCCTGCTTCCCTACAAAAAGTATTGCGAAAGTACCAGCGCGATGGCTACCGCTGGCTGCGGACGCTGGACGGCTACGGCATGGGCGGTATCCTGGCCGATGATATGGGTCTGGGCAAAACGGTGCAGGTGCTGAGCTACCTGCTCTCCATCAAAGAGCTGGGGGAGGAGGCCCTGCCCAGCCTCATCGTCTGCCCGGCGTCGCTGGTGCTGAACTGGGCCGAAGAGTGCCAGAAGTTCACGCCGGAGCTGCGCTGCATCGTTGTGGACGGCGGCGCGGCCCACCGCGCGGCTCTGGCCGAACAGTGGGAGGGGGCAGACCTTGTGGTGACGAGCTACGACCTGCTCCGCCGCGACGAGGCGCTGTATGCAGACCGGAAATTCTATGCCTGCATCCTGGATGAGGCGCAGGCCATCAAGAACCATACCACCCAGAAATACAAGGCTGTGTGCCGGGTAAACAGCCGGGTGCGCTTTGCGCTGACCGGTACGCCGGTGGAAAACCGGCTGGGTGAGCTGTGGAGCATCTTCTCCTTCCTGATGCCGGGCTATCTGCCGCCCTACAAGAGCTTCTGCACACGGTTCGAAAAGCCCATCGTGCAGGAGAACGACCCGACGGCGGTGCGGCGGCTAAACCAGCTGACCGGGCCGTTCATCCTCCGCCGCATGAAGGCGGAGGTGCTGAAGGAGCTGCCGCCCAAGACCGAGAACATCTACCGCATTGAGCTGGAAGAAGAACAGCGCAAGCTCTATCTGGCGGCGGTGCTGGATGCCCGCGAAAAGCTCAAGGCGGCCAAACCCGAAGACAAGATGGCCGTGTTTGCCGTGCTGATGCGGCTGCGGGAGATCTGCTGCGACCCGCACCTCATCGCTGACAACTGGGAGGGCGGCAGCGCTAAGCTGGACGCCTGCACCGAGCTGGTGACCTCCGCCGTGGAGGGCGGGCACCGCATCCTGCTGTTCAGCCAGTTCACCTCCATGCTGGATCTGCTGGCCAAACGTCTGGATGAAGCAGGCATCAGCCACTTCACGCTGCAGGGCTCGACCCCGAAGCCGGTCCGCGCCGAACTGGTGCGGCGGTTCAACGGGGGCGAGGTGAGCGTTTTCCTCATCTCGCTGCGGGCGGGCGGCACCGGCCTGAACCTGACCGCCGCCGACATCGTCATCCACTACGACCCGTGGTGGAACGTGGCAGCGCAGAACCAGGCCACCGACCGTGCCTATCGCATCGGCCAGCAGAACCCGGTGCAGGTGTACAAGCTCATTGCACAGGATACCATTGAAGAAAAGATCGTTGCATTGCAGCAGGCCAAGCAGTCGCTGGCCGAGACGGTGACGGGCAGCGCCGACGGCGCGATCCTGTCGATGAAGCCGGAAGAGCTGCTGGAGTTGTTGGAGGTGCCGGAACCATGAACTTTGCGATTTTTGCACAGCCGGTCGTGACCATTTACGACCTGACCGAGACGACGAAGGAAAGCGACGCGGGGGTCGTCTCCACCATCGGGGACGAGGGTTTGTATGGACAGGTCTGCCAGGTGCGCACGGCCCCCGGCGGCGTGACAGCAGAGGGCGTACCGCTGCCGGAGGAGATGGCTGAGGTGGTCAGCTTTTACGGCTATCACGGCTATGTGTTCGCATCGGAGCTGCGGTTCTGCGGGGAAGCGGAACTGCGGAGCTACCTTGCCGCCGAATGGGTGATGGCGGGCCGCGCGACCGATGTGCTGACCCTGCCCAAGGTGCAGGGCGTCCGGCTTCTGGAGCTGGAGCGCGGGGCGCTGCTGCGCCGCCTGCCCGAAGAGGCCCCCCACGACGGCTGGGCGCTGGTCCGGCTCGTGGATGGACGGACCGGCTATGTCCGGGCTGTGGCGCTGGAGCCGGTGCGCTGGCCGATGACGGCGGTGTTCACCCAGCAGGCAGGCCGCCGCTTTGACGAGGCACTGGCGCTGGCCGAGGGGTGTAGGCCCGAAGAGCTTGTGCCCCGTGCCCTTGACCGCTGGTACGGCGGCAGCGAGGAAGCGTTCCGGAATGCGCTGGTCGAGCAGGCCAAACGGTATCTGGGCACAGAGTACCGCTGGGGCGGCAAGTCGGGCCGGGGCATCGACTGCTCCGGCCTCGTGAGCAGCGCCTACATGCAGTGCGGCGTCCTCATCTATCGGGACGCCCGACTCGTGGAGGGCTGGCCCATGCACGAGATCCCGAAGGAACAGGTCCGGCGCGGCGATGCGCTCTACTTCCCCGGCCACATCGCGCTCTATCTGGGCGAGGGGAGGTACATCCACTCCACCGGCGCCGCAGGGAGCGGCGGCGTGGTGCTCAACAGCCTGGACCCGGACGACCCGCTCTACCGGGAAGATCTGGTGAAGAGCCTGTATGCGGTGGGAAGTTTGTTTTGAACCCGCTCCGTCTCGCTCCACCTGTCAGCTCCCCCGAAGGGGGCGCTTTGGGCAAAGCCGGGAACGCTGCACGGACTGCCAAGGCCTCTCCTACAAGGAGAGGCGGCATTGCGAAGCAATGACGGAGAGGTTGTACGAAGGAACGATAGCAGAAAGGACGACATGTTATGAAAGTCTTTGATCTCCATTGTGATACCCTGAGCGAACTGCGCTATGCCGAGCGGCGGGGCGAAGCCAAGAGCTTTGCAACCAATGATCTGCACATTGATCTGGAAAAGCTGCACAAGGGCGACTACATGCTGCAATGCTTTGCCGCCTTTGTGAACCTGAGCGACCCGACCCCCGGCGCAGACCCGCTGGTGACGGCGCTGGAAGAGGTGGATGTGTTCAAGCGGATCATGGCGAAGTATTCCGACCAGATCGCGCCGGTCTATCGCCCGGAGGACATCCGCCGCAACGCGCAGGCCGGAAAGATCAGCGGAATGCTGACCATCGAGGAGGGCGGCTGCTGCAAGGGCAGCCTGGGTGTGCTGCGGCAGATGTATGAGCTGGGTGCCCGCATGATGACCCTGACCTGGAACCACGAAAACGAGCTGGCCAGCCCCAATGTGGTGCCCGGCGGGGGCGGGGACATCTGGCCCTGCAAGCCCAACACCGAGACCGGCCTGAAGGAGCGCGGGTTTGAATTTCTGGCCGAGATGGAGCGCCTGCACATGATCGTGGACGTGAGCCATCTTTCTGACCGGGGCTTCTGGGACATCGTGGAACACGGCACCCGCCCCTTTGCGGCCAGCCACTCCAATTGCCGCGCCCTGTGCCCCCACACCCGCAACCTGACGGACGCGATGATCCGCGCCCTGGCCGAAAAAGGCGGCATCGCGGGGCTGAACTACTATGCTGCTTTCCTGGACACCGATCCCGCTCACCCGGAAGCCTGCCGCAGCACGGTGGAGCGCATCGCAGAGCACGCGGCCCACTACAAGCAGGTGGGCGGCATCGGGGTGCTGGCCCTGGGCAGCGACTTTGACGGCATCGACGGCCACCACCAGCTGGAGACAGCGGCGGGCATGCCGCTGCTGGCCGATGCCTTGCGCAAGGCCGGCTTTACCGAGGACGAGGTGGAGCGCATCTTCTGGCGCAATGCCCGGGATTTCTTTGAGCACAACCTGTAAAACAGACGGGAGCGTACCGCAATGGACAAGAACATGACACTGGAAAAGCGCATCGACGCCGAACTGTATTCCTATCAGGGCAGGATGAGCGTTTTTGTGGACGACCTGCAGGGCCACACCGTGGAGCGCGGGGCTGACGAGGAATTTGAGACGGCCTCGGTCATCAAGGCCTTTCTGCTGGCGGCGCTCTACCTGCAGGCCGAGCGCGGCAAGGCGGATCTTTCCGCCGAGATCGAATACGAGGCCAGCCAGTTCGTGGACGGCAGCGGCATGCTGCGTGCCCTGGGCGTGGGGGCCCGCCTCAAGGTGAAGGACACCGCCACCATGATGATCATCTGCTCAGACAACATCGCCACGAACATGCTCATCGACTACCTGGGGCTGGACACCATCAACGCCTGCATCCGGGAGCTGGGCTTTGCCCACACAGTACTGCACAACGCCCTGCACTTTGACCGGTACCGGCAGCTGGGCACCACCACGCCCCGGGACTACGCTTCCCTGCTGGCCCAGATGGCTCGGGGCACCCTGGTGAGCAAAGACGCCAGCGTCGAGATGCTGGCCATCCTGCGTCAGCAGCACTACAACACCATGCTGACCAAGAACTTCCCGCAGTATTATCTGGACTGCGAGGAGACCGGGGCCCCGGAGCTGCTCTGGGTGGCCAGCAAAAGCGGCAGCATGAACGCCTGCCGCAACGACGGCGGCATCGTGCACACGCCCTATGGGGAGTATGTCATCGTGCTGATGAACAAGGACTTCCACGACATCATTGAGTACAACGACCACCCCGCCATCGTGTACGGAGCACGGGTGTCTCGCATGATCCTGGACCAGGTGCTGGCCTGCGAAGGGAAGCTGTGGCTGGACTGAGCCGACCTCAAAATACCGCAAAAAACAAAAAGCTGAGCATCCGCCGTCTGGCAGGTGCTCAGCTTTTTCAGGTTTCGTTCAGGCGATGCAGCCCATGCTCCGCAGCAAAAACAGCCAGAAAGTCAGGCTGAATGCGCTGAACAGGGTGGTGGTGACGCACACACTGCCGGTAAGCACGCCCTCGTGGCCCATCTGCTTTGCCATAACATAGCAGCTTGGCGTGGCAATGCTGCCCAGTGTGACCACGAAGCAGAACAGCACATAGCCCAGCAGCATGACGAAAAACAACGGCATGGTGCTGCTCATGCTGAACCGGACATTTTCCCACATGGCTCACATGCCCCCGTGGCGGCGCTGCTCAGCGGCCAGCTCCTGCTGCAGGGCAGCTTTGCGGTGGTCCAGCAGCAGGTCCTTGTTGTACTGGAAATAGCGCTCACAGCCGTTCTCGGTGAGGAAAGCATGGGACACCGGGTTCACGGTGAGCTCGGTGACGAACACCACCATTTCCTGGCTCTCGGCAAAGGCCTGCTCCATAAAGTCAAAGGCTGCTTCCAGCGCCGCGCTGGCGGTCTGCTGAGCTTTTTCGCGGTCATCGGCCAGCGTCTGGAACTGCCCACGCAGCAGCTCAAAGGCCTCCTGGGTCCCGGCGGCGTTGGCGCGGCGCAGTTCGCCTTCCCACCGGCGCAGCACGGCCTGCACCTGCAGGCGAGTGGTCAGGGCGTCGTGGCTCAGCAGGCCCGCGTCCCGCTGATGCTGGGTCTCGGCATCGTAGTCTGCGATCTGCTGGCTGAACAGCTCTGCAGAGCCGTCCGGCAGATCGTCCGGCAGGGTAGCCAGGGCCTTTTTCGTCTCCCGCAGGAAGGCATAGCAGGCATCGGCCACCGCATCTGCCTGCCGGGACGCAGCAAACCGGGTGTTCAGGCCCGCCAGAAGCAGGCTGACCAGCGACAGTCGCTCGTCAAACGGGGCCTGCAGCAGCCGGGCGAACACGGCAGGCTTTGCCTGCCCGGCCAGGATCTCCTCCACGCCGTAGTCATCGCGGTACTTATAGTAAAGGTCCAGATAGGCCGAGAAGTCCTCAGCGATCTTCGGGTGCTGGATGTATTCCTTGATGAGGTCCTCATCGGCCTGCAGGCCCAACTGCTCGTAGGTGTCCAGCAGATTAGACAGGTCCTCCCAGCCGCGGGCGGTGACGAACTGGGTGCCGTCCACGTCGGCGTTGATCTGGTAGAAGTTCTGAGGGTGCAATTCCAGATAGCTCAGGATGGCGCTGTGGATGTGCGCCGCCCGGGCGTAGTCCTTCCACACCGGCAGGTCGGGCTCAATGTCCATGCGGCGCACACGGTCGAGGGTGACGATGTCAAAGTCCCGGACGGATTTGTTGTACTCCGGCGGGTTGCCTGCTGCCACGATGACCCAGCCCGTCGGCACCGCCTGGTTGCCGAAGGTCTTGCACTGCAAAAACTGCAGCATGGTGGGCGCCAGCGTCTCGGACACACAGTTGATCTCGTCGATGAACAGGATGCCCTCGGAAAGGCCGGTGGCCTCCATTTTGGCGTAGATGCTGGCGATGATCTCGCTCATGGTGTACTCGGTCACCGAGACGTCCTTGTCGCCGTAGTGGCGCTGCCGGATAAAGGGCAGGCCCACGGCGCTCTGGCGGGTGTGATGGGTGATGGTATAGGCCACCAGTGCCACCCCGCACTCCCGGGCCACCTGCTCCATCACCTGGGTCTTACCGATGCCCGGAGGCCCCATGAGCAGGATGGGCCGCTGTCGGATGGCCGGAATGGCGTATTCGCCCAGCGCATCCTTGGCAAGGTAGGCTTTTACGGTATGCTCGATCTCTTCTTTGGCGCGTTTGATGTTCATAACAGCTTCCCCCTCGTTTCAGGAGTTGTTCAGGTCACGGTACAGGTCGTCCTCTTCGGCCAGCGCGTCGGCAAGAGCGCTGGCCGGGCGGGCCGCCGCACCGGTAAATTCTTCTTCGTCCAGCACCACTTTCATAGCCCAGGGCGGCACATTGGCGTCGTCGAACCGCTCTCCTAAAAACAGGAAGGCCGTGTCGTAGGCCGGGCGCTTTGCCGGGTAGGTGCCCATACCGTCGGTAAAGTAGAGCAGTCCCCGCAGGTTCGAGAACTTTTTCTCGGCGCAGAGCCGGTCCACATAGGCAAAGGCGGGCCGGAAGTCGGTACCGCCGCCGCCCCGCAGCTCAAAGTGGTTCATGGCGTGGATCAGCTCGTCCTCGTTTCGGATGAGCAGGTCCTGCCGGATGGCATTGTCCGCCTGGATCAGGTGCAGGTTCATGCGGTGGAAAAAGTTCTCCTGCCCCTTCAGCAGGGTGTAGGTCTCGGCCAGAAAGGCCCGCACCAGCGCACCGGAGGTGGAATAGCTGGTGTCGATGACCAGGGCCAGTTCCTCGATCTTTTTGCTTTCCCGCGTTTCCAGCGGCTCGATGAGGGGCAGGTTGCCGTACACCGACAGGCCGTAGGTGTAGAAGTTCAGGTCGAACTCGTCCGGGTCCAGCTTGACTTCCTCCCGCATGACACAGAACCGGCGCAGAAAATCCTTGTAGCTGCGGCGGCTGCGGTTGGCGGCCTTCACCTGCTGTTTCAGGGCGTCGGCCCCTTCCCCGGCTTCTTTGTCCCGCAGGTCCAGCTCGGTCTGCATCCGTTCCCCGATCTTCTGCCAGGTCTTTTGGGGCAGCGGGGTGGGCATCTGCTGGGGCTGCTCCGGGGCGTCCTTGGGCCACAGGCGGTGGTCATCGGCCACGAATTCCCGTTCCAGCTGGCGCAGCACGCCGGGCGTCTGGCGGGTGAGCCACCGGTACGCCGGGGCCGCCGCCACTACCTTTTCTTCGGCGGTGATCTGCTGATACGCATTCTGCCGCACATAGGTCAGGGGCCGCTTGACACTGGCGCGGTTCAGACTGTCGATCACGTTTTCCACCGCGATGTCACAGGCCAGGCTCCACAGCTGCGGCTCCCTGCGGCCTTTGAGCCACAGATGGCGGAATACACAGTGGAATACCACATGCAAATACAACCGGTTGAGATACTTCGGGTTCTGCTGGTAAAGCTGCAGCAGCCGGGCGGGCTGGTAGTACAGCATTTGACCGTCGGTGGCCAGCACCCGGCAGCGCTCATCCGGGGCAGGCGTGAGGGCCGAGAGGGCCATATCCAGAAAGCGGAAGTCCAGATACAGCCCGCTGCGCACCACGGCCAGCACCTCGCCGCCCATGCGGGCCTGCCACTCCTCATGGGTCTCCGGCCGCTGGGAGCGGAATTCCTTGCGCGGGTCCACAAATTTTTCCTTTGGCAACCGGATTCACCCCCCTTAAAAATCAAAATCATACCGCCGCTTCGGTTTTGCCGCGGCGAATTTTTTGTGCTCCGCGTCGGCCAGCAGGGCAGCGGCAGCGGCATTTTCCGCCTTTGCAGCAAGGGCAGCCCCCTCGGCAAAGGCAGCTTTGTCCAGCACGTCCAGTGCCAGCAGAGCGCGGATGCTGTCGGTGTCCTGCGCCTTTAAAAGACGGGCGAGCACCCGACCGGTGTTGGCGGAAAGAAAGGCCCGGTAATGCCCGGCCGCCGTTTCACTCAGCTGCCATGGCCAGCGCAGACGGTCGAAGCAGAGCATGGCCATGATGTTGGCATCGTCGGCGTCGTGCCCCTGCGGGAAAATGGCGTCGTATTCTGCCGGGAGGAATTTATTGTTCAAAAAACACTGCCGGTAATGATATCCCTGCCCGGAAAAGGTGTGCAGCAGGATATGGGCGGGCGTTTCCTCAATGTCCTCCCAGTAGGCGGGGTACCACAGGGCCGCCAACGGGGCCGCCGCACCAGCGGGCCGGAACTCCGCCCGCACCGCCTCGGTGATGTTGTTGACCAGCGCAAACAGGCCGGTGGCCGCGTCCGCCTCTGCCTGCACCCGGATAGTCTCCAGTGCAAAGCAGTTCAGGAACACATCACTGCCCAGCGTCAGGCCCTCGGCTCCCACCGTAAGCAGGCGCAGCTTCCGGCAGTTGTAAAAGGCACAGCTGCCAATGACCTGCAGGCAGTCCGGCAGGGTCACCTCTTCCACAAAGCTGCCGCACACGGGGTGCAGGTCGTCGGGGTCCGCCGCCGGGGCGTCAAAGTCAAAATCATACCGGCGGGCACTGTTGCCCACCGCCTGCCCGAAGGCCCGGGTCAGCCGGACTGCACCGGTATCATCCACCTGATAGCGGCAGACGGCATCCGATGCCGGCAGACTGCGGGGCTTTTCGGAGAAGCAGTAGTCCCCCAACTCGGTGATGGGCCAGCTGCCTCCCGCCGGGGCCGGAACGCTGCCCGGCAGTACGACGCAGGGGTCCTGGCCGTACACCCGCACCAGCCGCGCACCGCCTGCTTCCAGCGGCAGAACCTCCAGCATCATCCCGTTTTCCTGCACCATTCCGCACTCCCCTGTTCCTCTGTTTTTTTGCTGCTCCCAGTATAAACCACCCGGCAGAGGATGTCCAGTGCCCGCCGGGGTTTTGGGCAACACAGCCCAGGAAAGCTGGTGGGCGCTATGCGCCGCCCTGTTCTCGTCCTGTACCGTCCACCACAAAAAAATCCCCAGACCGAATGGTCCGGGGATCGTGGTGGAGCATTCTCCACAGCACTCGAACCTTTATGCAGGCATCTCGTTGCTGCGTTCGGTACGCTTCAAGCCAAGAAACGGCGAGACATCAGCGCGTTTCAACCCCTGCTCATGAGCCTTTTGAGTTGATACTCATGCAGGGCAACAGCTTCTACGAAGAACCTGTCTTTTAATGTTAAGCCGGTCAAACAGTTCAATCGTATCGCTTGACATCCGTTTGATTTCAATATCCATAGTAAAACACCTTTCCCCAAAATGCCAAAAATGTAAAGAGCAAGAACCGTCCCGTGACCACAAATTTTCAATTCTTGAAAATGTTGCGTTCCTCCGGGACTGCACTTCTGCAACACTCCCGCATTTTGAAGTAGCCCTTGTCGGGGCGAGGCCCCTCTATCTTGCTGCGCAAGACCGGGCTGCCACTCAAACGCCCCGCTGGGGCGTTCGTTGCTTCGCAAACGCGGTCTTGTTGGGGCGTGCCTGCCCCAAACCCTGCTGGGAAGGAGTACGGTAAACTGGAACTTGTCGGGGCAAAGCCCCTCCATCTTGCTATGCAAGACCGTTCTGTCGCTTAAAAGCCCCACTGGGGCTTTCATTGTTCTGCTTCGCTCCACAAACGCGAATTTTCAAATTAGTCTTTGCAAATAACCTTTGAATCTTCACCATCAATTACAATTCCCTGACGGTTGTTAATTGGGCATAGATTCAAATC
>OGMZ01000748.1_pt1 | contig 12327 bp, 8 predicted proteins | sample 1573361 | NCBI WGS metagenome assembly OGMZ01 (sample SAMEA2581995, study PRJEB24529) | metagenome | biome: Human gut stool | place: China | collected 2011
GTGCAGAGATCGCAGAACCAGGAGAATTTACGAAGCGCGCTTGCCTGAACGGTCGTATGGATCTGTCCCAGGCCGAAGCGGTTATGGATGTCATTCAGGCAAAGAATGAATATGCACTTCGCAGTTCCATGGATCAGTTAAGAGGTTCTGTACAGAAAGCTATCCGCGAGATCAGAGAGAAACTGATTTATCATATCGCATACATTGAGTCAGCATTGGATGATCCGGAACACATCAGTCTGGATGGATATCCACAGGAGCTTCTGGAAGTTGTGGACAACGAGCAGAAAGAAGTGAAACGATTGTTGAAAACTTCTTCCGACGGAAAGATGATCCAGGAGGGAATTCAGACGGTTATTCTTGGGAAACCAAATGCCGGAAAATCTTCTCTGCTGAATCTTCTGATAGGAGAAAATCGCGCTATTGTAACTGATATTGCAGGAACAACAAGAGATATTCTTGAAGAATATATCACACTTCATGGAATCTCTCTGAAGATTATCGACACAGCCGGAATCCGTGAGACGAAGGATATTGTGGAAAAAATCGGTGTAGACAGAGCCAGAGAAATGGCACAGAAAGCAGACTTGATTCTTTATGTTGTGGATTCGTCAGTTCCGCTTGACGAGAATGACGAAGAAATCATGGCTATGCTTGCCGGTAAAAAAGCAATCATCCTGTATAATAAAACGGATCTTCAGCCAGTGATCCAGACAGAACTTCTGAAAGAAAAGACGGGTCACCCTGTGATTCCGATTTCTGCAAAAGAGGAAAAAGGAATAACAGAGCTGGAAGAACAGATCAAAGAAATGTTCTTTGGTGGAGAGATTTCCTTTAATGACGAAGTATACATCACAAATGCCCGCCATAAAGCAGCACTGGAAGAAGCTGACAAGAGTCTTGATCTGGTCAGAAACAGTATAGAAATGGGAATGCCGGAGGATTTCTTCTCCATAGATCTGATGAACGCATATGAAAATCTTGGAAAGATTCTCGGAGAATCAGTGGGTGAGGATCTGGTTAATGAGATTTTCAGTAAGTTCTGTATGGGTAAATAGTGGATAAGAATCTGGCAGCGAGTAGTGACTTGATTGTATCCGATAGATTATCATTAGTATTGATGAAGTATGATTGTAACAGAATAAATTTTGCAAAAAAATCGCCTTCGGCGATTTTTAATAATAGATTAGTAAATTGTACGATAGTAGATTATACAGTGGAAATAAAGGAGATAAAATGAAAACTTTAGTAGAAGATTATGATCTCGTTGTAGTCGGCGCCGGACACGCCGGATGTGAGGCTGCACTTGCAGGCGCGCGCCTCGGTCTGAATACAGTTATGTTTACCGTCAGCGTAGATAGTATCGCATTAATGCCATGTAATCCAAATGTAGGTGGCAGTTCCAAGGGACATCTGGTAAGAGAACTGGATGCTCTTGGCGGTGAAATGGGAAAGAATATTGATAAAACATTTATTCAGTCAAAAATGCTCAACTGCTCCAAAGGACCTGCGGTTCATTCGCTGCGTGCACAGGCGGATAAACAGGCATACAGCAATGAGATGAGAAAGACATTGGAAAATACTCCGAACCTTACTATTAAGCAGGGTGAAGTAACAAAGCTTCTGGTTGAAGATGGAAAGATTAAAGGCGTAAAAACTTATTCAGGTGCTATTTATAATTGTAAGGCAGTCGTTCTCTGTACAGGAACCTACCTGAAAGCAAGATGTATCTACGGCGATGTAAGCAACTACACAGGTCCGAACGGACTCCAGGCTGCCAATTATCTTACAGATTCTCTGAAAGAACTGGGAATCGAAATGTTCCGTTTTAAAACAGGAACACCGGCACGTATTGCTGGAAATACCATTGACTACAGCAAAATGGAAGAGCAATTCGGAGATGAGAGGGTTGTTCCGTTTTCTTTTTCAACCAACCCGGAAGATGTTCAGATTGAACAGAAATCATGCTGGCTGACATACACCAATGAGAAAACACATGAGATTATCCGCGCAAACCTGGATCGTTCTCCGCTATATTCAGGAATGATTGAGGGAACAGGACCACGTTACTGCCCATCTATTGAAGATAAGGTAGTGCGTTTTGCTGATAAAAACCGACACCAGGTGTTTATTGAGCCGGAGGGACTTTATACAAATGAAATGTATATCGGCGGAATGTCCAGCTCCCTTCCAGAGGATGTACAGGAGGAAATGTATCACTCTGTACCGGGACTTGAACATGCCAAAATCGTCAAAAATGCATATGCCATTGAGTACGATTGCATTAATCCGCGCCAGCTATATCCAACACTGGAATTCAAGAAAATTAAAGGTTTATTCAGCGGTGGACAGTTTAACGGAAGTTCCGGATATGAGGAAGCGGCGGCTCAGGGACTGATTGCCGGAATTAATGCGGCTATGGAAGTTAAAGGCCAGGAACAGTTGATTCTGGACCGTTCAGAGGCGTATATCGGTGTCCTGATTGACGATCTGGTAACAAAGGAGAACCATGAACCATACCGTATGATGACCAGCAGAGCAGAGTACAGACTTCTTCTCCGTCAGGATAATGCAGATCTGAGACTTCGTAAGAAGGGCTACCAGGTAGGTCTTATCAGCGAGGAAGAATATCAGAAGATTCTTGCAAAAGAAGAACAGATTAAGAAAGAAATTGAAAGAGTAGAACATACAAATATCGGTGCAAATAAAGAGGTTCAGGCACTTCTGGAAAGCTACAACAGTACTCCATTGAAGTCAGGAACAACACTGGCAGAACTGATCCGCCGTCCGGAACTTTCCTATGAAGCAATTAAACCGCTTGACAAAGAACGTTCGGAACTTCCATGGGATGTACAGGAACAGGTTGATATTAACATCAAGTATGATGGATATATCCGCAGACAGTTAAAGCAGGTAGAACAGTTTAGGAAACTGGAAGCAAAGAAAATCCCAGCGGATCTTGATTATGAGAAAGTCGGCAGTCTGAGAATCGAAGCCCGCCAGAAGCTGGAGGCATACAGACCGATTTCTATCGGACAGGCCTCCCGAATTTCAGGGGTATCGCCAGCAGATATATCTGTTTTACTGGTATATCTTTCAAGTGCAAGATAAGACACAATAAGCACTATTTAATGTACGTACACATGTGAAAATATGAAAAAACAAGCATATTTTACAATATAAAAGAACTGAGTAAAGGACCCTTAAATCACCAAAAAACGATTTCAAAGTACGAAAAACAACACTTAAATACACAGACTCAGGTAGAGAAAGAATAGAAAAGAACATTAAAAATCCCAAAAAACAACAAAAAGAAAAATAGAAAGTTGAGAGAAAAGCTAATAAAATAGCAGGGAAACTCAAAATCTGAAATACCGAAATAAAAAAGAAAAATCAGTTATAAGTTGAAAAAACAAAACAACGATTAGAGAATTAGAAATAAGTATAAAAAAGGAGAAAAATACCATGCCATATAATCTGTCGACATTGGAAAACGGATGTAAAGAGCTGGGAATAGAACTGAGTCAGAAACAGAAAGATCAGTTTATTAAGTTCTATGAATTTCTGGTAGAGAAGAATAAAGTTATGAATCTGACAGGAATTACAGAATTCGAGGAAGTGCTGACAAAGCATTTTCTCGACAGCCTGTCCTGCGTAAAAGCGATTGATATGACAAAAGTAAAAACAATCATGGATATTGGTACAGGAGCAGGATTCCCGGGAGTACCGTTAAAGATTGCATTCCCGCATCTGGAAGCCTGCCTGCTGGACTCCCTGAAGAAGAGAGTGAATTTTCTGGAGGAAAGCTTTACGCTTCTCGGATTGGAAGGAATTAAGGCAATTCATGGAAGAGCCGAAGAGTATGCGAAGAACAAGGAATATCGTGAGAAATATGACCTCTGCGTATCCAGAGCAGTGTCAAATCTTGCAACGCTGTCAGAATATTGCCTTCCATATGTAAAAACAGGTGGAACATTTATTTCCTATAAATCAGGAACTGTACAGGAGGAAGCAACAGAGGCTGAAAAAGCAATCAAAATCCTTGGCGGACAGTTAAGAGATATCACATATTTCCAGCTTCCTGATTCGGAAATTGACCGTTCTCTTGTCATTATAGATAAGAAGAAACCAACTCCGGGTAAATATCCGCGTAAAGCAGGAACTCCGCTGAAAGAACCATTGTCTCACACAAACATCACAAAATAATCACACTTTTATCCTAATTTCATCACAACTTCATCATAAACTGTTCTTATAGAGATGTCCTCGGGTTCCCCCATTCTCTGTTTCGCCTGAGGACATTTTCTATATTAATCCTGAAGCCAGAGCGTGTTTGGAAAATCATTCTTGCGGAAAGTCTTTTTTAAACACACCAGGACGAATTTGCGGCATTTAAATAAAAGGAGGAGAACACATTGATTGAAGTAAACAATCTGGTCAAACGATATGGCGACCATACGGCAGTTGACCACCTTTCTTTTAAAATCGAGAAAGGTAAAATCTATGGATTCCTTGGACCAAACGGTGCAGGCAAATCCACCACAATGAATATGATAACAGGATACATTGCATCCACAGAAGGAACCGTCAGGATTGACGGACACGATATCCTTGAAGAACCGGAAGCAGCGAAGAAATGTATCGGTTATCTGCCAGAACAGCCGCCACTCTATTTTGATATGACCGTTCTGGAATATATGAAATTCGTGGCTGATCTCAAAAAAATCCCAAAAGACAAAAAAGCAACCATGATAGAAGAAGTCATGGATATGGTAAAGATTTCTGATATGAGAAATCGTCTGATCAAAAATCTGTCAAAAGGCTACAGACAGAGAGTTGGACTGGCGGAAGCAATCATGGGCTACCCGGAGGTTATCATTCTGGATGAGCCGACAGTAGGACTTGACCCGAAACAGATTATAGAAATCCGTACCCTCATCAAAGATTTAAAGAAGAAGCATACAGTAATTCTCAGTTCGCATATCTTATCTGAAGTAAGTGCGGTGTGTGATTACGTGCTGATCATTTCCCATGGAAAACTGGTTGCCAGTGATACTCCGGAGAACCTTGGAAAGCTGGCAGAAGGATCTAATACTCTTGAAATGCTTATTAAAGGTGAAAAATCACAGATTAAACAGGCTCTGGAAAGCATTGAAGGAGTTAACAGCGTGACTATTGAGAAGGATGAGAAACAGAATCTCTGGAGCACTAAGGTTTCCACAGAAGAGAATAATGATATCAGAGAAAAAGTATTCTACAAGATGTCTGATATAAACAGCCCAATTTATGAGATGAAGTCCAAGAAAGTATCTCTTGAGGAAATATTCCTTGAACTTACAGCATCTGAGAAACCGGCATCTGCAAGTGAAGATGATACAGACCAGAAGAGTTCTGAAAGCCAGGAAACAGCAGAAGCTAAAACGGAAGCTGTAAACGTGGAACAGACATCAACAGAATCACAGAAAAATGATGAAGGGGGAGAAAAATAATCATGACAGCTATTTATAAAAGAGAGCTGAAAAGCTACCTGACATCCATGGTAGGATATTTGTTTATCTTTTTTATCCTTGTACTGGCAGGTATTTATTTTTCTGCATATCAGCTTTCAGCAGCATATCCTAAATTTGAATATACATTAAGTGCCATTACCTTTGTGTTCCTTATTGGAGTGCCAATCCTGACGATGCGTGTACTGGCAGAAGAAAGAAAACAGAAAACAGACCAGCTGCTTTTGACATCACCGGTTTCTGTAGGTGGTATTGTAATAGGTAAATATCTTGCACTGGTAACGGTATATGCCATTCCTATGGCAGTTATGTGTACTTATCCACTGATTATGTCTAAGTTTGGTACAGTATCCTTTGCATCTGCTTATACAGCAGTTCTTGGATTTTTCCTTCTTGGATGTGCAAATATTGCAATCGGTGTATTTATGTCAGCATTAACTGAAAGCCAGGTAATTGCGGCAGTACTTACATTTGTCCTTTTATTTGCCTTCTACATGATGAATGGTATTTCTTCATTTTTCTCTCAGACATCAATGTCTACATGTGTAGCATTTGGATTACTGATTCTGGCAGCAGCGATTATTATTTATACAATGATTAAGAATGTTCTGATCTCAGCAGTGATTGGAGTGATCGGAGAAGTAATACTTGTAATCATTTATGTAGTAAAATCCAGTATTTTTGAAGGCGGAATTCAGAAAGTTCTGGATGTATTCAACCTGAGTGGACATTTTGATAATTTCACGAGTAACATTTTTGACATAAAAGGAATTGTATATTTTCTTTCAGTGATCGCAGTATGCTTGTTCCTTACAACACAGTCTATTCTGAAGAGACGTTGGAATTAGTGGGGAGGTGAAAGGAAATGAAGCTGAAAGAAAAAATGAAAAACAGTAAACATACGAAGTTTGATAAAAAGAAATTGATTGGAACTGTCAGCAAGAAACATATTAAAAACGGTTCCTATACAATGGTAATGTCAGTAATATTTATTGCAGTTGTAGTTGTGATAAATATGATTGTAAGTGCGATTCCATCCAAATACTCAGAGATCGATATCAGCAGTGAGAAGCTTTACAGTATCGGCGACGATACTAAGGCAATGCTGAAAGATCTGGATAAGGATATAACGATTTATCAGATTGCACAGAGCGGTTCAGAAGATGAAAATATCACGAATCTTCTTAAGAAATATGAAGATGAATCCAAACATATTAAAGTAGAACAGAAAGACCCGGTAGTAAATCCTAAATTTGTAACCGAGTATACAAGCAATGATCTTTCTGCAAATAGTCTTATTGTGGTATGCGGAGATCGAAACAAAGTTATTGATTACAACAATATCTATGAAAGTACAATGGACTATCAGACATACAGTTATCAGACAACTGGTTTTGATGGTGAAGGTCAGATCACAAGTGCTATCGGATATGTAACTTCTGAAGATCTTCCGGTTCTTTATACATTGGAAGGACATGGAGAAAAAGAGATGGATTCTTCTATCAAAGAAGACATCGAAAAAGCAAACATGGATATTCAGTCACTGAATCTTCTTACAGAGAGCAGTGTTCCGGATGATGCAGATTGTCTGTTTATTGATTCTCCATCTACAGATATCTCTGAAGATGAAAAAAATGCCATTATCGATTATCTTGAAAATGGTGGAAAAGCGATGATCTTCTCTGATTATACAACAGAAGATCTGCCAAACTTCGATGCAGTTCTTGAAAATTATGGTGTTCAGAGAGCAGCAGGAATTGTATTTGAGGGTGACAGCCAGCATTATGCAATGCAGATGCCATATTACCTGGTTCCGACTGTAAACAGTACAGATGCAAGTTCTGAGACAGCCTCCGGCGGATATTATGTACTTGCACCATATGCACAGGGAATCAAGAAGATGGATGATGTGAGAGACACTGTAACGATCAACAGTATCTTAACAACTTCTGATCAGGCATACTCAAAGACAGATCTTAACAGTGATACATTAGAGAAAGAAGATGGCGATGAAGAAGGGCCATTTGATCTGGGAGTGAGCATTACAGAAACTCTGGATGATGACAAAGAAACTCAGATCGTTTATTATTCTTCTTCTAATCTGATGGAATCACAGGTTAATCAGATGGTATCAGGCGGAAATGAAAAGCTGATCATTGAATCACTGAAATGGATGACTGATACAGGAGACAGCGCAACCGTATCTATTCCGTCAAAGAGCTTGTCCGTATCTTATCTGACACTTACAGATTATGATGCTGCATTCTGGAAAATCTGTACGATCGGACTGATTCCTGGATTCTTCCTGGTTGTAGGTTTTGTAGTCTGGATGAAGAGGAGAAAAGCTTAAATGAAGAATAAAACTGTAAAAATGGTTCTTGCAGTTGTAGTTCTTGGTGTCTGTTGCGGGGCTTACGCAGGTGTAAAAACCTACGTATCCCACCAGGAACAGAAAGAATCAGAAGCGGAATCCGAAGAAAACACCTCTGTATTTACTGCTTCTGCTGACGACATTAAATCTCTGGATTTCATGGTTGATGATACAGAAACAACATTTGAAAAAAAAGATGATAGCTGGGTAAAAAAAGATGATACAGATTTTCCGGTAAATCAGAGTACTTTGGACAGTGCTGCGTCATCGGTTACTTCCGTAGAGTCAGACAGAGTTCTGGAAGATGTAGATGACCTTGCAGAGTATGGTTTGGATTCTCCGGCAAATACAATTAAGATTGTGACGAAATCAGAGGATGAAGACGGCGATGATACAACAACTACATTATATGTAGGAGATGAGAATTCATCTACAAGCCAGTATTATGTAAGAAAAGATGATGAGAAAACAGTTTATCTGGTAGATTCTTCCTGCGTAGAACCATTTACAAAGACATTATATGATTACGCGCAGATGGAAGACTTCCCGGCAATCTCCAGCACAGATACAATCACTAAGATTTCTGTAGACGGAGATAATTCCTATGAATTAAAAAAGGATGCGGATACCAGCGTATGGTCAGTAAGTGCTAATGGAGAAGAGGATAAGGCAGATTCAGCTACAGTAAGTTCTCTGGTATCTTCTTTTGGAAGCATGGCTTATAATTCCATGGCAGATTATAAATGCGAAGATAAGAGCAAGTATGGACTGGATAAACCGTATTCGACAATCACCGTAGATTACCAGGAAGAAGCAGAAACTTCGGATGATAACGCAGAAACCTCAGATTCTGAAACACCGGATTCTGCAGAAACGACAGAGATGGTAGATAAACAGCTTACAATTCTGGTTGGTAACGAAGCTGATGACAGTAACAGATATGTCATGGTAAATGACAGTAATGAAGTCTACACTATGTCGGAAGAAACACTGTCTGCACTTACGGATAAAACAGAAGAAGATTTCTGGGATATGACAGTAAGTTATGTATCTGTAAACAGCCTTGCAAGCTTAAAAGTAAATTATCAGGGAACAGATTATAAGGTAAATGCTTCACGTGAAACATCAACAGACGAAGACGGAAATGATACAGAAACAGTAACATATAAACTTGACGGCGCTGATCTGGATGAAACAACATTTACAACATTCTATAATAAACTGATCAACATGGCAGCACAGAAACGCCTTACGGAAAAATATGATCCGGATGGAGATGCAGAACTGACAGTAACATTTACAGAAGAAGACGGAGACACACTGGAAGTTTCCTACTACAGTTATGATACAAACTACTATGCAGCAGTAGTAGATAACAAGGTATATCTTGTAAACAAAATGAATGTAAAAGAGTTATTTACAGCATTCGAGTCAGTCGCAGGCGTTGAGAAGGATGAGACTAAAACAGATTCAGACAAAGTGGAATCAGATGAAAAAGCATCAGCAGATGTTGAAACTGATAGTGAAACAGAAACATCCGATAATAGTGATGCAGTAACTGATGATGATTCAAAGTCCGCAAGTGCATCTGATACAACAGATACATCTGAAAGCGATACAGAAGAGTAAGAAAATGTAAATAAAGACCATAGCAATTCCATTATTTTCTGGAATTGCTATAAAAAAGCTTCGATACATAGAAATAAATCTGTGTGTCGAAGCTTTTTGTGTTTGAGAACAACTTTATAGGGTTGCTTTATTTGCAGAACGCCTTTTTCAAATATGTTCTAATCTGCCACTAAAAGAAGATTTTAACCTGCTCGAGAAAGTTTTCTGGGTTTTCAACATGAGGAAGATGCTTAGTACCAGTCAGTGTAGAAATTTCTATAGCCGGGTTACAAGAACAATATTCATCTGTGATGGACTTTGCATTTGGTTCTGCTTCTCCCTCAACGATATAAATACTGTTATCTAACGCCTTGACAGCATGATTGATGTTAATATTCATGTATTTGGAAGCCAGGCTGGAGTACAGATATTTCGTATAACATCCGCCTTTATGTGCTGCCTCATAATATGCATCTGTCATCTGAGAATCCACATGAAACGGATTGTAATACATTTTCTCTATAAACAAATTACTTACATTATCACGTGAAACAATCATATGGTAAATCAATGTTCCAAAAATTGGAACCTCCAGAGCAAGTTTTAATAAGTGGTCTTTTCTTGTTGGCATATGCCTTAACTGAGTAAAGCTTGGAGGGTTAACCAGCATGATTTTGTTAAAGAGCTCTTTCTCATTATGACAGGCCATTACAACAAAGGAACTGGAAAATCCACTGGCAATTACATCTGTTTTTTCTCCGATAATTTTCCGGATAAAGTCACAGATCATCTGTACATATACAAAATTGGTATATGTGATGCTGGGTTTATCGGAGCGTCCACAACCTAAAAGATCAACAGTATATACGGTATGGTCAACTGCCAGTTCATCTTCAATTTTGCTCCATTCATATCCAGAAGCTCCTGGTAAAGCATCATGAATTAATAAAATTGGTGAGCCGGTTCCTTTTTTTGTATAGTAAATATTGCCAAAACGCCATTCAAAGTAATTATCATCAGAAATATGAATCATCTGTTTAAGCTGTGCGGCAGCAGCAACAGTGCGGTTGATCAGATGGACTGTAACAGTTGCACCAGTCATCAGAGCAGCAAATGTAAGAAATTTATGTTTGTTTCTGTTCATTTTCAGCCTCCTTTATTAAGCATAGCAAATGTTTAAAACGTTACTGCATACCTTATTTTAAGGAATATATTTTATGACAAAATAGCATGTGACAGTAACTATAGCAGTTTCATAAAATACTGCAATTAATTCAGCCCGTCAGAGAGTGAAGTCCTGTGTCAGATATCTTTGTCCTGTGTCAGCACGCCTGCAGATATCTTTCTTGTCCTTCACACTCTGCTGAACTGTCTAATTGCATTATTTTCTGGAATTGCTATAAAAAACACTAAACATATATAAAGATATTATACTGCGAGGACATTGATTTTACAAGAAAATCATGAGCCATACAAACTAAACAATTTTTTTAAAAAAATTTATTTGTTTTTTTATGTTTCACGTGAAACATTATGTGGCGGGATTAAAATAAAAGTGTTATAATAAATCTGCAATACGCACAATGACAAATAAAACCTCATAAAGGAGGAATGAAGTTGGGAAGAATTATAGCAGTTGCCAATCAGAAAGGCGGAGTTGGTAAATCAACAACTGCAATTAATCTTTCGGCCTGTCTGGCAGAAAAGGGAAAGAAGGTTCTTACAATTGATATAGACCCACAGGGTAATACAACCAGTGGACTTGGCGTTGACAAGAATTCTGTAGAAAATACATTGTATGAACTTCTCCTTGGAGAAGCCGAGACGAAAGATACGATTATAAAAAATGTTGTCGAAAACGTAGACCTGATTCCATCTAATGTTAATCTTTCCGGTGCAGAAATCGAATTAGTAGGCATCGATAATAAAGAATTTATATTAAAAGGAATTACAGATAAGCTTCGACGCAAATATGACTACATAATACTTGATTGTCCGCCATCACTAAATATGCTGACAATTAATGCGTTGACTGCAGCGACATCAGTATTAGTGCCTATTCAGTGTGAGTATTATGCATTGGAAGGACTTTCGCAGTTAATCCATACGATTGATCTGGTAAAAGACAGATTAAACAAGCGTCTGAAAATGGAAGGTGTCGTATTCACAATGTATGATGCCAGAACAAATCTGTCTCTGCAGGTTGTGGAGAACGTAAAGGAAAATCTTAATCAGAATATATACAAAACGATTATTCCGAGAAATGTAAGATTAGCAGAGGCACCAAGTTATGGACAGCCGATAACAATTTATGATCCAAAATCAGCGGGAGCAGAGAGCTACAGACTTTTAGCTGAAGAAGTGATCAACAGGGAGGATAATTAATGGCAGGCAGAAAGAACGGTCTTGGCAGAGGTTTAGATGCACTGTTTCCGGAAAAGAAGTCTGCTGTCAAAGAACCTGTAAAAAAAACAACAGCTAAAACAGAAAATAAAACTGTAGCAACTGAAAAAGAAACAACTGGTACGAAGGAAAAAAGCAATACAGCAGAGCATAAAAAAACAGCAATGATAGTAAAAATATCAAGCGTAGAGCCTAATGTAAATCAGCCTCGTAAACAGTTCGATGAAGATGCGTTGTTAGAACTATCTGAGTCCATTAAACAGTATGGAGTTCTCCAACCACTGCTTGTATCCGATAAAAAGGACTATTATGAAATAATTGCAGGAGAAAGACGCTGGAGAGCAGCAAAACTTGCCGGACTCAAAGAAGTTCCTGTAATTGTAAAAGACTTTTCTGAACAGGAATTAGTAGAAATTTCCCTGATTGAGAATATTCAGC
>OGMZ01000760.1_pt1 | contig 12109 bp, 8 predicted proteins | sample 1573361 | NCBI WGS metagenome assembly OGMZ01 (sample SAMEA2581995, study PRJEB24529) | metagenome | biome: Human gut stool | place: China | collected 2011
TGATACAAGCAAATCCCCACCCACTGCTTATTGCTCTTCGCAACCTCCGCAGGGGACTTACCTGATTCGGTTAATATTATGGAAGATACGCAATCGGATCAATTGGTTCTCCATCTTTTTTCATTTCAAAATAAAGGTTTGTTCCTTCAGTACTATAATATTTTGTCGGCTGTGCAATATATCCGATAGTAGTTCCTTTTTTAACCGTGTCCCCTTCTGACACAGTTAAATCTGTGAGCTGTCCGTAAATAGCCTGATATCCATTTCCAATTTCCATTGTCAACGTAGTGCCAGTCTGTGCATCCTGTTCTACAGAATAAACTGTGCCATTAACTGCAGCTACTACAGGTGCTCCTTCAACTGCTCCAACAGCAATCGCCGGACTTAGTTTGTACTGATCAAGTGTGGGAAAATATGTTGTCTGGTCCATACTGTAATCCAGCAAAATATTTCCATTGACTGGCCACTCCATCAATGTATCTTCAGAGAAATTAATTTCCGGAAGATTGATTGCAGATGCCGAAACATCTGTAGTTTCACTATCCGATGCAATAGACGCTCCATCACCAGTATTCATTGACGATATTCCCTCACCCTGCTGTGCATTACTGTCATTTTCACCAACAACAGAGTTTTCGTTATCCACATATGCTGTACCATCTACATCGTTATTATCCACAGTATTCCCATATGTTTCCCCATCCGTAGTTCCATTTGCTGATGTCGATTCTGTATTATCTAAATTTTCCTCATCTCCTGACAGTGGATGATTCTCAGATTCAACTTGGCTCGTTCCGACATCTACCATAGACTGTTCATCTGTATCCTGCTTCTGTTCTTCCTGACCTGTACTTTCCGTCTGCTCTCTTGGCGCTTCTTCCTTAATTGGAGATGTTCCTAACTGATATACCGTAATTCCCAATGCTGCTACAGCAGCCAGCCCAACGGAATTGGCAATAATTCGTGTAACTCTGTTATTCATCATATTCCATTCACCTCTATTTTCATCTTCATATCTATAGGGTGTCCAGAATATTATCATCTATTCAACAATTTTATATTTATATCTTTTAATCCTATAATAATTCCAGAAAATAATACACTTAAGCAAAAGATACCTATAGCAATCCGCTTCCGCTACTTGCTCATAACAGCATCAATCTCCACTATTTCCATTTCTGGAAAATAATATTCCAGAATTTCTTCCTCTGTCTTAGAATTTTTAGCCATCTCATTCCCACCATACTGTGAAAATCCTAATCCATGTCCTTTTCCTTTACATAGAAATCGAACTTTATTTCCTATTGTCTGGATCGTAAAATTTGCTGAACTAAGCCCCATTCCCATTCTGAATGATTCACCTTCCAACACTTTTCCATCTGCCAGAAGTTCTGTAACATAACCTGCACTATCCCTTGACTTTATTTCAAGTTCTTTAGGAAGTATATTCTTATTTATATATACACTGTTTAAAAAATCTTCTGATTCCTTATCCACACTGCTGTGTACAGATTTCAGATATGCATCCTCTTCACTGTGGAAAACTTCTTCTCCATCCCTGGTATCTCCTGCGCTAATCTCATGAAAAGGAACTAATTTCAGCTTATTCTCCCATGTAATAACTTTTCCCTTTGTTTCTTTTACTGCACGTTCATATTTATCCTGCATAATAAGCAAATATAACGACTTTAATGATTTGTTCTTTATTTCATCTCTAATTTGATTCAAAACAGAATTTAGTGATTTCTGCTCTTTTACTGTTCTGTAAAGATTAGATCTCGCAATAACTGCCTGCGCTTTTATTGTCTCCAATTCATAATTATCTCCAATTTGCCCGGCCACAATAACCGGTAATATTGTTTCCACATCAAATTTTCTATTAATTAAAGTCGTATCTACACCATTAAAAATTATTGTAATCATATAGGGAATAAAAAACAGACAAAAGACTCCCGTTGTTCCGGGGAAAAAAGATTTTTTCATATATAAGACCATCCAGGTTATCCGATCATCGATTTCTAATGATCTTCTTTCCTTTTAGTATATACACCTATATCTTTCTGTATGTACACTTTTCAAAATTCCATTGCCGTAGGCAATCTGGAATGAATTTTGGCTACGTTACTGAGAACGAAGTGAACAGTAACGTATACGGGGATTTTCACCCCGTATTAAAATATACAGATTTATTTATCCTGTTCTGAATTCTAGGCTCATCCCAGTAAATAATTTTATTTTTCCGGGAACTCTTTTTTTCATCAGGCTGTAAATATGATCTGTCTTTCTTTGAATCTCTGTCCTTCACAATATATTCTGAAATCATTTTGGCTTTCGGAGTTTCATAGACAAAACACATTCCCATTCCAAGGCTTTTCCATAATGCATTTAAACATCCTGTTTTTCTCTCTTCATGTCTTCTAGCACTATTCTGGCATACACATTTCTGATCTTTTATTTTTGCAAATCCCATTACAAAGCAGGTAACAGCCGTCATAATCATCTGGAAATAATTCTTCAGATCTTTTATAGAATTCTTCATGGAAACTCCTCCTGTTCTGCATTACATATATTATTGCCATACAAGCCTGTCCACCGCTAAGACTGCGCACTTCCTACGGCTATCAGGTACTAATACTTTATGCAGCAACCCTCTATGTTTAGAACCATATGATAATATTTCCTTAATTTCGTCTTTCTGTAAGTTCCCTGCTCCAATTTCGAAGAACAATAAGCAGTAGATGGTGACTTACTTGTACCCCCTTTTACTAAACTGCAAAGCAGTTATTCGGTTATAGTCAAGTATCGGAAGTGAAGTGCAAATATCCGATTGACAAATAATAATAAAATTTTATACACAAAAAAACTTCTATGGAATATCATAGAAGTTAAAAGTGAAGCATCGGGGATTCGAACCCCGGACAACTTGATTAAAAGTCAAGTGCTCTACCGACTGAGCTAATGCTCCACAACTATTAACTTGTACTACCTTTCAGTAGCAATGCCCAGAGCCGGAATCGAACCAGCGACACGAGGATTTTCAGTCCTCTGCTCTACCAACTGAGCTATCTGGGCAAAATTGCGGGGGCAGGATTTGAACCTACGACCTTCGGGTTATGAGCCCGACGAGCTTCCAGACTGCTCCACCCCGCGATACCTTATTATTATACACAATAAATATCGAAAAATCAATACCTATTTTAATGGGCGGAGGTGGATTCGAACCACCGAAGCAAGTTGCAGCAGATTTACAGTCTGTCCCCTTTGGCCACTCGGGAATCCGCCCATATCATTCTGACAAGTCAAAATGATACCATACATCGATTCAAAAATCAAGCATTTTTTATGACCAAATGCCCTTGAAAACACTGCGTATTACAGTCCCGGCACACGCACCATGATCGCCATCTACTCGCCTTTACTCCCAATAAAGATCATCGCCCCATTCGCCGCGATCTTCACTTCCATCACACCGTCCGTCACCGGATACCGCACAGTGCCCGCGTTGTACCGCTCCGCATCCGTCGCCATCACGCGGTCCATAAAATCGCCGTTCACTTCCGCTTCCCACACCGGATTCCGGATTCTCTGGGAATAATCCTCACTGTTCACAACGACAACTCCCTGGCCGTCCGCATCAAAACGTCCATACGCGATCACACCATTCTCCGCCAGCAGCGGCTTTAACGCCCCGCGTCGGAACGCCGGAGTCCTGTTCCGGATCCCCGTGAGATACCGGTGAAATTCCGTGAGTTCCAGGTCTTCCTTTCCCCAGGGGAATGTTCTCCGGTTATCCGGGTCCGTCCAGCCAAAGACGCCAGCCTCATCACCGTAATAGATCGTCGGTGCCCCCGGCCATGTCATCTGGATCACCGCGCCGGAGCGGAAGGTTCCGTAATTCACGCCGATCTCCGCTTTCTCCGCGTCCTCCGGCTTATAAAGCCGTCCCACGATGCGGTTCGTCCTCGTGAGGAATCGCGAATGGTCATGGTTTGAAAGTTCATTCATCGCCGCATAGAGAGATCCCGTCTGCATCCGGCTCATGTTGGAGAGCATGGAGCACATGAACGCCTGACTGTTGTGGAGAAGGTGGTCATCCTTCCGCTCGCTGTGCTTTTCCAGACCGGTCAGGAACCAGGATACCGGTTCCATGAACGCGTCATAATTCATCACCGTATCCCACTGGTCCCCGGAAAGCCATGACGTGGCATCCCCGTAATGTTCCGCCAGGATCAGCGCGTCCGGATTCGCCTCCTTTACGACCTTCCGGAAATCTCTCCAGAACCGGTGGTTCATCTCCGGCGAATGACCGAGATCCGCCGCCACATCGAGACGCCAGCCATCGATCGAGTACGGCGGGGAAAGCCACCGTTTCGCGATATCGAGCACATACTGATACAGCTTTTCCGATCCCTCATAATTTAATTTCGGCAGCGTGTTATGTCCCCACCAGCCTTCGTAGGAGTCATTGTCCGGCCAGCCGTTCGCATCCTTAAACAGAAAGAAATCCCGGTACGGACTGTCCGCTGAGAGGTATGCACCCGGCTCATACCCGCCGTCCTTCTCATAGATCTTCTCCCGGTCCATCCACTTGTTGAAAGACCCGCAGTGATTAAAAACTCCGTCCAGGATGATCCGCATGCCCCGCTTGTGGACTTCCTGCACAAAATGGGCAAAAAATGCATCACTCGCCGCCAGGTTCTCCCGGTCGGAGGTCCGCACGGAATACCGCTTCGCATTGCGGTTATCCGACGCATCCGCCGCCACAAGTTCCCCTTCATCCTTCACGATCACCCCGTAATGAGGATCGATATGTTCATAATCCTGGCAGTCATACTTGTGATTCGACGGGGACACAAACACCGGGCTCAGGTAGAGCACTTCCACCTTCAGGCTCTGCAAATAGTCGAGTTTGTCCCAGATTCCCTGGATGTCGCCGCCGTAAAACCGGTCCACATCAAGGACGGAAAGCCGCTCATTCCATTTTTCCACCTTCGCCACCGGAAATCCGATGTAGACATATTCGTCTCCCAGGACATCGTTCGTCGGATCCCCGTTATTGAACCGGTCCACGAAGATCTGGTACATTAGGGCGCCTTTCGCCCACTCCGGTACATGGAATCCAGGTGTGATCACAAACGGAGCGTCCATCCCTCCCGGCTCCGACACACCGAGGCGGTTATAGTGACAGACTTCGTCTCCTTTTACAACCTCAAAATCATATATCAACGGGGTCTCCCCCAGTTGGATCGTTCTCTCATAAAAATCAAATCTTCCGGCCGTCTCCGCCTTCTCAAGCTCCAGCCGCCTGCACTCATTCCGGTTTCCGCCATCACGGATCACCGCGTATACATGGTCCACGTCCCCGGCCCCGGTCCGGAATCTTATCTTAACATTCTCCCCGCACTCCGGCTCTTCCGGGATGCGGTACTCTCTCGTTCCATCGCTGAAAAGTGCCGCCTTCAACATTTTGAATGGCCTCCTTGTTGGTCTGATGCAGCCTCTCTTGCGATATCCGGGCTGCATTCTCTGTATCTGTTCTCACTCATTTCTCACAAATGTTATTATACAGGATTATATCCCCATTTGCACGTTTTTTCTGAAAGTTCACTCCGGCGATCCTCAAAAACTGTTTTTGCAGATGAAAAAATCTGAAGCTCCCGCACGGCACAGCAGGATCCTCAGATTTTTCTTTAAAAATGGGCAGAAAGAAAGCCAGCGGGGGGAACCTCTGGCTTTCTTCCGGAAAAGGTATTATGTCTCTTATGGGGTATAGCAAAAACTATATAATGTATTGGGGGGTTACGAGTAGTAATATAGCATAGGAGTCCGGATAAGTGTGCACAAACATTTAAAAACATGAAAATTTTTTTTGTTCATATTGCCACCGCCCCGGTTTTCTTTGTGCATTTTTGTCATTGTAAGTAAAAAATCGACGTTTGCCTGCATTTCTTTTACACAAACGTCGATTTACTTAAGTTTCTAAAGTTTTCTGTTGTGAGATCTTCTGCCGGGGTGCAAATCCGAAACCTTACTCTAACTCCGGCTTCTCCGTTCCCTCTGCAAACAGGCTGTCAAACTCTTCCTGCCCGATCTTTTCCTTCTCGATCAGAAGAGCGGCACACTTATGTGCCAGGATGATCTCCTTCGCCTTCGCATAGCACTCATCGATGATCCTCTTGACCTCGCTGTCGATATCGGAAGCAACACGCTCACCGTAAGATCTCGTATGCGCCAGATCTCTTCCGATGAAGACTTCGTCATCGTCGCTGCCGTAGTTGATCATTCCGAGCTTCTCAGACATTCCGTACTGGGTCACCATCGCGCGGGCGATCGCAGATGCCTGCTTGATATCCTGGGATGCCCCCGTCGTCACGTCTCCGAAGATGATCGCCTCCGCGATCCGGCCGCCGAGAGAAACCATAATGGTCTCCAGCATCTTATTCTTTGTGTTGAACATCTCGTCCTTCTCAGGAAGCGGCATCGTATATCCTGCCGCGCCCATTCCGGTCGGGATGATGGAGATCGTGTGGACCGGTCCGACATCCGGGAGTTCATGGAACAGGATTGCATGACCTGTCTCATGGTAAGCTGTGATCTTCTTTTCTTTCTCGGAGATCACCTTGCTCTTCTTCTCCGCGCCGATCCCGACTTTGACGAACGCCTGCTCGATATCAGCCTGGAGAATATAGCGGCGCGCCTGCTTTGCCGCAAGGATCGCAGCCTCGTTTAAGAGGTTTTCCAGATCTGCTCCGGTAAATCCGGCCGTCGTCTGTGCTACTTTCTCTAAGTTCACATCGTCGCCCAGCGGTTTTTCCTTCGAGTGGACCTTTAAGATCTCCTCGCGTCCGCGGATATCCGGTTTTCCGACTCCGACTTTCCGGTCGAAACGGCCCGGACGCAGAATCGCCGGATCCAGGATGTCCACGCGGTTTGTCGCCGCCATCACGATAATTCCTTCATTGACTCCGAAACCATCCATCTCAACGAGGAGCTGGTTTAACGTCTGCTCACGCTCGTCATGTCCGCCGCCCATACCGGTACCGCGGCGTCTCGCAACGGCATCGATCTCATCGATAAAGACGATACACGGAGCGTTTTTCTTCGCATCCTCAAAAAGATCGCGGACACGGGAAGCGCCGACACCGACGAACATCTCGACGAAATCAGATCCGGAGATCGAAAAGAACGGAACTCCCGCCTCACCGGCAACCGCCTTCGCGAGAAGTGTCTTACCGGTTCCCGGAGGTCCTACCAAGATCACGCCCTTCGGGATCCTGGCACCGACATCCGTATATTTCTTCGGATTTTTCAGGAAATCAACGATCTCTTCCAGTTCTTCCTTCTCCTCCTCGAGTCCTGCAACCTTGGAGAAGTTCACGGAATTCGTCCGGCTCATCTTCGCACGGCTCTTTCCAAAATTCATCATCTTGGAGTTTCCGCCGCCGCCCCCGCCGACTCTCGCGTTCATGAACATAAACATGAACATGATCACAACGGCGCTCAAAGCGACCGGGATAATGACAGACATCAGGTAGTTCTCCTGTGGGACATTCTCAACGACGTAGTCGATGGAATTGTCCTGGAGAAGTTTTTCCGCGTCCTTGACATCGGATACTGCAACCGTTGCCCGGTCCCCGCTCTTTAAGAGGATATCCAGGGTACCTGTCGGCGGCTGCTGGTTCTGATTGATCTCCACGGATTCGATCGTCTTATTCTCGACGGCCACCATAAATTCCTGGTGGGTCATCTCCTGGCTGAATAAGCTCCCCTGGCTCGTCAGGCTGGACGCGAACATGATGAGCGCGATCACAAGCAGGACAAGGCCAAGTCCGCGGAACTGCTGGTTCTGTTTCAACTTGGGGTGCCTCCTTACTGCTGCTCCACAACGCCGATGAACGGAAGGTTGCGGTATTTCTGGTCATAATCGAGGCCATAGCCTACAACGAACTCATCCGGGATCGTAAAGCAGGTGTAATCAACCTTCACCTGTTTCTTGACACGGCGCTCCGGTTTGTCGAGCAGTGTGCATAAGTGGATGGAATTCGGATTTCTCTTGTGTAAGATATCGATCAGGTATGCGAGAGTCCGTCCGGAATCGATAATATCTTCGACGATCAGGACATTCTTTCCCTCTAACGGCTGATCTAAGTCTTTTACGATCTTTACAACGCCGGAAGACTGGGTTCCGCTTCCGTAGCTGGATACGGACATAAAGTCAAGCGTTACCGGAACGGTCAGGCGTTTTGCGAGCTCGCAGGTAAAGAATACGCCGCCCTTTAAGATGCAGACCAGGTGAACTTCTTTTCCTTCATAGTCCTTATTGATCTGGTCCGCGATCTCTTTGATCCGCTTGTCTACTTCTTCTTCACTTAATAATACACGAATTTTATCAGCCATGGTCTTCTCCTTTGCAATTCCAGATGCCTGCTCTCCCACCGCCGTCTTCTGGCCGGTCTCCCCCGTCAGGCAGGATCATCTCCGCCTCCAGGACACGTTCAGTCTCATCTGTTATTTTATAATAATCACTGATCCGGTATCCAATCACCCATAATACATGGTCTCCGTCCGCCAGGACCGGAATTCGGTCCCGCTCTTTTTCCGGGATCTTTTTATCGATCATAAACCTTCCGAGCTTCTTTTTTCCTCCGCCGGAAAGTGTGAAATAATCCCCGTTTTTCCTGTATCGTATGGATAATCCATCTTTTATTTTATCATAGTCAAACCATTTCGTATACTGGTTTTTCGGAATTTCCAGTTCTTTTTTCCGTTGGGTGACATGAAGGCGGATCATGGTCGGACCGAGCTGCAGGATCTTTCTCTCTCCCGCTTCCGGATCGATCTTCTTTTTTTCTGTATCCAAAAGCGCTTCGCAGGATAAAGTTTTCAGACCTGCCATTTTCACCTCTGTGCATTCCAGGTCCTCCGCATTTTTCCTGAATTTATAGGCCGAAATGTCCCCAGTCTTCTCTCTTCTTTCTTTTTCTCCCACCTGGCACACTTTCCGGATCTCCAATGTCTCATACCCGCGGACCGCCTGCAGACCATACGGAAGGTCCGCAATACAGCCGCCGCCCGGACCGGAAAGATCCATGACCAGCCGGATGTGACGCTCCGTGATGTCTTTCGCCTTCCCGGCGGCATTTAAGATCATTCGGCGGATGATGTAGGTTTTTAAGATTTCGGGCTGGGGATCAAGGATTTCGGTGCGGATCTTTACAGAATTTCCGGTTCGGCTCTTTTCCTTCCGCTCACTTTCCCTTAAGACCCGCTCCGCTTCCGCCTCGAAATACGCATCCGCTTTGGCAGCAAACTCCGACACCGCCAGGATATGTTCCGCCGCCCGGCTGTTGATATTCTCCGTCACCCAGGGCAGGAGCTCGTTGCGGATCTTATTTCTTGTGTAATCATTCTCCTTATTTGTGGAATCTTCACACCAGGAATGTTCCCGTGATGTCAGGTATTCCTCAATCTCTTTCCGGGAGACGCATAATAATGGGCGGATGATCTCCTCTCTCACCGGCCGGATTCCCGAGAGCCCGGGAAGTCCGCTCCCGCGGAAGAGATTTAAGAGCACCGTCTCCGCATCATCGTCCTCATGATGGGCGACGGCGATCTTCGCACAGCCGTATTTTTCCGCCGTCTCCTTCAGATGGCGGTAGCGCAGGATCCGCCCGGCTTCCTCCGTCGACAACCCGTGATCCGCGGCATATGATCCTACTTTCTCATGCACCACGGTAAGCGGAATCCCCATCCGCCCGCAGAGTTTCTCCACAAACCGCTCATCCCGGTCCGCCTCCGCGCCGCGGATCCCGTGGTTCATATGAAACGCAAAGACATGGATCCCAAGTTCTGCTGCCAGTTCACACAAAAGCAGTAACAGGCAGACGGAATCCGCGCCGCCCGATACCGCCGCCAGGACCCCGTCTCCCCGGTCTGTCATATGATTTTTTCGCATAAAGGCAAGAACCTTCTGCCGGAACCGGCCTGTCCCCGCATTCATTTTTTCGTTCATTTTTTTCTCCGTTTTTCTTTTATCGCATTGATCCTATCTCTTCATCCTCAGCTTTCCCGGATTTTCACCATTCATCACACGACGGATCCATCCTGTTCCAACCTAGTCTATGAAGTTTTTCACCTGCGCTTTTACGCTCAGATCAGTAACCCCGCCTTCTGAGGGCAGCTTCCATTTCCAAATTCTTCCCGCCGCGTATCACCCGTAGATCCCGCCGACCAGCACCGTCATGTCATCACGCGGCTCTCCCTCAAACGACAGCGCAAACGTCAGGATCATCTCCGCCGTCTCCTGCACACCGGCGTCGGGCAGCCCGTCGAGGAAATCCCGGAAAGTCTGCTCCTTTTCCGCCCCCGGCATCGCATCGAGAACACCGTCGCTCACCAGGATGATCTTATCCCCGTCCCAGAGTTTCCGCGATATCATCACCGGCTCCACAGGATTCAAAACTCCCGCTGGAACCGTCTCCGACTCCAGTATCTCCGCCTCCCCGCCGGATTTCCGGTCCGGCAGGAGAAAGGACGCCGCCGCCCCGAGTTTCATCATCTCCAGAACGCCCGTGTAAAGATTTACAAGTCCCAGATCCAGCGTCGCCGGCCGGTCGCCCATCCCGCTCAGCAAAAGCACCGTATTGATCAGCTTCAGCGTCGATCTCGCGGAGAATCCCGTGTCGAGAAGCTGTTCCGCGAGCTCCATGACCCGCCCGCTGTCCGCTCCCGCCGCCGGTCCGCTCCCCATTCCGTCTGAGAGGCTCAAAGCAACCTGCCCTGGGAGTGTGTTCCGGAACATGTAGTTGTCGCCGGAGACCTCTTCCCCCTCTTTCGGGGTCCTCGCAGCTCCAAACAACAGCCGGTAATTTCCTTTCTCGATCAGGCGCACCGTGGAAGTTTTTCTTGTGACCAGCGTCTTTCCGTTCCGCGATGGAACAAATTCCGCGCCGGCAGCCTGTCCGAACAGCGCCGCCATGTCCTTCACAGTTACACAGCGCCCGTTTGCTGTCCGCACCGTAAGGAATGCTTCCCGTCTTCCGTCCCCATACTTCAGGACCAGCATGTCCTCCAATGCAATCCTGCGTTTCCGGAATGCAGACCGGACCGCCGGGATCAGCGTCTCCGTCACGTCCGCCGCCTGCTCCATCTGTCCGGAAAACTCCCCGAGGATCCCCGCCATCTCCTCAAACTGCAGCATAACTGCATCCCGGCTCTCGAGGAACCGGTTCTTCCAGGCGAGGTTCATCGTGGATCGTCCGAGACTCCTGTTCAATTCTCTGAGATAATCCGTCTTTTTCCGGCATCGGTCCAGAAACTCCCTGGGCATGTCCGGGTACTCCAACGCACCTTTTTTTTCGAATGCGCGGAGCAGGTAATATAGGAAATAATGTTCCCCGTCCTGTTCATCCAGGCACTCCTGCTTCATGCCGCACCTATCGCAGCTCCCGCAGACCATGGATGCCGCCGATTCCAGCGCCGCGATCCCGTCCTCTCTGGAAAGTCCCGGATCTTCGCCGGAATTTTTCATGATCTTTGCGAGCTGCCCCAGTGAATCCGAGATCTCCGCGAGTCTTCCCGCCGCATATCCCCCGGCTCCGGACAACTTTCTATGTATCTCCCGATCTCCAAACACAAAAATTCCCTCCTAACCTGCGTACCCTGTCACGAAAGACCATCCAGGTCTACATGACCAGCCAAACGACGCGGAATACGCCATTTTATTATATGCAGGCAGGCGGGAAATATTTGTCGGATTCCCGTATTCAGTTTTTAAAAATTTACGACATAATCTGCGCTGATTTGAGCCAGACATTCATCCACTGTCATTTTACAGACGATGCGGCTCACAAGTCTTTCAGATGATCCGCCATGAACATCAGTTGGATTCATCCGCTTTAAAAAGGATCTCATCCTTATTTACAAGTCCCAGTTTTTCTTTTGCGACTTTCTCGATATACTGTTTCGTCTGGACATACACACGGTACTCTTCGAGTTCGGCGGCTCGCGCCTCCTCCTTCGCCAACGTCTTCTCGAGTGCCTGTTCCCGCGCCTGGTATTCCAGATCACGTTCTCTCAGGGAAGTTCCGCCGATATGGACAACCACAGC
>OGMZ01000762.1_pt1 | contig 12091 bp, 8 predicted proteins | sample 1573361 | NCBI WGS metagenome assembly OGMZ01 (sample SAMEA2581995, study PRJEB24529) | metagenome | biome: Human gut stool | place: China | collected 2011
AGCAGGCTCATGCTCATGGGGCGAGGCTTTGTGTCGGACAGCCCGATCTCCATGCGCAGGCGGCGGTGGCTGCTCAGGCCGCGCTTGCGTCCCTGAAACGTGCGGCCGTCCGACATGGTATAAACGCCATCGTTGCCGATGTTAACGATCTGGCTGCGGTTCACTGCGATCCCCTTGCTGATGTTCAGGAACAGATCTTCCGGCAGAGCAGACAGGACGCCGTGCATCGGCGCATACAGCGCGGCTTCCCCGCCGTCCATGCGGTGAAGGACCGTTTTCCGGTCGCTGCGGTAAAGATATAAAATGTTTTCCGGGCAGAGATTGTGTTTTTGCATCCATCGATTCAGGTCGCTCATTGCAGTGCTCCTTTGTCAGTTGATGACTTTAGTATAACATACTGCCGTGCATCGGACAAGGAGGTTTCACAAAAAGCACAATTCAATGGAGCTTTCAACAATAACCTGAGGTGCTTTTTGTTGAAACTCACGTTTTTGGCGTATCGTGCATAGAAAGTGTTGACTTCCCGGCATTCTTTTCGTATGATGAACACAGAACACCGAATGGTTATTCCCATAAGGCGCATATGCCTAAAACAAAAAGCATAACAGGAGGTTTCATGTTATGAAAATGACCCGCCGGAAATTTCTGAACGTTTCCGCTGCGGCTGCGGTGGTCTGCGCAGCTACACTTTTGCCCGTAGAGAAAGCCGCAGCAGCACAGCAGACGTTGGCTGCACAGGACCTTCTGGAGCAGGCGTATCTGTACGCCTTTCCACTGGTGATCATGGACGCTACCCGGACGGCTTCCACAAACACCCGCACAGCTACAAGCAACAAGGCTCCCATCAACCAGTTCATCCATGCGGAAAAGCTGGCAGATGCAACGACCCGTGTGGTGGTTACGCCGAATGTGGATACCATCTATACGCAGGCGTTTCTGGATGTCGGCGCAGAACCAATGATCTACGGCGTGCCGCAGACCGACCGCTTTTTTAATGTACAGGTGCTGGATGCGTGGACAAACACCGCCGCCGTGCTGGAAACGCCGGGGCTTTACGCCATTACCCGTGCAGACTGGCAGGGCGAACTGCCGGAAGGGGTGCAGCGCATTGATGTGCCTACCACGATGGTCTGGACCATTGCCCGCATCGTGCTTTCCGGACAAGAGGACCTGCCCAACGTCCGGGCCATTCAGGATAAGATGCAGCTGATGCCGCTTTCCGCCTATCAGGCGGGTGGATGGACCGCCCCCGCAGGCAGCTATGACCCTGCCAATGACTTTGTGCCGGTAAAGCACGTTCTTGCCATGGACGCAAAGGAATTTTTTGATACCGCCAACCAGCTGATGGAAACCAACCCGCCCGCTGCGGCAGACGCGCCGGTACTCCGGGAGCTTGCAGCACTGCACATCGGCCCCGGTGAGAAGTTCGATGACAAGGCGCTGGGTCTGTTCAGTGGGCTGCGCTGGAAGCTGATGCTGCTCCAGCTGAAGAAAAAGCTGCTGAGCGAATCGAAGGGCTATACGCGCCAGATGGGTCAGTGGACCTATTTCGGCGACCCCATCGGCAACTTTGGCACAACATATACCTACCGTGCCATGGTGGCGCTGCGGGGTCTGGGTGCCAACACCACCGATGTTGCCATCTACCCCAAAACCGATGTGGACAGCACCGGCGCAGTCCTGACCGGTAAAAAGACCTACACACTGCATTTCGATTCGTTCCCGCAGACATTAGAGAAGGGTTTTTGGTCCGTAACCGCCTATGGCAAGGACGATTTTCTCATCGACAATCCCATCAATCGCTACTGCATCAATGACCGGTCTGTCTTGAATCGAAATGCAGACGGTTCTGTTGATATCACACTTTCCCATGCGATGCCGGAAAACACGGAGAACTGGCTTCCCATCGGAGAGACTGAATTTCATCTCTTCCTGCGCATCTATAAGCCCGACTGGAATGCCCTGCGCGGCTGGCAGCCGCCCACGGTTTGTGTAAAATCGACCCAGATGTAAGGGAGGCAAACGACTATGAAGATGACCCGCAGAAACTTTATTTCCGCTTCGGCAGTTGCAGCGTTGGCCTGCGGCGCATCCCTGACTGCACATGCAGCAGGCAGCACCGATGAAAACGGTCTGAACTTTATCACAGACATTTTCAAGGACTCCACCCAACCGGGCGAGATCGAAGAGGCAACGGCTATCACGGCAGAAAAGAACGCCGAATGGTATGAAGCGCTGGATTTTTCCGACCGGCGGGAGTTTGCCAACGCAGAGCGCGGCTGGCTGGACAACGCGGAAGGCAGAGTCATTGATGGTGATGATAACAGATCTGCATGGGATCTGCAGAGCTACGGCGATTTGAACCGGGACGCGCCGGACACCGTCAATCCGAGCCTGTGGCGGAATACGCAGCTGAACGCCAAAGCCGGTTTGTTTGAAGTGTGCGACGGCATCTATCAGGTGCGCGGCTTCGATATGGCCAACACGACATTTATCCGCACCGACCATGGCTGGATCGTGTTTGACGTGCTGATGTGCAGGGAAAACATGAAAGCCGCCAAGGAACTGATGGAAAACCGCTTCGGCCCGCTGGAGATCAAGGCCGTACTGTACAGCCACTCTCATGTGGATCACTTCGGCGGCGTGGAGGGCATCATCGACCGCGCACAGGCAGCAGATGCGAGCCTTTCGCTCCAAGACCAGCTGGCTTCCGGCAAGGTCCCTGTGCTTGCGCCGGCGGGCTTTCTGAAGCACGCCATCCGCGAGAATGTCTACGCGGGCATCGCCATGGCGCGGCGCGCACAGTTCCAATACGGCACGGTGCTTGACAAAGGCGAAAAGGGTGCGCTGAGCGTGGGCATCGGCATGGGACAGTCCACCGGTACGGTGTCCCTCATCGCTCCTACCTACGAGATCGGGGAAGATCTCCCGAAACTGACCATCGACGGGCTGGAGATCGAGTTCCAGCTGACCCCCGGCACCGAAGCCCCCGCCGAGATGAACGCCTATTTCCCGAAATACCGCGCCCTCTGGATGGCGGAAAACTGCACTGGTACGCTGCACAACCTCTACACCCTGCGCGGCGCAGAGGGGCGCGATGCCAACGAGTGGGCAAAGTATATCATCGAGGCCGACCAGCGCTTCTGCGATAAGACCGATGTGGTGTTCCAGAGCCACAACTGGCCGCATTGGGGCGAGGAGATCCATGAGTATCTGCTGAACACAGCCGCCATCTATAAGTTCATCCACGACCAGACCCTGCATTACATGAACCAGGGGTATACCTCGAATGAGATCTCGGCGATGCTGACCCTGCCCAAAAAACTGGAAAAGGTCTGGTACACCCGGCCGTATTACGGCACACTGGCGCACAATTCCAAGGCCGTTTACCAGAAATATCTGGGCTGGTACGATGCCAACCCGGTCAACCTGAACCCGCTCCCGCCCAGCGATACTGCCAGGAAGCTGGTGGAATATCTGGGCAGCACAGAGCTGGTGCTCTGCAAAGCGAAAAAAGACTACGAAAAGGGCGAGTATCAATGGGTAGCGCAGATCACCAAAGAACTGGTCTACGCCGACCCGTCCAATCAGAAAGCACGCAATCTGTGTGCAGATGCACTGGAACAGCTTGGCTATCAGGCAGAGTCCGGCGCGTGGCGCAATGCCTATCTGATGGGTGCCGCCGAGCTGCGCAAGGGCAATCTGTCCAAACTGGCGCGCTCAGCCAATGGACTGACCGCGACAATGGGCGAGATGACCATCGCCATGCTGCTGGATTACATCGCTATCATGACCGATGCCAATGCCGCCCAGAACGATGATCTGACTCTGAATCTGACGGTGACAGATGTGAACGAACAGTTCTATGTAACCCGTAAGAATGGCATCCTGCTGTCTTACCCCGGCGAGAACCATCCGGATGCGCAGGCTTCCGTCACCTGCAAGCGTCTGCAGCTCTTTGCCTTGATGACAGGTCAGCAGGCCGGGCAGGTACAGATCAGCGGCGATGCCACCGTTCTGAAGCGCCTGCTGGCGTACGCCTCCAAGTTCGAGAAGACTTTCAATGTGATCGAACCGTAAAAACTGACTGCAAACAAAAAACGACAGGAGCCGTTTTCTGCGGCTCCTGTCGCTTTTTGTTTCCTGTGCACGTTCGCGTGAACTCTCAGCTTGCCTTCTGGGCCTCCCCCTTCGGGAAGATGATCTTACAATAGGCCGCTGGAGTATGCACAGCATGCACTGAGTGGGAAGATTGCGCAAGCAAATACGCTTATTCCTCCTTCCCTTCCAGCCTGTTTTTATACCCTTCGCCCCATGCCCGCATGGCATCCAGAACCGGTTTCAAACTATATCCCAATTCGGTCAGAGTATATTCCACCCGGGGCGGCACTTCAGCATAGACCTTCCGGGTCAGCAATCCGCTTTCCTCCATCTGCCGCAGCTGAGCGGTCAAAACCTTCTGGGTCACATGGCCGATGGACTTTTTCAGTTCTCCAAAACGCTTTGTGCCCAGCATCAGATCCCGGAGGATCAGCACCTTCCATTTATCGCTGATGAGGGTCAGGGTGGTCTCCACCGGGCAGGCCGGGAGTTCTTTGAGGATTTCCTTTTCCATAATTACCTCCAAGGGAATTTCAAGTGGTCATCGTGCCGGATGCACGGATACCACACACCGCTTTACGGCATCATTATAGCTTTCAACCGCAAAAAAAGCAAGCAGCATCGCAATAGTATCTTTCCGGTAACTACACCACAATATTGTGCGTACTTCACAAGCCGCACAAAGCGCACTACAATAAAGCTGTCAGAAAAAAAACAATGTATGGAGGTACATCCCATGAATAAAGTCGTAGAATTTCTGAACACAAACCCGGTGCAGTATCTGGCCACCGTAGGCCGTGACGGCAAGGCCAAGTGCCGTCCCTTCATGTTTGCTGGTGAGCTGGACGGCAAGCTGTGGTTCTGCACCAACAACCAGAAGGATGTTTACAAGGACCTGCAGGCAAACCCCAACATCGAGATTTCCGTTTCCAGCCCGGAGTACGCATGGCTCCGTCTGCATGGCAAGACTGTGTTTGAAAACAACATGACCGCCAAGGAGATGTGCATCGCAAACCCCATCGTGAAGAGCCAGTACGGCGAGGCCACCAATCCCATCTTTGAGGTGTTCTATCTGGAGGATGCCCACGGCATCATTGCAGACTTCTCCGGCAACCCTCCCTACGAGTTCTGATCTGAAAAAACAGCGCAGCAGTCTTCTGAACGGGTAGACTGCTGCGTTTTTATAGAAAGGTTTTGAAAGGCAGGCGAACACCATGAACCTGAGCCTCATTCGGGTGCTTTTGAAAGAACACCCGAAGTATCAGGGACTGCGGATACCGGCAGACGCAGACACCCAGCGGCAGCTTCTGCGGGGCTTGCTGAACATCCGTGAACCACGGCGTATCGGCACAGACTTTCTGCAAATACAGGACGCGTACCTGCAAGAGGAGACCGCCGCAAAGGGCATCACCGATGCGGCTGACCTGACGCCCCTGCAGCCGGGGCTGTACCTCTGGCAGGGGGACATTACCACCCTGAAATGCGATGCCATTGTCAACGCCGCCAACAGCGGCATGACCGGCTGCTACTGCCCGAACCACGGCTGTATCGACAACGCCATCCACACCTATGCCGGGGTACAGCTGCGTCTTGCCTGTGCGGAGATCATAGACAGGCAGAGACACCCGGAACCCACCGGACAGGCAAAGATCACGGCCGCATTTAATCTGCCCTGCCGCTATGTGCTGCATACGGTTGGCCCGATCATCAACAGGCGAGTGACCAAAGAGGACAAAGAACTGCTGGCTTCCTGTTATCGCTCCTGTCTGGAGCTGGCGGCAGAAAACGGGCTGGAAAGTGTGGCGTTCTGCTGCATTTCCACCGGGGAGTTTCACTTTCCCAACCAGCTTGCCGCCGAAATTGCGGTACAGACCGTCAAAGAATTTCTCAAAAAGCAGACCAGTGTAAAAAAGGTGATCTTCAATGTTTTCAAGGATATGGACAAAAAAATCTACGAACGACTGCTCCGGACCGATTGATACGCTGCGGCAGGTTCTGCGCCATGCCGATGCAGTGGTCATTGGTGCAGGTGCAGGGCTTTCTACCTCGGCAGGTTTTACCTATGACGGGGAGCGGTTCCGGGAATATTTCTCCGATTTTGCCAGCAAGTACGGATTTACGGATATGTACTCCGGCGGCTTTTACCCCTACCCCACCATGGAGGAATACTGGGCATACTGGAGCCGCTATATTTACATCAACCGCTATGAGGATGCACCCAAGCCGGTGTATCAAGGTCTGTTTTCTCTTGTGAAAGACAAGGACTACTTTGTGCTGACAACCAACGTAGACCACTGTTTTCAGAAAGCAGGGTTCGACAAAAAACGGTTGTTCTATACACAGGGTGATTACGGTCTGTTCCAGTGCAGTGAACCATGCTGTCAGGAAACGTATGACAACGACAAGCTTATCCGGCAGATGGTGGAAGCGCAGGGGTATATCATTGCACCGGATGGTCAGCTGACCGTGCCGGAGAATACCATCCTGAAAACTTATATCCCGTCCGAGCTTGTTCCCCACTGCCCGCACTGCGGCAGACCCATGAGCATGAACCTGCGTGCAGACGATACCTTTGTGGAGGACGTGGGTTGGCACACTGCTGCCGACCGGTACAGCGAATTTCTGCGCCGCCACGAGGGGCAGCGCATCCTCTTTCTGGAATTGGGTGTTGGCTACAACACCCCGGTCATCATCAAGTATCCGTTCTGGCGGATGACCGCTAAAAATCCAAATGCATTCTACGCCTGCATCAATCAGGGACAGGCCGTTTGCCCGCCGGAGATCGAGCGGCAGTCTGTCTGCATTCATGCAGATATTGGCGCTATGATAGCGCAATTGTGACCCACAAGAGGGCTGGCATCGTCCAGCCCTCTCTCTTTTTGCCAAAGTTTCCCTCGCTTTTTCTCGCACATTGCCGAAAGCAGCGCAATTCTCAACAACCTGTTTGCGATATGCAGTTTTTGGATGTTGCTTGTGCATTAAAAATGCAAATTGCGATAGTTTGATTTTTGAACTAAAAAATGAAATGCTGTCCCCTTCTCCACCGCAAAGCAGGTGTCTGCATGGGGCTTTGCGCCCCAGCTATTATCGCCGCCCACGCCGCGCTGGAAGGCAGCACAGCGCACGATGGTCTTATTGTCATCGCGAGGCAGTTCGTAGAGATGGCGGGCGTTTTCCAGTTCATGGGGCGTGTAGGGCAAGGCAGAGAAGGCCATGCCGTCCCCTGCAAAGCCGATGCCTATATTCAATCCGCTGCCGGTGAGCGTTGCGCTGTACACACCGGTGCGGCTGCCGCATTCCTGCGGGTAGACCGGGGTGTTCTGGGCAAAGTCCTGCCGGACGTTGTAGCTCCATGCGCCCATCTTGCCGCCTGCGGTGCGGTCAGCGGTGGTTTCCCGGGGGCCAAGACCCAAGTAGGAGACTTCTGTCAGCTCCCGGCGCAGCGGGAAGAGCAGCCCGAACTCCGGCAGCTCCGTCTTTTCGCCCTGCCATGTCATCGTAATGTCGCAGCGGCCTGCGCCGTCGATGGCAAACTCAATGGGCAGCGTCTGCCCGCCCGGCAGGGTGTAGTTTGCGCGGACGGTGACGAACTCGCCCTTTGTTTCGGCGGTCAGGGCATCGCACCGGGCATAAAGGCCCGCAGTTTTCCAGAAGGCAAATTCAAACGGCTCTGCGCAGCCCTCGTCGTTGTTTGTGGGCGCACGCCAGAAGTTGGGGCGCACGGTATCGTCCAGCAGCTGCACGCCGTTATAACGGATGGACACAAGCCCCTTGCCGCGGCCGAAAATATACTCGAAGCCCTCGCCCTTTACGCCGATGTTGCAGTCCATCTCCACCAATTCCGGCGCGGCAACGGTCAGCCGGGCGGCGGCGTGGTTGTGCCATACCTGCCCAAAGGCAGCTTCATAGCCCGCTGGGATGCCGGGCTTTGCAGCCCGCTGGATAGCGGCAACGGTCATGCAGGCAAACCCTGCTTCCGGCAGAGCGAACGGGAACGCAATGTGCACGGTTTTACCGGGTGCACAGTCCGCCCGGAGCACCGCGCGGCGCTCCGGCTTGCCGTTGACCGAGGATGCAAACACAAGGTCGTAGGCGCTCAGGTCAGTAAAGAGGTTTCGGTTCTCAATCACCGCTTCGGTATCGGTGAGGGTGATCTTCAGGGGCGCATATGCCGCCTTGACTGCGTCCATCTTTGGGGTGTTGCGGCGGTCGGGCAGCACAAGACCGTCCACGCAGAATTCCCGGTCGGTGGGGCGGTCGCCAAAGTCGCCGCCGTAGGCAAAGCCGGTCTTACCGTCCGGGTCGGTGACGGCGATGCCGTGGTCCATGTACTCCCAGATAAACCCGCCCTGATACAGCGGCTCTTCGTAGGCGTACTCGGTGTAGTCGGTGATGCCGCCGCAGCTATTGCCCATGGCATGGCTGTACTCGCACATGATAAAGGGCTTTTCCGGGTGCTCCGCCAGAAACTTTTTAATGTCTGCCACCGGGGTGTACATCTGGCTTTCCATGTCGGAGATGGCGGGATATTCCCGGTCCCAGAAAATGCCCTCGTAGTGCACAAGGCGGCTGGGGTCGGTGCGGCGGAAGTACTCGCTCATCTCCCACAGGGTCTTGCCGCCGTAGCTCTCGTTGCCGCAAGACCAGACGAGGATTGCAGGGTGGTTTTTGTCCCGCTCCAGCATGGCTTCGGCACGGGCCAGCACATTCTCCCGCCACTCCGGGCGCGCACCGGGCAGTGTCCACTCGTCCGAGCCGTCCGCGCCCAGCTTCTGCCATGTGCCATGCGTTTCAAGGTTCGTTTCCCCAATGACATACAGGCCATATTCATCGCAAAGCTGCAGAAAATACGGGTCGTCCGGATAGTGGCTGGTGCGCACAGCGTTGACGTTGTGGGCCTTCAGGTTTTTCACATCCCACAGCATCTCTTCCCGGCTGACGGTGCGCCCGGTGCGGCAGCTCCACTCATGGCGGTTGACGCCCTTGAACACGATGCGCTGGCCGTTCAAAAGCATCTGGCGGTCCTTCCGTTCAAACTTCCGCAGACCGACTTTCAGCCCGGTGTGCTCCACCAAATTGCCTTCCTGCAGCAGGGCAATTTCCGCCTCGTACAGGTTCGGCTGCTCAGCGCTCCACAGGGCGGGATCAGTCACCGCAAAGGTAAAGGAAACGTCCTGCACGTCCTCTTCCACGTCCGGGTCAGCCTCGCCCTTGCCGAACACCACACCGCTGTCGTACTCGGCAGGCGCGCCCACCTCAGCAGACTGCTGCTGCCCGTTGAACACCACCGAGATGGTGCCCGCGCCGCTGACCTTGCAATCAAAGGTGACGGTGGCACTGGAGAAGTCCGGGGCGAACTCCTGCTTCACAAAGGCATCTTCCAGATGCAGCTCAGGCTTTGTGAACAGCTCCACCGAGCGGAACAGCCCGCTCATGCGCCAGAAATCCTGATCCTCCAGCCAGCTGCCGGAGGAGAAACGGTACACCTGCACCGTCAGGGTATTTTCGCCGGGATGGACGGCGGCGGTCATATCAAATTCCGCCGGGGTGAAGGTATCCTCGGTGTAGCCGATATAAACGCCGTTGCACCAGACGGCGGCGGCGCTGTCGGCACCATTCAGGCGCAGGTAGCAGCTCGCCCAGCTTTCCGGCAGGGTGAAACTGCGCTGATACTCCCCGATGGGGTTATAATCCTGCGGAATTTCGCCGGGGTGCAGCTTTTCGTGGCCGTCCCACGGGTACTGGGTATTGACGTAATGGGGCGTGCCGTAAGGCCGGCCGGGCTTTTGCAGGCTCTGCATCTGGATAAAGCCCGGCACGGTCAGGGTGTCCCAGTCCGTAAAGGGTGCAGTCAGGTTTTCCGCATAGCGGAAAGCCCACTCGCCGTCCAAGCTGACGGTCAGGGGCATTTCCGGGCTGGTCTGGTCCGCAAAATGGGCGTGAAAAGGCAGCCGGTTCTGCTGAAAGATTTCCGGGTCGGCCAGCAGTGCCGGGGTAATGGGATCGTTCAAAGGCATAAATGTCACCTCGCAGCATTCTCTGCTCTCATTATAGCACAGGATATAAGAAAAACAGCCGCACAAAAACGACTGTTTTTCTGGAAAGAAGCTGCATCAGTCTGCTTCGTCAAGGATCTCAGTATCCAGAACAGTGCGTCCTTTGGCAATATGATATTTCACCGCAGGCAGGTGGACATTGGTAAAATACAGGCTGGTGTTGGGGTCGCAGCCGATGACTACCGCTTCGCCTCTTCCCGTCACAGTGCAGCGCAGTGCGTCGCAGCGGGCTTCGGCGGTGTTGTTTTCCACACCTTCGGCGTATCCCGGTGCAAAATTCGGCACGGCAAAGCCGCAGTCATAGGCTTCGCAATCGAAGCTGCTGTCAATTTCGTGATGGCGGCGGTGGCCGGTGGCCGTGGGGGTGATGGTGGTGGTGACCTCAATGCCAGGGAAGGGTGACCACTGCGCGGTCACCGTCCCGGCTTCAATTTCCCACATTTTGCTCACCTTGCGCACGAACACGTTATCGTCTATCACAAAGGCCAGCATACTGTCCGGTGCGGCCTGATGGAGCACCTCCCGGCTGCGGGAGGCGCAGAAGCCGAAACGGGTATCGTAGGCAAATTTTGCGTACTTTTCCGGGAACTGTCCGTGGCCGTGGCCCTCGTTGACACCGGCGGCGTAGGCCGTTACCCGGCCCGCCCGCCGCTGCACCAGCATGTTGGCATAGGGCATGGGCTTGAGCCGCTCCAATGCGGGTATGGGCGCAGCCTCGGCAGACCAGAAGGGATGGTCGTCCGGCAAAGCAAGCAGCAAGAAGCTCTTCATGCCCCAATAGGGGCTGCCTGGGGCGTTGTACCGCTCGGCCATGTACATCTGCGGGTAGCAGTAGCCGATGGTGAGGATGCCGTCCCGGTCGAACATTTTCTGCCCCAGCCACCAGTTGAAGTTGCGGACGATGAGCCCCTTCATCACCGGCAGGGGCAGCGGTTCCAGCCCAGCCCAGATACAGGCCGCCCAGAAGCTGTTCTGAGCAAAGCGGTAGGTCAGGCTGCGTCCAAAGGGCAGCGCTGCGCCGTTGGCATCGAACCAATAGACAAACTGCTGCGCGAACAGCTGGGCGCGCTGGCGGTAAAGGACAGCACGCCGGGGGTCGGTGTCGGCGGCAAATTTAGAGTACAGCAGTCCGTAATACTGGATGGCCCACGGGATGTAGTAATCCTTTTGCACGGAGGCGCCATCGGTGGACCAGCCGTCGCCGCTGTAATAGCTGTCGATCTTGCAAAGACCGTCCTCCAGCAGCTCCGGGCTGTAAGGCATCCCCACACTTTTCAGGGCAAGGTTCACAAGGATGCGGAAAAACTGCCAGTTGCAGTCTGGGATGGTGTGGGCGTTGATCTGCCCAAGCCATGCGGCAAGGTTCTGTTTTTCGGTGTCAGAGAGCGATGTCCACAGCTTTTCCGGTTCGGTAAGAATGCCGCAGGCAATAGCCGCCATCTCCACATAGCACTGATCGTACTCCCCGGTGGTACCCCAGTATTCGGGGTTTTCCGGGTCAGTACCGGCGGCAAGACCCTTGCGGTAGATTTTTTCGAATTCCGGGTCGGAGCCGCCGCCCACCCAGAAGGGCACCAGCGCCCACAGCGGGCGGCTGAAGGCTTCCAGCTCAATGGCATTTTGGTTGTAGGTCACGCCCGTATCGCCTAGATGCAGCCGGGCACAGCCTGCGGAATAATAAGGCTTGAGCGGGTCGAGAAATTTGTGCATCAGTGCGGTAAAATCCGCTTTGGTCTGCAAGTTCATTACCAGTACATCTCCCAGTCTTTGGTCAGGCGGGTCAGCGCCTCCATGTAGAAATAATCGCCCCAGCTCGTGCATTCATCCACGCCCTCCGGGGTGCAGGTGTTGTAGGGGCTTTTTTTGCTGTAAGTGCCATGCAGCAGGTAGCGGCATACCGTACCGAATTCAGCGATACGCAATGGCAGGTCACG
>OGMZ01000763.1_pt1 | contig 12073 bp, 10 predicted proteins | sample 1573361 | NCBI WGS metagenome assembly OGMZ01 (sample SAMEA2581995, study PRJEB24529) | metagenome | biome: Human gut stool | place: China | collected 2011
GCTCCACGCATTCCACATTCAATCTTAGCCCCTTCAAAAGCCGGACCAGCCGCGGTAGAACAAGTCACCAGTCTCTCCCTATTCCCAAGAACCATCTCACCATTCGTACCAATATCAATCATCAGCGAAATTTCCTCTTTCATATCCTGCCGTACTGCCAGCAGACATCCACAGGTATCCGCTCCCACATATCCTGCAATATCCGAAAGCCGTTTCTGAACATTCAGGCCATAATCCCCGGCATCTGACACAAGCCGTTCACTCACCGCCGGTGTATAAGGCGCATGCACCAACGAAGCCGGAGAAATCCCAAGAAACAAATGATGCATACAGGTATTTCCCACAACACAAATCTGGAAAATATCACTCCTGCCAATCCCTGCCTTCTCAGCCAGGCTTCCAATCATCTCATTAACAACTTCCCGAATACACAGACTCAGCGCCTCTGTTCCATGCTCCAACGCATAATTCGCCCGCATAATCACATCCGCACCATACTGTGCCTGAGGATTCATCTTGCTCTCCACTGCCAGAGTCCTGCCATCTACACCATCCAGAAGATACCCCGCAATCGTAGTCGTCCCAATATCAAACGCTGCCAGACACCTCCTGCCAATTTCTTTTCTCAATTCTAATATTCGACGTCTGCTGTAAATCACATACCACGCATCCGACTCCCGACGCTTCTCATATAACTCCCCCGCCAGTTTCAAATCCACTTCCATCTCATCAGCCCGAACTTCACCATCCACACTCTCCAACTCATCCAACAATCTCTGCCAGTCCGACCTCTTCTCCCCAGGTTTCGCCTTCTCCAGCAAAACCCGCATCATCCGAAGTCCTGGTGCAAACACAACTTCTCTGTTAAAACCATCCGTCAGAATCTTCGCAGCCTCACTCCTATCCAATGTCTCCACCAGATATTCCTTCCCAGCTTCAGCTTTCACATCAACATTCAACTTCACCTGACAAGCTTTAATAATCTTCCCATTCAGCTTCACCAGACACTTACCGCACTTACCCTGTCCCCCACAAGGTGCATCCGGTCTCAACCCAGCCCGAATCTCCGCCTCCAGAACAGAACTGCCATCTTCCACCTCTATACATTTACCTTCTCTGACAACCCTCACCCAAGCCATAAAAAACCTCCTATGCCCAGTAACCAGCTCAGCAAAATATTTCATTTTAAGTGCATTTGCAGGGAACTTAGATATTCTTAGTCCGAAAAAATCTGCGTTATAAGTCGCCCGCCTCACGTGTCTGAGCGAAGTTTGCAACGGAGCGAGTTTGACAGGGCGGCTCATGCCTTTAGCAGATTTTTTCAGACTTAGAATATCTTAGCTCCCGAAACCGCACTCAAAATGAAATATTTTGCTGAGCGTCCCTTCAAGTACAAGTACATTATATCACTAAAAACATCAAAGGGACCACCCCATCACAGAGCAGTCCCCCTTTTCATGTTATGCTTTTAACCCACTTATCCAGGATCTGTCTCAGACCCTCTCGATCAGCTTAAGCCGCAGCCAGCTTCTTAGCCAGTGATGCTGCGCTGGCCGCATCATCAGAATATCCGTCAGCCCCAATCTCTTCAGCAAACTCTTCAGTAATCGGCGCACCGCCAACCATAACCTTGATATTACCTCTGAAATCTGCCGCATTCAAAGCCTCAACCGTCTCTTTCAGTGCCGGCATTGTAGTTGTCAGCAGAGCAGAAAGCGCAATGATCTTAACATCCGGATTCTCCTTATAGCACTCGATAATCTTAGCTGCCGGAACATCAACACCCAGATCGATCACTTCAAAACCGGCACTCTCGATCATCATAGCAACCAGATTCTTACCAATATCATGAAGGTCACCGGAAACAGTAGCAATGATAACCTTACCAAGTGCACCTGTAGAACCAGATGCCAGATGTGGTTTCAGAACCTCAACACCTTTCTTCATCGCACGTGCTGCAACAAGCATCTCCGGAACAAAAATCTCACCATTTTTAAATTTATCACCAACAATAGACATTGCACTGATCATACCATCATTCAGAATCGCAACCGGATCATCACCCTCATCAATTGCTTCCTGAACAGCCGGTCCTACTAATTTTGCTTTTCCTTTTTCAACTAATTCCGCAACTTCATTTATTTTAGACATAATCAAAACCTCCCTGTTATCTTTTTCTAAAAACGTAGCCATTTTTTGCTTCAGTTTTAATAAACTATCACTTCTTTACCGGTCCGATCAGACCTTCTCTGTACGCACCGATATATTCCATGCAATAATCATCCAGTCCCAGTAAAGCCTCTGTCGCATAAACCAGTCCCAGCATATCTCTGTTGGTCGGATCCATAATTCCACTGTCCAGTCCTGCATTCATTGCCAGCACCAGGAAACCATAATTGATCAGTTTACGGACCGGCAGATTGAAAGAAATATTACTGATAGCAGCTGTGATATGAATGGTCGGATACTGTTCGCGTACACTTGTGATCGTCTCAATATTTGTAGCAATTCCATCCTCTGAAGTACAGAGCATTTCAACCAGCGGATCAATATGAATTCTGTTCGGCGCAATTCCATATTCTTTTGCTTTCGCCATAATCTTGTCAAAAACTTTCAGACGATCTGCTGCACATTTCGGAATTCCTGTATTATCACTAAGCAATGCAATTACCTGCCAGCCTTCATTTCCAGGCTCCGCCATAATCGGGAAAATCGTATCAATCTTATGTCCCTCTCCTGATACAGAGTTAAAAATTCCAGGTTTCTTACAGAATTTATATGCCTGTGCCAGAACATCCGGACTTGGACTGTCGATAGAAATCGGAAGATCTGTAACCTCCTGAATACAATCGATCATCCATTTCAGGGTTTCCACTTCCTCTGCCTCCGGAACAGAAGCACAACAGTCAATATATGTAGCTCCACTATCCGCCTGAAGTTTTGCTCTCGCTTTGATAAACTCTGCGTCCCTTTTCGCGATTGCTTCTGCTACTGACGGAATAGAACCATTAATTTTCTCACCAATAATAATCATTTTGCAAACACCTCCAGCTGTCTCTTTCAACTCTTGCCAGACTAAAAATCAGTCCATTTATTTAATAGTCCCCACCCGCTGCTTATTGCACCTCGCAATTGAAGCAGGAGGACTTGCTTGATTCAGTTAAAACATAATCTGCCATGGAAGTCTTGTAGAGGCAGAAGCCTTAATACCAAACTTCTCTTCATTCAGCTTATCAATAGAATCGCAAAGGGATTTGTAAACTCCCGGATAAACAGAACCAGGACCACCCTGCGCAATACAAGGAATAAAGTATTTATTACCGCATTCCTCACATACACGACGTACAACTGCATCACAGTTCTCATCTGTCCAACCTTCGAAGTCTACTGCGCGATTCTCAATACCGCCCATGAAACTGATCTTGCCACCATATTTCTTAATCAGTTCCGGAAGATTATTTGTCTCCATACATCCCTGCCATACATCAATTCCCATCTCGATCATAGACGGAACCAGTGTTGCAGCATAGCTGTCAGAATGATGGATAACCAGTTCAACTCCATGGCTGTGATAATATCCATAAATCTCTTTATATGGCTCAAGTAAAAATTCATCAAACATTGCCGGACTCATAAATGTGCTGTCCAATCCGCCCCAGTCATCATGATGAAAAATTGCATCTGGATGAAGATTAGAACAGATACCTTCTGCCAGCTCCAGCTCCCATTCTGTCAGATACTTGATCAGATCATGCATTTCATCCGGATTGGTAATATAGTAAACCAGCGCATTGCTGATCTCACAGAGATGATGCGTCTGCTCAAATAATCCCGGTGCTACGAAAGCTGCTTTAAAAGCCTGCTCACCATCAACTGCATCATACTGGGCCTTCACTATATCCCACTGATCCTGAGTAAATTTCAGAGACGGTGCATGAACATAATCTTGCCAGTCTTCGATATCCTTTACTACGATCTTATCAGGAGTATGTACAGGGAAAGAACCCGGAACTCCTTTCGGGAAAGTATTTGTTACGCCCCATGCATTTACCACATTTTCCTGTCCCGGCTCAAGAAGCGGGTTAGCAAACATAAATGGATGAAACAGAAGCTGCACTGCTTCATACTGGTTGACAAATCTGTCAGGATTACCGCCTTTTATTACTTCAAGCATATTCTGTTTTGGTGTTAACATACGATCTACCTCCTCATATAATTCAGGAAACGCCCCCACATTTCCATATTTATTTAGTTAAATTGTCGCTCTTTATCTCGTTTTTAATGATTTTATTGTATCATTTGTATACTTCAAAATATATAAGCAGATATGCGGAATTTCCGCCTCTGTATTCCTACAATTTGTATGAATAATCTGTTTTTTAGCGTGTGAACAGTAATAAAAACTGTAATAATATCAGTTACTGTTCACACGCCACTATCCCGCGAGGTGTTTTGGCATGAGAATGCCAAAATCCCGAGACATACCGCGCGAATTTATGCGAATAGCATAAATTCTGTGCATCGCGAAGCGTGTTACTGAGAACGGAGTGAACAGTAACTAATATCGTTATTATTCACTCAATTATACTTGTAACTTCTCCCCATACACGCTATAATTTTAATATCTACAAATATTTATTTAACAGGCGGTGAACACAATGAATTTAAAAAAGCTTTTGCTTCCCCTGCTATCAGTGAGTCTCCTTGCAGCTCCTGTATCCACCGGCTACGCAGCAGAAACAAACGTAGCAGTAGCAGAAACGGAGCAGGGTACACTCTCCCCCTCTTCTGAAAATTCTGACAGCGTATTTGGCGGAACATCAGCTTCAGACGAGCCAGTCACAGACGAAGCACTTCAGACACTCTTAAATCAAATTCAGGGACAGCTCCCTGCAGATAACGGCAGCTGGTCTGTTTTTGTTTCTGATCTTATAAATGAAACAGAAGGAAGCATCAATGACCAGACTATGCAGGCAGCCAGCCTGATTAAGCTTTATATTATGGGAGCAATTTATGAAAATTATGACCAGATTATTGGACAATACGGCAAAGATTCCGTAGATTCTAATCTGCACTCCATGATCACAGTCAGCGATAACGATGCTGCCAATACATTGATAACCTATCTGGGTGGCGGGAACTCCAGTGCAGGTATGCAGGCTGTCAACAGTTTCTGTCAGGAACATGGTTATACCCAGACTCATATGGGACGTATGCTTCTGGCAAGCAACGATCAGGATGACAATTATACATCCGTAAATGACTGTGGACATTTTCTCATTGAAGTTTACAAAGAAGAAGAGTCCAGTTACGCCCATGCTTCTGATATGTATGCCCTGCTTAAAGCACAGACACGTCAGAACAAAATTCCAGCCATGCTTCCGGATGGAGTGAAGACGGCAAATAAAACAGGCGAACTTGATAATGTAGAGAATGATGCCGGAATTATCTACGATGCCGCAAACGATCTCGTTATCGTATTTATGTCACAGAATCTCTCCAGTGCCGGGAACGCCCAGAATACGATTGCATCACTGAGCAGAACTATCTATGACTACTACAATAACTAACATCATAACTTAATATGTCAGATTTCAAGAGCAAAAGCTTTATTATTGAGATTTTTTATCTGTTCGAACAAATATGCAAACACATAGTGGTATAGAGTATAGAATCAACTTGTCGGTACAATAGTTCTTTCAGCAACGATGTAATCAATCGGATATTCGCAATCCGCTTCCGCTACGTGGCTCTACACCATATGGTAATAACCAGAAGGAGGATCTACTTATGAAGAAAAGAAAAAATGTTATAATTCCTATGATGCTCGCAGCCGCAGTTGCCGCTGCGTCCGTACCTTGTAGTTCTCAGGATGTTGAGGCATCCTCCAATACCTATGAAGTAAGTGTAAGTAAAGGTTATCTGGCTCTCCGCTCTTCCATGGCATATGATTCTTCCAATGAAATCGGAGAACTATATTCCGGCGATCTGGTTGAAGTTACAGAATATACCAATGGCGACTATTGGTATGTTTATTCTCCGAAATATGACTGTTGGGGATATGTAAACAATGATTATCTGGTTTCCCTCTATTCCCAGTCAGGCGGCTACTCTTATTCTACTTCCTATACAGTTAGTGTAAGCAAAGGATACCTGGCTCTCCGCAATGCTAAAGCATACGATTCTTCTAACGAAATCGGACAGTTATATTCCGGCGATACTGTTCAGCTACTGGATACCAGCGATTCCCAGTATTGGTATGTCTATGCTCCAAAATATGATATGAACGGTTATGTAAATAAGGATTATCTCATCGGTGGAACAGCATACACCACTAAAACTGTAAGTGTTGCCACAGGTTATCTGGCTCTTCGTAATGCCAAAGCATACGATTCTTCTAACGAAATCGGACAATTATATTCCGGTGACACCGTTCAGCTTATTGATTCAAGTGATGCACAATACTGGTATGTTTACTCTCCGAAACTTTATCTGTATGGAAATGTAAACAAGGATTTTCTGTATTAAATACAACCATTTAACAGCCTGCTATTCCGCAAAGTGTTTGGGTATAGATATAGCAAAATCTTATTGCCAAAGGCGATTTTTTATGGATTTTGCTTTTGCCCAATAGTCAGGTAGAGATCTCTTATTTAAGCAGGGTACCTACCTGATCAGGTAAAAATATAATAATGAAAGGACTCTCTCTATCATGAGCCCCAAACAAGAAATAAACCACAACATTCGCAAACATTTTAATAGTATCATTTACAATATCTCACGCTACACAGAAATCGTGCTGTCTATCATCATCCTTGTAGTGATCGCATTGGCCGGAATCCGTCTTATCATGGAAGTTGCAGGCACTGCTGTTCCCGATATGGACACAGAATTCTTTACCAGTTTCCTGTCTCAGGCATTGTCCCTGGTAGTCGGCGTAGAGTTTGTAAAAATGCTCTGCCAACATTCCGCACAGACAGTTGTCGAAGTTCTGATGTTTGCCACTGCACGTCAGATGGTCGTTGAACATCTCGGTCCAAATGAGACACTTCTCGGTGTTATCAGTATTGCAATACTTTTCGGCATCCGCAAATACCTCATGACCGACAACGATGACATGAACTCACACAAAAATAAAGACACAAAAGAACATTAAAATTTGCTCTCTTGTTCAGGAAAGAATCCTGCTTGCAGGATTCTTTCCTGCGGCGGATCGTTTTAGCGACATAATTCCTCTCCGCCGCAGTGCGATTATGCCCGAAGGGCTTTATTATATCAATCATAGAAACATTACGGAATAATTTCCTGTGATTGATATAATAAAAAGGCTGCATGGTTTCATACTATCTGTAATTTTTACAAACAGTACGAAACTATGCAGTCTCTTTTTTATTTCCACATACTGATAAACGGTTGTCTCAAAAAAAGGTATATTTCATATATTTTATAGTTAATATTATCAGTACGATGGGTTCTGTTTAGCAGTTTTTGTTTTGTAATTTTTATTTAATGATTTTTGTTGATGTTTTGTATTTAATAATTTCCACCGAAAAATTTACTGTCTTTTGGCAGCTCATAATCTTTAAAATAAGCTCCAAAATCTATCTTCAGATAATTGCAGAGATTAGCCAGTTCAACCATAGTATTGTCATTTACTGGAATGCCATTTTCCCTGCGTTCTTTTTCTGCCATAATTTCTTTCTCACCATGAGTATAAATCTGCTCTGCACCTTCGGCCTTCGGACTCTGGCGAAGAGTTTCCAGATATTCTGAGAAATGCGCCTTGATATCATCTGCATTTCCGAAGATTGCAGGATCGATTGCTGCAAATCCATGGCAGATACCTGTCTTATCTTTAAATGTACAGCATTTATCAGAAGTAACACCCATAGAAAGAATAGAACTGAAAATCTCACAGAGCATTCCATATCCATAACCTTTATGGCTTCCATTCACTTCTTTATTTCCACCAAGTGGCATAATTCCGCCGCCTTTTTTGCCAACAATATTTGCAAGTACAGCCGGTGCATCCGTACTTTCATGTCCGTCTGCTCCGAGAGCCCAGCCCTCAGGAAGCTGTTTACCTGATTTATTATACATTTCCAGTTTTCCTCTGGTTACAACTGTTGTAGAGCAGTCAAAGAGAAACGGATATGGCTCTGCAGGCATCGCTACTGCGATCGGGTTGGAACCTAACATTGCCTTACGTCCAAAGGTAGGTACCATGATTGCTTCTGAGTTAGTGCATGCCATTCCAAGCAGTCCCTGTTTAGAAGCCATTTCCGCATAATATCCTGCAATACCAAAATGATTGGAATTTCTTACTGAAACGAAACCAACGCCTGTTTTTTTTGCTTTCTCAATTGCTTTCTCCATTGCAAAATGACTAATCAACTGTCCCATTCCGTCATGTCCGTCGATCACTGCTGATACAGGTGTCTCAAATACAACCTCCGGTTCCGCATCCGGATGAATCGTACCTTTCTCAATTCCTTTATCATATCTTACCATTCTCTGCATTCCATGGCTTTCAATCCCGTACAGATCTGCTGTAAGCAAAACATCCTTGATGATATTCGTCTCTTCTTCATTAAAACCAAATTTACGAAATACGTCGTGGCAAAAAGTATTTAATGTGTCATAACTCCATTTTACGTAACCCATAACTGTAAAAGCCCTCCTTGAAGTACTACTCGTTCTCTTTTTGGTATTACCAATTTTATGAGTTGATTATACCACTTGTTTTTTCAAAGCGCAATACACTATTTTATTTTTTTCAGAGCTTACTATTTTTTGAAATATCTTTTTATCTTTTTATAAATAATCAGATATTTTTGTCTCTTGCTTTTATAAAAGCTCAGGAATATACTATGAGCAGATAATAAACCGGCTGTTAAACAGTCTGTACCTTTCAGGGTATTCTCATTATCTCCTCATATTTTTCAGAAAAGGACTATTACATTATGATTCAAGACATCGCACCACATATTTACCATAACGAATACAAACCATCTGCCCCGGATAAAGACAGCTTCATCCTCACCTATGAAAATGGCAGAATTCTTCTTCCCCGACAGAATCGCGAAGAGGCAATCACATTTCCACGTTTCCAGGAATTAGAGGGACGGCTCGATAATCTTTATGTGAACTATATCTACCTCTTCTCCATTGATGACCAGCGCTTTTATCTGATTCCACATCTGGATAATGCACTTCTTCCTGACTATGAATTTCAGGATGTACGTGTCCTGCGTACTGCACATCCGCAACATCTGGCATTTGCAGGGATTACAGGACATCAGTTGTTCCAGTGGTACAGCAAACGTCAGCATTGTGGCTGCTGCGGAAAACCAATGGTTCACAGCCAGAAGGAACGTATGATGGAATGCCCTTCCTGTGGCAATCACGAATATCCGGTTCTGTGCCCTGCTGTTATTGTGGGGATTACAAACAAAGATAAGATCATCCTCTCCAAATATGAGGGACGCAACTTCAAACGCTATGCTTTGATTGCAGGTTTCGCAGAAATCGGGGAAACCATCGAAGAAACCGTACACCGTGAAGTAATGGAAGAAGTAGGTCTGAAAGTCAAAAATCTCCGCTACTACAAGAGCCAGCCATGGTCCTTCAGCGGCTCTCTGCTGTTTGGATTCTTCTGTGATGTAGACGGTGATGATACCCTGACCGTTGACCATGAAGAACTCTCCATGGCACAGTGGGTAGAACGTGATAAAATCCCGGATCAGGGCAATAATATCAGCCTGACCAAGGAAATGATGATGCTCTTCCGTGATGGAAAGGAACCCAGATAAACAATATTTTATATCAGAAAAAGCTCACAGAATATTTTTCCCTATTATGACAAAAGGATACATACACGGTAATGTTACTGTGCATGTATCCTTTTCGTTTCTCTTTCAAAAATATTTCTGATTACTCTTCACGCCGCACTCCCGCTGCCAAATCCACGGCTTCTGCGGTTTCCATTACATTCCTGTTCGAATTCTTTCAGTTTGCGTCTTGCTTCCGGTGTCAGATTTGTCGGAACTTCAATCTGTACAGTTGCATATTCATCACCGTGCACAGACGGATTATTCATTGCAACAATACCTTTACCTCTCAGACGTATCTTCGTTCCGGACTGAGTACCCGGTTTAATGTTACAGAGAACATCACCGTAAATAGTGTGAACCTTCGCCTCACCGCCAAATACTGCTGTTGTAAATGGGATATTCACTGTTGTGTAAACATCTCTGCCTTCCCGTTTATATCCGGGTTTATCCTGAACATTTACTTTCAGAAGCAGATCACCGGCTTCACCTCCGCCAACTCCCGGATAGCCTTTTCCTTTAAGTCTGATAGATTTACCGGATTCAATACCTGCCGGAATATTGACTTCATAGTTCTGGACGCCACCATTACTACTCTGCAGACGGATAACCTTCTTGCCACCAAAAGCAGCTTCATCAAAGCTGACAGTAACCTCTGCATGAAGATCCTCCCCTTTGCTGCTGTAAGAACCGCCAAAGCCCTGACTGCGGAAATTACTTCCACCTGTGCCAAAGCCACTGCCGAATCCATCAGTTCCGTTACTTCCGAAACCGCCAAAACCACTTCCGTGAAAGCCACTGCCTCCAAATCCGCTGCTTCCAAAACCACCTGATGATTTACTCTTCTTAAATCCACCACCAAAAAGGTTCTTCAGGATATCATCCATATCTTCGCCATTTTCAAAATGATATTCATGATAACCATTGCCATCACTGTACGAACCATGGAAACCGCTGCCAAATGGATTGCCCTGTGCTCCGCCAAATCCACTGCCCTGTGCATTTCCATAATTACCGGCACCTTCTTCAAAAGCAGCGTGGCCAAACTGATCATACAGTTTACGCTTCTTCTCATCACTCAGAACATCATAGGCTTCATTTACTTCCTTAAAGTGCTCTGCTGCCGAAGCATTTCCCTCATTACTGTCCGGATGATATTTCTTGGCCAGTTTTCTGTATGCTTTCTTAATCGTTGCTGCATCCGCGTTTTTGTTCACGCCCAGAACTTCATAGTAGTCTCTTTTCAATATCATCACCTTCCCTCATAAACACATTCTAACGCAATCATTCCTGACTTCATATTTCTGCAATCCTCATTATGCAAACAACGGGAAGCCAAAAGATTTGACCTCCCGTTGCTGTAACTTAATATCTATTATCCTTCAATGGAGATGCTGTGCTTCTGTTCCACTGCTGGCTTTGCTTCTTTCTTCGGAACAAATAATGTCAGGATACCATGTTTGAATTCTGCTTTGATGTCATCCTGATGTACTTCTTTACCTACATAAAAGCTACGACTGCAGGCACCTGCATAACGTTCTCTGCGGATATAACGTCCTGTCTCTTTTTCCTTCTCGTCTTTGTCCAGGCCTTTCTCTGCACTGATAGTCAGATAACCATTTTCAAGTGCTGCATGGACTTCATCTTTCTTAAATCCCGGAAGATCTACAACCAGTTCGTATCCATTATTCATTTCCTTGATATCAGTTTTCATTACATGATTTGCTTTATGTCCATAAAGTTTCTTCTCTGCATCTTTCATTGCTCTGTCATCATAATAGAATGGGAAATCTCCAAAAAAGTCATCAAATAAATTTTCTCCAAAAATACTAGGCATTAACATAAGTCATATCTCCTTTTCTAATATATTTTATATATGTCAAATCTGTTCACCAGATTTACTTTCCAAATCTATCGCTACAGGTTTTTTCAACCTTTTATCTTCAATCTTTTAGTATAAACTTTTATTTCTGTTTTTAATCTCTGGCTGACCCTTAACGGGTCAGTCAGAATATTTATTCATCAGCCTTCAATGGCAATTGTTTTCTTCTGTTCTACTGTTGGTTTTGCTTCTTTCTTTGGTACAAATAATGTGAGGATACCATGTTTGAATTCTGCTTTAATGTCTTCTTTCTCAACTTCTTTACCTACATAGAAGCTACGGCTGCAGGCACCTGCGTAACGTTCCTTACGGATATAACGTCCTGTCTCTTTTTCCTGCTCATCTTTGTCCAGGCCTTTCT
>OGMZ01000767.1_pt1 | contig 11984 bp, 13 predicted proteins | sample 1573361 | NCBI WGS metagenome assembly OGMZ01 (sample SAMEA2581995, study PRJEB24529) | metagenome | biome: Human gut stool | place: China | collected 2011
TTTCAGCCACAAGGCCTCCGGGGGACAAAAACTACAAAAGTCGCCCTCCCGGCGCCTTGCTGATAACAAGACCTTCCGGTAGGGAGTTGCCGCCTGCGTTCTGGACACAGCGTCTTCCGGTATTAGAATAGCACACTTTTCTCCAAAACACAACAAAAAGCGGCGGCCCGCCCCGATTGGGGAGAGCCGCCGCTTTTCATTGTTCTTTGGAGGACTCCGGGCTGTCTGGCCTCAATATTTTAGGCAGTGATGACGACCAGAGCGGTGATGGGCCACAGGCCGACAGCAGCTGCGCCAGCGCAGATACCCTTGAATGCGCTGATCAGATCCTTCTGCAGGTAGTTCACATAGGTGTTCATGCCGCCCTCCAGCAGAGCTGCGGTATCCTGGCCCTTGTGCGCTGCAACATAGTTGCGGGTAGCGACCATGCCCTTGTAGTAGTTGTACAGGTTCCAGATGCTGAATGCAGTGCCAGCCAGAGCAGAAACAGCACCAACAACACTACCGCCCTGCGTATAGGTCATTTCCTCTTCGTTCATGACGTTGTAGTTCGCGGGCATCTTCATCTTGTTTTCCATAATAACACTCCTTTGAAAAAGCAATAATATCCCAAGCAGTGCATTCGCTGCACTGCAGGTTTCCAAACAAATGCTAAGGGGTTCCAAGAGGCATCCGGGGCTGTCTGCTCAGATGAGCATCAGCACCACGCTGACCGGGGCCAGACCCACCACCGCAGCGGTGGAGACCACATCCCGCAGGAAGTTGGACGGGCTCTGGCTCATGTCCTCGCCGATATCATCCAGCGCACGGCCGATCACCGTGAAGACATTGCCCTTGCGGTTCTCCTTCTGGTTCAGCCAGCTGCGGGCCGTTCCGATGCCCCAGACATAGCTGGCACCCAGCACCACGGCTCCTACGACCGTTGCCGCCGTCGAGAGCGCATCCAGATAGCTGCCGCCCTCAACATAAGTCATTTCATCTTCCGACACCACGGCGCAGTGTGCGGGCATCTTCAGTTCATTCTTCATTCCTAATTTTCCCTCATTTCGACGGTTTCTGTTCCTCCGCCGCATCCAGCAACCCTGCTGCATTCCTCACTCACTCTTTATACGCTCATTTTACTACGTCTGTCGATTTTCTGCAATAGATTCTGTGCAAAACTATGAAAAATCGGAAAGTCGCATGAAAACTTCGCAAAAAGTTTGTGAAAAAGGACTGCGTTTTTTCACGGCTCAGCCTGCCACGCCCGCACGGTAGAGATACGGATCGCTGGTAAAGCTGGAATAGCTGTACAACACCAGGATGGCGTCGTAGTCGTTGTCTGCGATGAGCTGGTCCAGACCGTAGTTGTAATTGCGGAAGTCCACCACGTCGATGGCCGCATAGTTTGCCGTCAGATACGGCACGAAGCTGTTGGCGTAGCTGTCCTTGATGACGAGGATCTTGCCGGTGCCGTCGCCCTCCACCCGGCTCAGGCCGTTGTTGCCGTGGAGGAACATGGCGTACTTGTCGTAAACATCCAGCTTGCCCGTATCATACAGGCCGGTCTGTGTGCCCTCGGTGGGCTGGCCCGGCGCAGTGACGTTCCAGATAGTGAGCCGGTTCTGCAGATCGTACCGGGTGATGGTGTCCGGCTCGGCATTCCAGGTGCGCGCCTTGGAGTAGTGGGTGCCGTAGAAGTTTTCCGCCGTCTTCACAGGATGCGCACTGCGGTCAAAGGGCGTCAGGCCCTGCGCTTCGCAGAACTGCTCGTAGGCGTAGTAAGCCCCCAGCGTCGTCCAGTGGTGGTCGGTGCGATAGTACAGATACTCGTCCTTGTGCGCCCGCAGCGCATCGGTGACGCGGAGAAACTGCACCGCCGGGAGCGCTGCCTGCGCTTCGTCGATCCGCCCTTCCTCGTCCATCTGGGGCGCAGCGAGGGGCAGGTCTTCCGGGTAGAGCACGGAGGCCGACGGCACGAGCATGAAGCTCACCTTGCCGGGGTAACGCTCGCCCAGCGACTGCACCGCCGCCAGATTCTTGTTCCAGACCCGCTCTTCGGTGGGCAGAACGCGGTAGCGCCGGGCAAACATCCGGTGCTCCCGCCCCAGCAGGATGCCGCCGCTCTGGGTCTTCTGGAACAGGGTCGTCTCGGCCAGGCTCTGCAGGCTGATCCACTGGTCCCGCCCGAAGACCTGATCCTTCACATATTTGGTATAGTTCGTAAAATAGTTGTTCAGCCCATCCACCGACACGGCCGTCAGTTTGGGCCGCTGGGTGAGGGTGGTGTTTTCCAGCTCGCTGTAGGCGCGGTCCGGCGTCACCAGGTCCAGCACGAACAGCGCCGCGAAGAACAGGGTGAAGGCCGCCAGCACCGGGTACTGCTTCAGGGAGGAAACACGCTTTTTCTGATCCATGCTTTACGTCCTCCTCAGAAATTGAAATACAGGAACGGGCTGTTCGTGCTGCCCACGACATAGGCCGTGGAGAGCACCAGCAGCACCAGCACCGTGGCCACCCGCGTTGCGGTGCGCTTTTTCAGCAGGTCCCAGATCTTTTCGATGAGCGGGGTGCAGCAGACCACCGACACCGCCAGCAGCACGCCGTAATTCCGCAGGAAATACACCGGCGACACACCGCCCGCAGGCACGAAGAGCTTATAGAACAGGTAGCTGAACCCGACGCCCCAGTCGTTGCCCACGAACATGGCCCAGCCCACCACTACGAGGAAGAGGGTGTAGACATGCGGCCAGATTTTGCCTTTTTCAAGGTATTTCAGCAGGAACAGCTTCTCGACGGCCAGCAGGATGAAGTAGTACAGACCCCAGCAGATGAAGTTCCAGTCCGCGCCATGCCAGATGCCGGTGAGCAGCTCCACGACGAAGAGGTTGAAGATCTGCCGCTTGAGGCCCTTGCGGTTGCCGCCCAGCGGGATATAGACGTACTCCCGGAACCAGCCGGACAGGGTCATGTGCCAGCGCCGCCAGAATTCCGTGATGGAGCGCGAGATATAGGGGTAGTTGAAGTTCTGCGGGAAATCAAAGCCCAGCATCTTGCCCATGCCGATGGCCATCATGGAATAGCCGGAAAAGTCGAAATACAGCTGCAAGGAATAGGCGATGACGCCCAGCCAGACCAGCGCCGTGGAGGCATTGCCCAGACCCACATAGGTGGTGGAGGGGCTGTTCTGGATGCCGATGATGTCGGTCCAGAGCGCGCCCACGGCATCCGCCAGCAGGACTTTCTTCGCCAGACCGAAGGTGAACAGGGTCATGCCCTCCTCGATCTGCCGGAGGCTGTAGCGATGTTCGTAGACATGCAGCTGAGCCGAGACATCGCGGTATTTGACGATGGGGCCTGCGATGAGCTGCGGGAACATGACCACATAGGCACCGAAATCAATGATGTTGTGCTCGGTCTTCACATCCCGGCGGTAGACATCAATGGTGTAGGAAAGGGTCTGGAAGGTGTAGAAGCTGATGCCCAGCGGCAGGGTGCTGATGCCCTGAATGGCCGCGAACTGGGTGCCGAACAGGCTGTTCAGGCTGGAGAGGACGAAGTTCGCATACTTGAAATAGAACAGCATCCCCAGGCTCCCCGCCAGAGCCACCAGCAGCAGCGCTGTGCGGGCGGCGGGCTTGTCCTCCATGCGTTCCAGCCCCAGGCCGCAGAGGTAGTTGATGAGGATGAGGGCCAGCATGACCGGGAAAAACCGGACTTCGCCCCAGCAGTAGAACACCAGACTGCACACAAAGAGCACGGTGTTCTTGAGTTTGGTGGGCGCAAGGTAATAGAGCGCCAGCGTGATGGGGAGAAACCGGAACAGAAAAAGGATGGTGCTGAAAACCAAGGTGTTCCTCCTTTGAAAAAGGGCCGATGCCGCCAAGGCACCGGCCCACGATGATCGTTGTTACTTGAGCAGAACGTCGTTGACGGCGTCGGTCAGGTCTTCCGTGCACGCGTTGGAGGCAATGACCATCACCACGCGGTCGGCGCTGTTGGCGATGACGGCATTTTCCACATTGGCCTGTGCCGCGGCAAACTCGGCATAGTTGCCGTAGAAGGCCACCTGGTCCTGCTGGTAGGCCTTCAGGGCCTCCACGATCTCTTCGGCCTTGCCCTCTGCCGGCTCGATGACCAACACCAGACCGGCGTCGCCGTTGTCATTGCTCTTCACGCCCTTATAGCTGGCCACATCCTCCGCCTTCAGGCCGAAATCGTACTCGATGTTCATGGCAGCGATCTCGAACTGGTTGGAGATGGGGTTCGCTTCCAGCAGCGCATCCACCTCGTCGGCCAGCGCATCGGGGCTGTTGGTGCCGTCGTCGGGCAGGGCGCTCTCCGCCTGGGACAGCACCACCGAGGACGCCGCCGGGCTTGCCGAGGACGCCGTGGAAGAGGAAGCCGCGCCGCCGCAGCCTGCGAGCAGAGCGCAGCCCAGCGTGGCAGCCACAGCGGACAGTATCAGTTTTGAACGGATCTTCATAGATTATTCCTTCTTTTGCATTCATTACACTCAAGCCCGGCGCTGTGCCTTCCGGCGCGGCTGGCCGGGCCATTGCTATCTTACCATACCCTTGCCGGAAATGCAAAGGTTCGCGCAAATTTTTACGGTTTCTTCACCGGTCTTTGTCAGCGCTTTTCCGCTCAGCCCGCAAGGGTGTGCAGCTGGGCGATGTAGTCCTCGAAGCACAGGCCGCTGGCGCTGATCTTCCGGGCATTTTCCACGCCCACATAGCGCCAGTGCCATGGCTCGTAGGTGATCTCGGTCTGGGCCTCGGCCCCCTTGGGGTAGCGCAGGATGAAGCCGTAATCTGCCGCGTGCTCGCACAGCCAGCGGAAGGCCGTGGTGTTCTCGAAACCCTCGTCCAGGCCGGTGTGCTCCGGGCTGTTCAGGTCTGCGGCCAGACCGCAGTTGTGCTCCGAGTAGCCCGGCGGGTTGACGACCGCCGCCGCCTTTTCCTTGGCCGTGGCCAGGTCATAGCCCTGGTCGGTGTAGTATTTCGTCTTCCGCTCGTACAGACCGGTCTGGTACTTGACGCTGCGGTAGCCGCTCTGCATCCAGATGGTCACATTTTCGGCGGCAGCGGCTTTCTGCATCTCCAGAAAGGCATCGCAGGCCACGGTCTGCAGCGTCTTGTTCACAGCGGTCTTCGAGCCGCACTCTTTGGTCTCAAAGGTATAGTCGTCCGGCATCTTGTTGGTGTGGTTCACCAGCACCATCAGCGGGTCGGCCAGCATGGCAGCGGCCTCGTCCGCGGTCAGGCCCAGAGCATTGCCGTTGGTCTCCTCCACGGTGCTGGATGCTGCCGGGCGCAGGCTGTTCTCCGCATTCTCCGCCGGGGCGCTGGCCGCGCTGGCGGAAGGCACCGGGGCGTGGCGGTTGAGCAGGAACGCAGCCCCGCCCACGAACAGGCAGACGGCGGCGGTCAGACCGGCCACCCGGCGGATGGCACGGCTGCGACGGCGGCGGCGCACTTCGGCGCGGGTCATGCGGCGGTGCGGTTGGTTCACAGGTCGTTGATTCATAAGGATTCTCCTTGTATATTCCCTCCGGGCCGGGGACATCCTATCCCCGGAGGTGTTCTGCATGAAACTGACAGCGCAGGAATATGCGCGGCGGGTGCAGCGGGCAGGCCCGCATTCGCCGCTGGGCACCGACTGCCTGCTGGGCGAGGTGCTCCGCCAGTGGTATCTGGGTCTGGGGCTCGAAGCCGACCTTGCCGGTACCCTGACCAGCTGCACCCTCATCGCCCTTTCGGCGGTGCTGACGACGCTGGGCCTTTACCAGAAGCTCGCCGCCCGCGCGGGGGCCGGGTCGCTGGTGCCCATCACGGGCTTTGCCAACGCCGTGGTCAGCGCAGCCATCGAGTTCAAGACCGAGGGCCGCGTGCTGGGCACCGGGGCCAAGATGTTCACCATCGCCGGGCCGGTCATCGTGTACGGCACACTGGCTGCGGTGCTGTACGGCGGGGTGCTCTGGCTGCTGGGCGGCTGATCCCTCTCACTTACCATACGCTTTGCCAGGCGCAAAGATTGCACACTCCCGGTGATTTTCCAGTATACCACAAAATCCGCAAAAAAACATCCCTGAAAGGAGGAATTTTTCATGGCGACCCGGCGCGGCGACACCCTGATCTTCCAGAATCCGCCCGTCATCGCGGCCCATGCGGCGGTGGGCGGCAAAAAAGAGGGGGAAGGCCCCCTTGCGGCGGGCTTCGATGCGCTGAGCGCCGACAACCGGTTCGGCCAGTCCGGCTGGGAAGCCGCCGAGACCCAGCTGCAGCTGCGGGCGGCGCGGCTCTGCCTGAAAAAAGCACAGATTACTGAGAAAGAGGTCAGTCTGGCTCTGGCCGGAGACCTGCAGGCCCAGTGCACGGCCTCCAATTACGCCATGCGGACGCTGGGCATCCCCTATGCGGGGCTGTTCGGGGCCTGCAGCACCATGGCCGAAGCGCTGGGTCTGGGGGCTGCGCTCTGCTCGGCCGGGCTGGCTGACGGCCTGCTGGCCATGGCATCCAGCCATTTCTGCACCGCTGAACGCCAGTTCCGCACCCCGCTGAGCTATGGAGCCGTCCGCACCCCGACCGCCCAGTGGACGGCCACCGCCGCCGGGGCCTGTCTGCTGCGCCCCGCCGGGCAGGGGGTCGGCATCCGGGCCGTGACCTTCGGGCGGGTGCAGGACTATCAGATCCGGGACATCAACAACATGGGCGCGGCCATGGCTCCCGCCGCCAGCGCGACCCTGCTGCACTACCTGCGGGACACCCACGCAGAGCCGCCGGATTTCGATGCCATTTACACCGGTGACCTGGGCCATGTGGGCAGCCAGCTCTTCCGGGAGCTGCTGGCCGCCGAGGGCCTGCTCATCAAGAACCATGTGGACTGCGGCTGCATCCTCTACGACGCCAGCGAGCAGGCCGTGAAGAGCGGCGGCTCCGGTGCAGGCTGCTGCGCGGCGGTGCTCTGCGCCCACATCCTGCCCCGGCTGGAACGCGGCACCCAGAAGCGGGTGCTCTTCCTCGCCACCGGAGCCTTGATGAGCCAGACCACCTTTCTGCAAAAGGAGAGCATCCCGGCCGTCGCCCATCTGGTGGAGCTGGCTGCGCCGGAGAAAGGAGCCGCATCATGAACTATTTCTGGGCCTTCGTCATCGGGGGCGGCATCTGCGCCGCCGGGCAGATCCTCATCGACCTGACCGGCCTGACCCCCGCCCGCATCCTGACGGGCTATGTCGTCGCGGGAGTCGTGCTGTCGGCCCTCGGCTGGTACGCCCCGCTGGCCGAGCTGGCCGGGTGCGGGGCCACCGTGCCGCTGCTGGGCTTCGGCCACCTGCTGGCCAAAGGCGTCCGCACCGCATTGCAGGAGGAGGGGGCCATCGGCATCCTCACCGGCGGGCTCACCGCCGCTGCCGCCGGCATCACCACCAGCCTCGTCTGCGGCGTGGTCTGCTCCTGGGTCGGCCGGAGCCACGACCAGAACTAGCCCGCAATAAAAAGCGGCGCGGCTTCGCGCCGGTTCGCGCCCGGCGGGTGGTAGGATGCAAAAAACAAAAACCCCCGCACCGGAAACCGGCACAGAGGTTTTGTTCGTCAGTCGATCACTCGATCAGGCATGAACTCAAGCGTTCTTGTTTGCACGCTTTGCCATACGGCTGATCTTGCGAGAAGCGGTGTTCTTCTTGATGACACCCTTAGCGCGAGCCTTGTCGATCGCGGAAACAGCAGCCAGGACGGTTGCGTCCTTGTCAGCGGCATTCGCATCGATGGCAGCGTCTGCCTTCTTGACGACTGTTTTCAGGTTGGTCTTAATGGCCTTGTTGTGAGCCTGCTCTGCAGCAGCCTGCACGACGCGGTCCTTCTGAGATTTGATGTTAGGCATTCGTTCCACCTCCTTGGCTACCTATAACAGCGCACCTTATGATACCATATTTGCCGTACCAGCGCAAGCCTTTTTTCGATTTTTGTTTAGAAAAGTTTTCAAAATCCCATACTGAAACTGTAAAACCGGGCCAAAACGGCCCCAAATGCAAATTTCAGATGGGAAAGCGGGATGAACCATGCGGGAAACAGACCTTGCCGATGAGCTGTTCCGGGCACCGGACAGTGCGCCGCCCACCGGTGTGCGGGTGGCCACAGCCAGGCGCGGCGGCGTGACCGTAACGCGGGTGGAGATCACGCGCGAAGGGCTGGAGCGCCCCCGCGGGCGGTACGTGACGCTGGAAGTGCCCCGCGTCAGCCTGCTGGACGAGCGGGACGAAGCGGTCATCGAACCGGCTGCGGCAGAACTGCAGGCCCTGCTGCCTCCGGCAGGGCCGGTGCTGGTGCTGGGCGTCGGGAACCGGCGGGTGACCTCCGATGCCCTCGGCCCCCGGACCGTGCAGAAAATTTTCGTCACGATGGGGCAGCATGCCGTCCCGGTGCAGGGCATCCGGCCGGTGGCGGCAGTGGCACCGGGCGTGTCGGCTGCCACCGGGCTGAGTTTGCAGCAGCTGGCCGGGGCACTGGTGCGGGAGATCCGCCCCGCTGCCCTGCTCTGCGTGGACAGCCTCTGCTCTTCCGAACCGGAGCGGCTGGGCCGGACCCTGCAATTCTCGGACACCGGGCTGTTCCTGGCCCAGCCCGGCCACAGCCGCCATCTGGATGCCGCCCGGCTGGGGGTGCCGGTCGTAGCGGCAGGCATCCCGACCCTGATGCAGGCCGAAGAGGGCAGTGACCTTGTGGTGACCCCCCGCGAGCTGGACAGCGTCATCGCCCACGGGGCTGCCCTGTTGGCAGCTGCCATCAACCGTGCTTTGCAGCCCCGCCTGAGCATTGCCCAGCTGGGCTGGCTGACGAGCTGAGGCCTTGGCATTCCGGCACGAAACGTTCTATCTCTACAGGTTGATTTCATACCCTATCAAGAGGGAAGGAGGTGTCCGCCATGCGCCGCAGGCAGGGAAATTTCGGGGCCGGGCCGGTACTCAGTCTGGCCGGGGCGGCGGCGCTGATGCTGGCGCTGACCGTTTTTGCCCATGGGCTGGTGCTCAGTCTGGCGGCGCTCATCATCGGGCCTCTGCCTGCCGCGCAGACGGCCCTTTCTCTCAGCCGGAAGCAGGCTACCTCCGCGCAGAGCGGCGAATCTGCGGCAGAAGCGCTTCCGCCCGAAGTCCTCGAACCCGCTCCGGGATCTCTGCCCGCCGCCGCAGACCGCTCCTACCTCGTCCCGCTGGAAGGCGACGACGCCCGGCCCGAAGACGCAGGCACCATCCTCGAAAAGACCTATCCGCAGGGCAGCGGCGAAAAATATGTGGCCTGCGGGGCGGGCAGCATTAAGAACAACACCCGCGTCCCGGCGGCGGAGATCGCGGCCGAGATCCAGAACCCCCTGCCTTTTCAGGTGGAGTGGAACAGCCCGGAGCCGCAGGTCCTCATCATGCACACCCATGCCACCGAGGACTACCGCCTCTCGGCCGGGCTGTGGTTCCGCCCCGGCGACGGCTCCCGCACCACCGACCGGAACGATAACATGTGCGCCGTGGGCCGCGTCATGGCCGACACCCTCAACGCCGCCGGGCTGAACACCCTCCACGACGAGACCCTGAACGACTACCCCAGCTACACCGGCAGCTACGCCAACAGCCGCGCTGTGGTGCAGCAGTACTTAGCCCAATACCCCAGCATCAAGGTGGTGCTTGATGTCCACCGCGACGCCATCGAGACCGAGAACGGTTCCCGGATGGCCCCGGTCTGCACCGTGAACGGCCAGCAGGCGGCTCAGGTCATGATCATCTGCGGGTGCGACAACGGCAGCAGCATCTCCCTGCCCAACTACCGCCAGAACCTCCGCTTCGCTGCCGCATGGGAGCGGGCGATGGAGGGAACGTTCCCCGGCCTCACCCGGCCCGTGCTGTTCAGCTACCGCTTTTACAATCAGGACCTCACCACCGGAAGCCTGCTCATCGAGGTGGGCGGCCATGGCAACAACCTCAATGAGGCCCTGTACGCCGGGCAGCTGGCCGCCGAGGGGCTGATCAGGGCCTTGCAATAAAAAAGCCCGCTCAGGCATCGCAGCGCCATACCTGAGCGGGCAAGATCCATTATTCGTATACCACGCAGCCCAGAACCGTCTTGCCCAGACGAGCGATCTGCTCCTTCTGGTCGTTCACGCTGCTGTAACGGGAGCAGCTGCAGTCGGCCACGAGCACCACCGCGTCGGCGGCGTTGACTTCCAGAACGGCGGTGGAGGAGACCAGTACGCTCTCGGCGCAGGTCAGCTTCCGGCTGCGGAGGGTGTCGGCAGCCTGCAGCTGGGCGGTCAGGGCAGACAGCTGCTCTGCGGGCAGATCGCCGGTGACGAGGATGCGATCAGCCTTGGGGGCACGGCTGGCAATGGTGGCGGCGATCAGGCGCACCGTCTCGTCGTCGCGGCTGCCATCGGGGCGGCCCTCCAGCTTGTTGAGTTTGGCGTCCAGCTTGACTGCCTTCCGGGCAGCGGCACCGGCCAGCGTACCGAGGACGGGCAGATTGCAGGTGGACTTGAGGTCCTTCGCAGAGTAGACGAGGCCGGCGGTCAGGAACTTGACGACCGCAGCGCCGGCTACCAGGATCACGCCGAGGACGAAGCCGATCACGGCAAACTTCACAAGAGAGGAGCTGCCGTCGCCCGGCTCTTCCGGCACTTCGAGGGCAGCCAGGTCCTGATCGGCCTTCTGGATGTTCTGCTCCAGCAGGTCGTGCTGCGCCTGCAGATCGGTCATCTGGTTCTGCAGGCTGGTCAGGTTGTCGCGGGTGTTCTGCTGCTGGTCGCGCAGGTCGGTGGACACGGTGACGCTGCTGGTGCGGGACAGCAGGGTGATGCTGTGGTGCCCCACGGTGGACTCGATCGTCTCGTACAGGCCGTTCATCCGGGCGATGACAGCGTCCAGAATGGCGGTAGCATCTTCCTCGGATGCTGCGTTGATGCTGATGGAGAGCAACCGGGTGGAGTTGTCGCCCCAGACACTGACCAGCTCCCGCATGTACCGCTCTTCCATGTTGAACTGCTCTGCAATGGCAGAAATAGCCTCGTGGTTGGTCAACAGGGAGGTGTATGCACTCAGGACCGAGCTGGTGTAGTCGGGGTTCTGGTAGTCCATGCCGGGCATGATCTTATAATCGGTGGTGACGTACAGATCCGCCCTGGCGTTGTAGACATTGTAGGGGTCGATGCTGTTCAGGACGGACTTTTCCATGTACTCTTCGGCGTTGTCGATGTTGAACTGGACCGTCTGCTGCGAACGCTCGTTGTCGCGCAGCTGCTGGTTGTAGCTCTGCACGTCGGTATCGCGTTTGTTCTGTGCTTCGCGGTACTCGACCATGTCCTCTTCATACGTCTGCTGGGCCGAAGTGCGGGGTGCGGTCTCGCCCTCTTCTGCCGCCTTCTGGACGGCGGCGTTCCACGAGATGTTCTTCACAACAGCCACGCCTGCAAACAGTACGGCGCAGACCAGGGCTGCGGCCGCCATCTGCCGGTATTTGCGCAGGACTGTGAACAGCAGGGAAACGAGGTTGATCTCCTCTTCCTGCTCATACGGGATCTGGTTTTCAGTCATAAATGTCCTCCTAAAACAACAGAGAGTTTGCAGCGCGGGATGCCTCCCCGGAACGCCCGGAAACAGGATGGGTATAAAGCGCACAACATATCATTTTAGATGATATCATTTTTCGGCCCGGAATGCAAGACAAAGTCTTGATTTTTGATTGACAAAGCTGCTTTCCTGTGCTATTTTTAGAATTACCGAAAAGCACAGATCGGGAAAAGTAACGCATCCGGGACGCTTCCAGAGAACACGGCAGTTGCTGCGAGCCGTGAGCGCCCCCTGCGCGAACGAACACCCAGGAGCTGCAACCTGAACCCAGTTTTTTGCAAAACTGCCAGTAGGTGCGCCGCTGCGCCCCGCGTTACAAGGGCAGCGCTTTCTTTTTGAGATGAGCGCGTGAGCGACCGGACACTTCCGGTAATTCAGGTGGCACCGCGGACATTAC
>OGMZ01000769.1_pt1 | contig 11969 bp, 15 predicted proteins | sample 1573361 | NCBI WGS metagenome assembly OGMZ01 (sample SAMEA2581995, study PRJEB24529) | metagenome | biome: Human gut stool | place: China | collected 2011
ACATGGTTTGCTGTCATTGTCTTAATATCTGCCTGAATGCCGGCGCCTCCACTGGAATCACTTCCAGCAATTGTTAATGCTGTGTACATAACATCCTCCTTATCGTATCCCTTTGTGCATTAATTTTATATAGCGACTGAAGGTGGTGCCCCCAATCTGCCGCTGCATGTACTATATTACACACCCTCTCCGGAAATGCAAGAGGTTTTTTCATGGATCACATTCAGGACATCCCTCAAAGCCTGTTTTCTTCCCGAACCTTTGCCGGCTTCTCTTCCTTTCTGATAAAATACATAAAAGGAACCAGCATTTGACAGATGCTGATTCCCTGTTATAAGACTAAAAAAATTCAACCTCAGACATCCGTCTATATCTCTTACATAATTTTTTGTTTTCGTACATATAAGAGTCAGCCTTATCAAGCAATATCTGAATTGTATATTTACCGTCGTTTGCGGATAATGCCCATCCATATGCATAGTCAATCAGCATTTTGTCTTCCCTGTTGTTTAACCGGTCTTTTTCGAGACATAAACATTTTAATATTTCCTCAACCTCTGTTTGGCTTGTATGATAAATAACTGCCATAAATTCATCTCCACCATATCTTCCAACAAAGTCTTTTTCCGGAATCACATTGCGCAAAAGCCGGGCAAAATTCAATATTAACTGGTCTCCTGCCGAATGTCCCATTGTATCATTTACCGTCTTTAAATTATTCAGGTCAAACATTATGCATGCGGTAGGCTCACTAATTATTTCTTTATTACCAAGAAGTTCCTTACAGGCACTTTTGTTTGGCAATCCGGTATGGGCATCTGTATATGCCCTGTGTTCTAACAGCTTATTTTTCACCGCCATCTTCATTGCCATCAGGGTCTGCACAATAACCAATATCACCAGACACAACATATCAAACGCAGACAGAATCTCTATGGTGCGAATCTTTGTGGCAATCTTTTCGGAATACTTTTCTGCTGCAAATACAGTTTCATCTGCCATCTTAAAATAAATCTCACTCATATTGACAATATCTGTATTTTCATATCCCACACTTCTTACGGCTTCAATTTCTGTTTTCAATTTTCCCCAGTAATCACTCTGAATCTTTAATTTTTCCTGATATTCTTTGTCATAGAGTTTTACCAGTTCATAATGTCCATCCTGATATCTTAACCCACTCAGAATATCATCCAAATATTTCATTAATTCTTCATTCCGGTTTTCTGTAATTTCTAATTTTACTTCACGCTGTGTAGCTCCACGTACCAGACCTGCATAATTTATTACACGCGCTGTCCCTTGTAACCAGCTAATCTGTATCATCATAAAAATAATAAGAATTACCAATACCAGGATAAGGCAGCTTTGTATAATACCAATTATATTTTTACTTTTCTTATCAGACTGTCCTTTCAGATTAAGCATTTTTCCTCCCATTGACAATCAAACCTGTTCTTCTGCATACATAGCATTCACCTTATATCAGATATTTCTTTTCAAATTCTTCAATCTTCATCGGCTTTCCATAAAAAAATCCCTGAATCATACGGATTCCCATCTTTTTTACAATATCTCTCTGGCGCTTAGTCTCCACACCTTCCACGCATACGCGTACATTGATGGCATTTGCCAGTTCCGATACCATCCGCACAAATGCATTGGAAAAGTCGTCCTCGCCAAGATGTTCAATAAAACAACGGTCAATCTTGATCACATCCAAAGGCATCTCACGGATATGATTGAGGGATGAATATCCTGTTCCAAAATCATCCAGTGCCACGCGTACACCAAGATTCCGGATCTCACTTAATATCTTCTTCATCCGGACCATATCATTAATCGCCAGGCTTTCCGTTACTTCCAATGTCAGATTCTGTGGTATGATACGGGTTTCTTCCAGAACCTTTGCAACCTTCTTTACAATGTCATTCTGCAACAGCTGTACAACCGACAAATTTACATTGACATGATACTCCGGATGCCCCATATCATTCCAGTATTTACACCGCAATGCCGCATTTTTCATTACATATTCACCGATTGGATTGATCAGTCCCAGATATTCCGCAAGTGGAATAAAATCTGCCGGATTCACAAATCCAAGTGCACTTGAATTCCAGCGGATCAATGCTTCTGCACCACAGCATGGCTCTCCCGGCTGACAGACATCAATGATCGGCTGATAAAACACTTCAAATTCCGTGCATGCATTCATGGCTGCAGTACGCATATTTTTCTCCAGATCCAGTCTGCGGTATGAGGAAGATGCGTCCATCCCATCATAGTATTCCACGCGGTTTTTGCCCCTGCGTTTTGCCGACAACAGGGCAATATCTGCTTTACGGACAAGTTCTTCCACCGTTTCTCCATCCTTCGGGAAATATACGATCCCCATACTTATGGTGCAATAATAATCTTCTCCCTTTAAAAACCATGGTTTCTTAAATATGGATGTCACTTCCCTGACAATCCGTTCCAGCTCCGGATACACGGAATCCGGAATAATCACAACAAACTCATCCCCTCCCATGCGGTAACAGGTATTCTCAATCCCATCTATCCTGCGCAGGCTATGGGAAATCGCTTTCAACAGAATATCCCCATACTGGTGTCCCAGCCCGTCATTGATATGCTTAAAATCATCCAGTCCCATATAAAGCAACGCTCCTGTTGCATCTTTTTCCCGGGTCTTTCGTATAAACTGTCCCAGATCCTGTTCGCAGCGCATGCGATTAAACAACCCTGTCAGGAAATCATTGTTCGCCTGATTTTCAATTTCTTTCTGATAAATTTTCTTTTCGGTAATATCATAGAGTGTACACATGGCAACTTTTCTGCCATCCACCCAGTCAATCTCGGTCTTATGCACATCCAGCCAGCGTTCCTCAACAACCGAATAAATTTCCTCATAATACTGGCTGCGCTTTGTTTCCCGGTCGGAAAACAGCATTTTTTCCAGATGATTTCCCGCGATACTGCGAGAGAAAAGTTCTTTGAATTTGTGATTCATATAAAGAATTGCATGGGTATGGTAATCAACCACATATATTCCACATCCGGTATTTTCCAGAATCGCCTCTAAAGATGTATAGGAACTTGCCAGCGAATTCTTTGCAATTCTTTTAAGCATGATGCTCTGCACAACTCTTCGCACATCACTGACAAATTTGATATCTCTGTTCTCCCAGATTCTTGTTTTTTCATTATCATACACGCAAAAATACATCGCCGTGCGGTTTTGTATTTCAATCGGTTCAAAAATTCCGGCACTGATATGACAGGTTTTAAATAAATGTGCAAACGGTTCCGGCATGATGGAGTCCGATGAGATCATATAAGTTTTACCATTATAAAACGGCAGTGCACCGATCGGAATATGCTGCCCCTCTGCAAGAATGGACTTGTCTGGTTCTTTTGTATACTCGCAGATCATGTCTGCCGTATTTTCCCCTGTATTCTCGCGCAACAGACATCCACCGGAAATTTCCAGACTTTCACATGTCTCCCGCAAAATATCCTCAGCCACTTTTTCAAAACTGTTATCCGAATCCATCATCTGCAAAATTTCGGTCATTGCCCGGCTGCGGTGCAGCTGGTATTCCATCGCCAGCTCGGAAACAGAACTCTTTTCAACCGCTTTCTGCGCGATCATCTGATTTCTGCGACTCTCAAACAACTGTCCGGAAAGCAGTGATAAAAATTCTACCGATGCGTAAAACTGCTCCTCCGTCGTAATAAGCATTCCCTCCGGCAGATGAACCTCTGGTGTCAGCCGCTCCTTTATAATGCCCATAACAATCCAGACAACCTGCAGCTGATCTTCTACTTTTGTGGAAACAGCACACAATTTCATGAAATCCTGTGCTGTTTCCCGCTCCACAACCGTTTCCATCCGGTCATGCTGCATCTGGTCTACCAGTTCCATGTAGGCATGTTTATCTACCTGTGTCCGTAAAAACTCCACCTGTTCTTCTGTTCCAAACGGTTTTGTCACAACACCTTTATTCTTATCCACACACATCAGATACAAATGATCTGCACAGCAAAACTGATCCTGCAGCTGCTGTAACATTGATATATCTATCAGATTCGTATCATCGTTCATGCCATTACCTCTTTACTCCTATAATTAACAGATAACATCCTGCCTTACTCTGCATACAATATTCTTCCAAAAGAGAGAATTCCCTGTGAAGACGCAGCTGTTTCTTCACAAATCCAATCTCTCCTGTATACATTACAATCACAGCCTCCTTTTCCAGAATGGTTAATGCTTTCCAGAAAAATTTCTCATACAGACGGTCGAGCTGCTCCCGCGTCATTTTTCCCCGCACCGGCATATTGGTTACAATCTCATCAAACAAATAATCATGTTTAAAATCAAAGAAATCCCTGTGTATGAAATTGATCTGTTCTCCTGCCAGAGCCGCATTCTCCCGTGCTCCGTCAATTGCCTCTCCAAAAATATCCGTACCATATTTTTCACGTGCCGGAACACGGATATCCCGCTCGATCAGCATGGTGCCCACGCCGCAGAACGGATCAATAATCTGCGCATTCTCTTTCAGATATGGTGCTGCCAGTGCAAGGACTGTAATGAACAGGGTGTCCGGTGGGATCCAGGCCATTGCATGTTTCCGGTACGCAAACCGGTGATCCGGAATAGTATAAAATTTCAGTGCCGGGAAAAACTTTCCCTCACGATTTGCAATCAGTCGAAGTTCTACCTCATAATCCCCCGGAGAATTCACCAGTTTTCCATCCGACAACTGTTCAATGGCAGATCCAAGCTTTTTGACAAACCGACTTCTCTGTTCCAGTGTCATTGCGGATCTGCACTCAATCCGGAAAAAGAATGGCTTGTCCTCCCGGTGGTATTTTGCACAGATTGCAAGCATTGGCTTCCACACCGTCTCTGCTGCTTTTTCCGGTTCCTGCTCCAGAAGTCCTTTGACCGGAAGTAAAAACAACATGTCCCGATATGTGCGGATCTGCAACAGCTGCAACAGATCATCCGTCTGTACAATCACACCGAGCGGATGCGCCTTTCCACCGGTCTGATTTTCCAGTATTCCGCGATGATTGCGGTTTGTCACCAAAAGTACATGATTGTTCTTTTGTTTTATATCAAAATGATGGGTATCGATTCCTTCATACTGAATCAGGATTGCCCGCAGTGCCCGCAGTTCTGCTTCCCGGTGTTTCCGGTTTTCTTCGGTGACCGGCTCTCCTTCCAGCTCTGCAAGACGATCTTTCAGCTGCGAAAGGATTTCTTCTGCATGAAGTGCCTTCATGGCTTCCAGATATGCACTTTTTACGAACAGTGTCTGTTCCCGGGTATATGCTTTCCAGAGCGGCTGCAACGCATTCTGTACTGCCAGGTCTCCCAGAAGAAGTGCTGCATTCTTCCGCGTCTTTGCATCCTCTTCCTGTAAAAATCCAAACACCAGATCTTCATGCCCGCGTACAAATTCTATAGCCTGCGCTTTTTGCTCTTCCGTTGCTTCTTTCAGGCTGGCACGCAGAGCACTCAGATTACTCCTTACATTTTTCTTTTCCTGTAATTCCGTAAATAGTTGTATCAAAAATTTCTCCTCTGTTCCGTTAATTATTCAGAATACTTCCTATATTTAATTTATTGTAGATGATTTTTTATTCTTTGTCCACTCCATTTTTTTCGATGTAAGCCGCCAGATCATCATGAAAATCTTCCCATGCACTCTCATGTTCCACAAAATATTTCGGACAGTTTTTACCTGTCACATCATAATGCCGGATCACATCTTCAATTCCAAGATCATATCTTCCGATCAGCCAGGTTGTCAATTGGATCAATGACTGATACGTACTGTCATTGAATTTTCCGGTGTCATCCGGAATACAGCATTCGATTGCGATTGTATCACTGTTTCGGTTATTGGATGCATATGCGATTTCATTGCAGGGAATGCACTGTACAATTTCTCCATCCAGCCCGATCACGAAATGACTGCTTGCCTTGGTCTGGTGAGATTGTTCCAGCCCTGCGAAATAATTCCGGTTCTGGATGGCAGTCGTTCCCGGATTGGCCGGGTAATGAACGACAATTCCACGAACCTTTTTAAGTGCAAGCCCCGGACGGAAATATTCATTGACCGGAAGCAGTTCCACGTCTAATTCCGGTCTCTGGTCAACGTATTTTTTATCTGTAATATCCCAGCTGCTGTCAGACACCGTCTGCTGCGCCCGTTCCTGCTTCACTTTATGTATGATTCCCAGAATGGATCCAAGCAAAATTACGGCAATGAGAATCATTAAAATGCGCATCTGCAGCTGTTCTTTTCTTGTTCTTCGTTTTTTATATCTCTTTCGATAGGTTGGAGCCATAAATACATATCTCCTGTATTATTTTTACCCCTTTGTGGGGCTTATTTCTATCTTCTCACATATTGCGTATCTGTCAATGCTTTTTTCGATGCTGTGGATTTGTACGAGTGTTTTAGATATAAGTTTTCTCAAAATGACGGAAGAAGACGTATATTCTCTTTCTACAGAAAAATTTACAAAGAAAATTTGTATAAAAGATACCGTTAGGAAGCGTTTTGTCAATACAGAGAATGATAATTCATTAAAAAATGAGTTGTTTTTGTGGTGTACAGCCTTAGAAATTGCCTGCTGTCACTTCCTGACAGATTAAATTCTTCATTCTGTCCTCTATTGTTACCTTTTTTGCTTTGTTGAAGAACACCCCGACAAGGTAGGTAGTGTTTCCTATTCTCGCCTTGAAATTGCCACCATCAATATAATTTGCTTTATTTTCCGCTGTTTTCTCTTCCTGCATTCGTACCTCTCCTTTCCAAGATTCCCCCTACAAGGGACAGGTAACAAAAAAGGTAACATGACCGAAAAGACCTCTCAAATCACCCTACCTGTATCTGCTACCTGTGTTTTATTTATTTTTCTATTTTCTTGTTACTTTTGTTACCTTTCATAGAAAGCCCAGTAAAATCAATACTTCCACTGGGTAACAAGATAAGTAACAGCAAGGTAACTTCATCAATTTTATTACTTAAATGGTATCTCCAACTCCATCTGCTTTGGTATTTCGATAAACCCATCGCTATCCGCTTTGTCGGGGATTCCCTGAGAGAAACCGGCACGAACCCAGCCACGCTGTTTGCCATAGACACCGAAATGCATGGCACCATCACTCATAATCCAGTCTGTTACCGAATTATACCCAGTACTTAGTGGCGAAACGCCACTAATTGGGCAATGGTTGCACCCTTGACCGGCTAAGGCGCTTCGCCCTTAACCCGAGCGGAGTCTTTCTCCTGCACCTTGCGTAAGGCTCTGCCTTTACAATCCGACAACCTGGAATTTAACGATTCCATACCATTGTAAATTCCTTTTCTCCCGTATTGGCATCTACATTTTCAGATTGAACATTAAATTTCTCTCGCAAATAAAATTTAATTGCTTTCTCATTTTTCTGGTAGACACTTAATTTTAATGTGGACTTGACTTCCTTTGCATGATTTAGCAGTTGTTTTCCAATTCCTTTTGATTGCATTGTTTCTTTTACAAAAATGCCCTCAATATAATCATCGTTCAAACCAATAAATCCATCTATCTGCTTTGTGCAGTCATCTTCATACACATATATTTCTGCATGGGGAAGTATTTCCCTCACCATGTCGTAGTTGGCACGCCAGTAATCGGACGATATAAAATAATGTGCCTGAATATTCGTATCAAGCCATATTTGCATTATTGTATCTATATCACCTTTGTTATATTGTCTTATCAAATTCCTATCTCCTATTTTCTGTTTCAAGAACTGAAATTTGCGGGTTCTTTACATAGATAAAATTTCAATTTTACTCGCTATCTCCATATAATTCTTTGCGTATCAATTTCGCAGTTTCCAAAAATTTTTCAGGCTTGATTTCTTCTGCAAATGCTTTGTCTATAGTTTCAGAAATCAGTCTTGCAATATCTTCAATAGAATCTTTTTCTGTTATAGTATTAGCAAACTTACGCGAATAACTGTCAAATTCATCATTTGGTGCACCACAAGCCAGCAAGTCATAATAGTCATATTCATCAATATATTTTTTTACAATCTCAAATCTATTCATTGCATACCTCAAAATTTGAATTTCCTATTTTTACTCTAACATCTTAATTGCTTCGTTAACGGATACACATGTAGCAAATCTTTCAGGCCACATCATATCGTTATAATACTTATATGTTACTTCTCCTGTCATATAATCATTATCAAATGTTGAATTAGCACCTTGTGGAATAATCACCTTGTATCCTCTCTCGAAAGCAGATTTTACAGTTGCATCAATACAAAAATTAGTCTGCAAGCCAACTATCATCAAAGTATCTTCATTTTTGATATAATCAACAAACTCTTTATTTCCAAAGCAAGTATTAATATTTTTAACAAATACCTTTTCTCTATCTGCAGGTGTTACCTGAACTGCGATTTCAAAATCCTCATCACCAATCGAAAAACCCGTTCCTGGTCCATCATCATGCTGAAAGTAAATAACTTCTATATGATTATCTCTAGCTGCTTTTATAATTTGGGTTGTATTCTCTATGAACGATTCAAAATTATATAGTCTGCTGTCTGTTATTCCTTTTTGTATGTCTATAACTAGTAATTTCATTCAGTTCTCCTTCGCACTAAAAACTAGAATTTATTACTTATTCATTTCATCAACTAAGCTTGCTGCTTTTACCGTCATTTCCACCCATCCAGGCACAAAACCACTGCGCAATGCATTTTTTACCGATTTAAGATTTGACCACGCACAGCAGTAAAATGGTACTTTGCCTCTTTCAATTATTTCAATTGCAAGATTACTTGTTAGTGATGAAGCAATTCCCATTCTTCGATATTCAGGCAAAACATCGACACCTATCTGCCACATATTATCACAATCCGCTGAACACGCTGCGAGACCTACAAGCTTCTCACCATCATATGCTCCAACTCCCAGAACATCTAACTCTTTTCTATCTGCACACAATGCATTCCCCCACATTGGAAGATACAAATCTGCAAAATCTTTTTGTTCTAACACTTTAAGGACATAATTGCACTCTAATCTTTTCAATCGTTCCATATCCGGCAAAAAATACTCTGCCATAAAACATACTCTATATCCTTTTTCTTTCATCCGTTCATCAAGCCAGTGCATGTTAGGCGTCTCAAAACAATGATAAAATTCAAACTTACTCAGATATGTTTCAACTATTTCTTTAAATTCATCTTTCACAGATGCAACTACATTGCTTCCATAAGACACAAAATTACAAGCGATAGGTTCTTTATAATATTTTCTTGCCAAAGGTCCAACTCCAGATTTAACAAATACATTTGTATCCTGAAGGAAGTCAGAAACCTTTGCATTTGTGTCATATGCAGATTGCTGCATTGCTATATCCATTATTTCTTTATTCGTCATAACTTACTTCCTTTTTTATTCTTTATCCAATACTAAATTATAAATTGTTATCATTCACTAAATAAGAATTTATGTCCATAATGATGTAATAAACATTGGTGATGCATCATTACTTTTTACAAATCCACATTGTTCATAAAAATGTAATTCGTTATCATATGCAATAACTGCTACTCTCAGATAATCTTTATAATGTTCTTTCATCATAGCTACCAATGTTCTTCCTATCGTGTTTCCATGATATTGTGGATTTACTAACAAATAATGAACATATGCATTCATAATTCCATCATCCATAGCACAAATCATTCCTACAAGTTTTTCCCCTTCCCATGCAGAATACACAGTCTGGAAATTTTTCATTGCTACTACTAACTTATCTGGGTAATGACCTGATGACCATTCAACAGAAAGAAATAAGTCCTTCAATTGTTCAGCTTCAAATTCGTGAATTTCTTTATATTCTATACTCATTTTACAATTTCCCTTCTAACACTAAAAATAGGAGTTTCCTATCTTAATTCTAGTACCATCCCAGCACAATTTTTCTCAAAACCTAATGCCTCATATAATGGTCTCCCCATTTCTGTTGCATCCAAACTAATCTCGGTAACACCTTTTTCTTTTGCTTCATCAATAAGCATTTCAACCATTCGCTTGGAAATACCTTTTCTTCTATAATTTGATTTTGTATATACATTCATCAAATGTGCCCTAGTTCCAGTCGGGTGGTCAAATGTAGGCATAATCCAAATATATGACAAACTAGCACATCCCACCACTATCTCATTATCAAAAGCTAACACCGTTGTCTGATTACCATTTTCAAAATATTTTCTACTTTCAGTTACAAGTGTTTCATCATACACATACTCATCTGACAAATCATTTACTTCTCGAAGCATTTCAAGTCTGACTTGCATCAGAAGTTCAATATCAGCTTCGGATGTTTTTATATATCTTATCTCACCCATCATATTACTCCTATCGCACTCAAAATCGGAATTTGAATCAATCTACTCTATTTTTGTTAGTAACATATAAATGTCCTATTCCAAAAATAACCGCAAATATAATCAACAAAAAGTGTAGCATTGTTATACCACTTAGCAAAAATATACAAGTCGGAATAAGAGCCAATGCTATCTGTTTCCAATAGGCTTTCTTTTTGAAATATAACACCCAAATAGTCCAGTAAGAAATCATTAATAATATGTTGCCAAGCATATAAACAATAAAGGCTCCAACAGATGAAAAACCAACTTCTGCTAAACCTATATTAAATACCATTAAAAACATACTTGCATATCGCCCAATTTGTTCTACCAGATTCATGAGCTTATTTGTACATTTATTTTCTTGATTCTTTTCTTTTACTGCATATATGATATTTGGAACTAGTAGTAGAACTACAAGTATTAATCCAAATATATTAAGCCAGCTTATTCCTAGGCTTCCTCCAAGAAATATAGATGTCGGACCATCCGCACCACCAATTATTGAAATACTATTATTCATTACTAACGCCTCTCAATCGCGCCGAAAATATGAATCTACAAATCATTACCGGGATAACTTATCGTATCGCCCCAATACATTACTTCTTCACAAAACTCAGGAATCTCCAATAAACCATATCTCCACATAAAAGCACGATCTTTTTCTGACATTTCATTCAAATTCATCCATCGCACTTCTTTAATTGGCTGGTCATCCACTGGTTCTTCCGGATCATATCCCTTGATTGCTTCCTGTTCCTTGGGTACACTTACCCAAAATGAATATTCTGTTCTTTCGTGATTATATACCTCTGCCAGTTTTCTTATTATGACGCCATCAAATCCGCATTCCTCTTTAAGTTCCCTGATTGCAGTCTGTTCGGGAGTTTCACCATCTTCGATTCCACCACCGGGAATTGAGTAAAAAGTTCTGCCTTCATAACACAGTTTTTCCATAAGAATTTTCTTGTCTCTTATAACAAATACAACGCTTCTATTTCTCATAGCAACCCCTCTCACAGCAAAATAGGAATTTATCGCTTTTGTTTATCAACGAATATTGGCTTGCTGCCATCATCAATTTCAAATGTATTACTTCCAGTTCGTATATAAACACTTCCTATTTCCGCATGAATATAAGGAATAATATCTCTGTCATAATTACATATTGTATTGATGGAAAACACAGAATGATTGCTTGATTCGTTCATATAAGCCTCATCTTCATTACCCGCTAAAAAACGCCATCCGCTATCTGGGTTGTCTTCATCTGGAGCTTCTCGATACATATATCCTACTTTAAAATCTTCTTTTGTTATTCTGTCAGATACAATGCATCCTTCTCCATTTGGTTCGTTCCAATCAATTAAATTCTCTATGTTGATACTAAGAAAATCGTTCTTCTTCTTTCTCTCGAAAAACATGATGATTCACCTCTCCAAATTCCGATTGAGATTTCACCTGTTTTAAGAAATTTAATAACTGTTATATTTTATTATTA
>OGMZ01000783.1_pt1 | contig 11740 bp, 6 predicted proteins | sample 1573361 | NCBI WGS metagenome assembly OGMZ01 (sample SAMEA2581995, study PRJEB24529) | metagenome | biome: Human gut stool | place: China | collected 2011
CCTGTCAGTGGTCTCAAAGCCGCCTACTGTGATGTCCGCCTTGGGATAGAGCTGCTTTGCGATGCGCCCGGAAACCGGGTCCAGCTCCACGCCGTACAGACGGCTGTTTCGCATTTCCTCCGGCAGCATACCGAAGAAGTTGCCCACACCCATAGATGGCTCCAAAATATTTCCGGTCTCAAAGCCCATGCGCCCCACCGCTTCATAGATTGCCTGGATAACCGTAGGGCTGGTGTAATGGGCGTTGAGGGTAGAGCTTCTGGCGGCGGCATATTCCTCCGGGGTCAGCAGTTCTTTTAGCTGGGCATACTCTAAAGCCCATGCCGGTTTCTCCGGGTCAAACGCATCAGAGAGACCGCCCCAGCCCACATATCGAGAAAGAACCTCCTGCTGTTCGGGGCTTGCCTCCTGTCCGGCAGCTTCCAGCTCTTTCAGCAAACGAATCGCATTGACATTTGCCTGAAACTTGGCTTTCGGACCGCCTTCGCCCAGGTGGTCGTCGGTGATACGGAAATTCTCAGCGGTGCGGCGCAGGTTGTCCTTGTATTCCCCGTAAGCGGCTTCCTCGGCGGCTCTGGCATTGGGAAAAGTCTGCCACTGGCCGTTGACCTGAATGGAAACCGGGTGTTCATCCAGAACTTCCTCAAAGGTTTTCTCCGGCTCTGTTATAGGGGCTGGCGGCTCCGGCTCCTCAATATGCAACCGTTCCACCACCACATCATAAGGTAGATGGTTCTTATCGCCCGGATAGACGGCCATGGTCTCGGAATGGAAGGTCGGGGATTCGGTAGCCGGTTGGGGCTGTTCCTGTCCCAAACCGTCCTGCCGACGGGCGTACCTCCCGCGCAGCAAAGGTGCAACCTCATCCCAGCGGAAATACAGCATAGCCAGACGCTTTTCCTCTGCATCCATGACTTCCAGCTCCATGCCTTGTGTCGTGGTACGGTAATCGGCAATATCGCCGTTCTCCAAATCTAGCGTCTCAATCTCACGAGGATAAGCTCTACTCAGCCAGTAGGCGATCTCACTGTTGCTCCTGCCGGATTGCAGCAGAGTGGAAAGCTGCTGTTTATCCGCTTCATCCATGAGTCCATGGGCCAATACATCCCGCAAGTCTTGATCTGCCTTGTCCGGGTCAATGGGAAGAAACTCGGTATAGTAAGCATTGCGGCGGTCTGCCCGAAGCAGCTGCTCGAACTGTTCTTTGCGCTCTGCCCGATAGATGGGATATACCATGCCGGTGGGCAGAAGCTGTACGGTGTCCTCCCGCAGCTCGGTGATCTGATAGGCGTCATCCTCGATATACACGGTATCGCCCACGGCATAGACCGGGGCGGCTGGGTCATAGGAGGTTCTTTGCGGAGTCGGGCGGCGAACTGCATCATATTCCTCATCGGGAATGGAAACTTCGGAAGTCTGTTCTGTCTCGGCAGCTGCAATCTGCTCTACATCCGACATCACCTGTTGGATAAACGGGTCATTGTCCAGTCTTTCCAGGTCTTCCACCTGCCCGTTGACGATCCCTCTTTCCTCCAGGGCTTCCCGGATGGCGATAGGGTCGATATTGTCAAAACGATCCTGTTCTTCTTCGGTATAGAACCGGTCCTCCTGAATAAGCTGGGCAAGCCTGCGCTGTACCTTCGGCCAGGGCAGCTGTGTTTCCTCCGGGCTTCCGGCACGGACAACGAACGGGCTGTTGCTGCCACCGTATTCCTGAGCCAGCCATGCAGCGGTATCCTTCTCTCTTGCATGGTCTTTCATATAGCGGACAACAGCGTGTTTACTCTCGATATTGCCGTTCCATGCACAAAGGGCAGTATCAATATCTGCCTGAGAAAGAGGGCGCAGAAGCTCATGGAGCTTTTGATAGGTTTCGTCGATCACTTCCCGGTGTAGGCGCTGGCGGAACTCCGGCACATCCGAATAAAGACGGATCAGCTCCATATCCTTAGAGCCAAGAACCGCACGGCGCACAGCGGCATTGCCCTCGATGACAGCATTTTCACGGTCGGAATGACCGCAGGCATTGCGATATGCGGTATCCTCGTAAATGGCGGCAGTCACCACAGGCTTATACTGCTCAAACTGCTCCCGAAGGGTAGGCTTTGGCGTTTCTTCCTCTATCTCCGGCTGCTGGGCTTGAATGGCATCTTCTTCTGCCAGATCCTTTTCAGCCTGGATCTTGTCATACTGCGCTTGTTCCTGTTCGGTAAGATAGCGGCCTTTCTGAACAAGAGAGGTAATGCGCTTGGCAACCTTTTCCCAGTTCAAGTGAACATCCGGGCAGTCCTGCTTTTTATAGTGCAGTCCTTTCCCATCGTGATCTTCGCCGCTGTGTGTTGCGCCGGACAGGGCATGAGAGCGTCCGCCAATGCCATACTCGTCTTTGAGGAATCTCACTTTCTCCTTATCCGTATGGTTTGCCATGAAGAACGCATAGATACGGCCTTTTCCTCCGGCAAAACTGCTGCCGCCGGTCATAGCGGCGTCGATCTCATCCTCGGTAATAAAGTGCTGGACGGTTGGCACTTGGGAAAGGTCCGAAGAAAAGGTCCTGCGGGGCAGGTCAAGGTCTTTCAGGTTCTCCCAGATTTCCCTTGGCCTATGGTAATGAAAGCGCAACAGGTCACGGTCCTGCTGATAGGCAGTCCAGAAGGCGGCGTATTCTTCCTTGAGTGTCTGGCGGAAAGCCGGGTCACTCAGCTGCTCCGTCAGGCGGCGAGTCTCCTCCGGGAAACCATTGCCTTTGATCTCTGACAGGCAGGACAAATATCCGGCTTCTCTGGCACCCTCACTAAGATCGTGATACAGATACCAGAGTTTTTCCGAGAGGAGGGAGCGTTCATAGCCTGCCGCTTCTGCAAGCTCCACATTGGAGGCAAACTGGCCGCTTTCCAAAAGCTCCCCGATACGCTCTGCGGCACTCTCCCAGGAAATGACCTGGGCAGACCTGTCATAACGGACAGACTTCCCATGTGAAAGATGGATACCATCCTCGGCATACCATGCGCTCACACTGCCAAGACCATTGCCGCCGTGGTACAGCGTTTTCAGTATCTCGGCAATCTCAGCGGTGGTTTTCTGCTTTTCAAAGGCTGCAACCACACGCTCCCTTTGACGGTCTGTATTGCCGCCCAAACGCAGCACATGGTCGATGTCATTTTGGGCAAAAGAAAAAGCAGAGGATGTATGCGCTACATTCTCTGCTTCATCTATGGATTGGATCTGCTCCGCTTCGGAGAGGAACAGGTTTAGGGTCAGCTGTTGATAAGCTCCGCCATCAGAATCTCCTCTGCCTGGGCTTTGCAGGTGTTCATCAGCCCCACCCACTTCATGGGATCGCTGGCTTTCAGTTCCTCGGTGGCTCCCGCTTCCTTCGCCAGCTGGAGCATCATCTGTTCCAGCCTGCTCTGGGCGGTCTCGTCGATCTCGATGAGGTGCGGGTACAGTTTCTCGCTCAGCAACATCTGGTTGTAGAGGATGGGACGGTGTTCTTTCAGGTAGGTTTTCCTCATCCTGCCGTACTTGCCCAGGGGTTTCTCCGGCTGCTGGCTCAGCTTCAGGTCGGGAATCTGATAGTCTCCGTTCTGGATGTAGGTCATGGGATTGTTCATCTTGCTTGCTCCTTTCTTGGTTGGCTTCGCGCTCTGCATTTCGGACGGTAACGCCGATCTGCCGCAGCACCTGCTGGTTGATCTGGCTGACCGCTGTTCCCAGCGCCCCGATGGTGGACGGGGTGTTGAAATCAAAGATCGCCATGAAATCTTCGTGGTCGAAGTAGCGTTCCGGCTCCAGTCCACAGCGGGACATCAAAGCGTAAGTGATGCTGACGGTGGCGGCTGCCTTGAACTGCACTCCGATGTTATACTCATCATATTCCTCCAAAAAGGAACCGTCAACGATATAGAAGAAGTCCTGCTGATGCTCCGTCCAGTATTCCTCAGCCAGTTTTCCGGCTACCTTAGTGAGCTGTCCGGCAAGGTCATCCCCGGAAATATCATAGGTGCGCTCAAGCATGGCCTGCACGGAATCCAGATGGCGCTCCTCCAGCTGCCACAGCCAGGGAGTGCGGGAATGTTCACGGGTTCCGGTGTCGGAAATATCAAAAACATAGCGCAGGCGGGGTCTGTCCCCGGAATCGTCCACCAGAGCGATTCCTTTGGAACCGCGCCTTACATACCGGCCCATCTTTTCATTCCACAAATCGTACTCTGCACAGGCGGTAGCGTCCGGTCGCTGGGCGTAGATCATCAGCTGCTCATGGAACGGGTACTTGTAAAGGCGGGAAGCAGTGGTGAGAAACCCCGCCCATTCCTGCCAGCTCCCCGTGAGCTGTGTTGCCACCTTGTCCGCCATCTGTGCATATAGTTCAGCTTTGGTTGGCATGGTATTCTGTCCTCCTTTCAGTTTTGGGGTAAAAGGTGGGGTGGCAAATTGCCACCCCATCCCTGCGGTTATGGTGTTTACTGGTCAAAATCCGGGTACAGCTCCAGCTGGGCAAAGTCCTCATCGGTCATCGCACAGAGCTTCGTAAGGGCGCTGTCGGTTAGCTCCCTCAGTTCCGTTTCCTCCGGCGAAAGCTCGCCGCGCATCTCACGCAGACTGTCGATCAGCCCAGTGCGGCTGCCGGTATTGTAAATGCACATCAGGTTCATTTCTTCAAAAGTAAAGTTTCCCATATCAAATCTCCCTTTCTGCGCTCTTTTTTTGCGCTGTCTTTTTGTGTTCTGCTTTGGGCTGGCTTTTCAGCTGCTCCATGACGGACTTTTTCTTTTCCCGTTCCTTCCGATGAATGGCGTCAGTCAAGTCCATCAGGGAAATGGGCTGACCGCTTCGGGCCTGCTGTTCCAGCTCTGCCACCGTGGGTTCTTTTGCGCCATTGTTGATGATACCGTCGATCATGCCGTAATCGTCCTCCAGCATCATTTCCGCATTTTTCAGCGGGTTTTCTGGCAGGAATCCGGGGATCTGGGTAAAACCAACACTGTCACAGTAATGACAGGATACCTTACCGTCCTGTCTGATCGCAACGATGTCGCTGACGCTCATGGAGGGACTGTGAAAGTCCACGGGCTTTTCCAGATTGAATTGCTGATAGAGTTTTTCCAGCTGCTCCGGCACAGTGCCAGACTCCCTCAGAGGAGCTGTGTAAATGAGGTCATAATTGCTGCGGTCTATGGAAATGCCATGGGACTTTAACCAGTCCAGATTCATAAAGCGCATATTCTGCGGATCGTCACGGCTTACCTGATAGATGGCAAAGCAATCTCTGTTCTGAGAGAGAAATGCCTGTTCGCGTTCCTGCTGATGTTCCTGACGCTCCATGACCTTTTCGTGGAACTGAGGGCTTTTCTCCCATTCCTCACGGTCCACGCCGAAAAGACCGCCATGATCCATGATTTCCTGCGGGTCAAACACCATGCTCTCCGTATTGTCCTCATGCAGCACATAGACAGTCAAACCGGCGGCATCCAGTTCCAGCGCCCGTTCTCTGGTAACAGGGAGCATCCCATCATAGGAGTAGCCATATTCCTGCATATCCGGTGTGGATACCTGCTCATCCGGCATGGGGTATTCATCCAGTGCCTGCTCCTGCGCTTCCGGCAGCTGGGAAGAAGCAGTCATCTGACTGGTCTCTGCCTGCATTTGCTGATAGGCCGCTTCCTGCAAGGTCTCGATCATGGACAACGGTGCGTATTTTACCGAGTCTTTGTCCAAATCGTTGTCATCACAAATCTGGAGAACTGCATTTTTGCGGGAAAGCTCCGGCATATCCAGCTGACCGCCATCCAGCTCTTTCATGGATGCGGCATCGTAAAGGGTATAGTCCCAGCCACTGTCACAGGGCTGGATATGAAGATAAGTGGCATCGTCGATCAGAAACAAAGCCTCCTGCTGGTTGGCGTCCGCTCCCAGCACCTCCATTTCCGGCATGGCCGCAGCCAGTTCCTTTACCGCTTTCTGTACCAACGGATTGTCACGGTAATAGTCGATTGCCTGAATGGTGTCCATGTCAATGGTCTGCCCGGTCAAAATCGGAAAAGGTCCTTCATAGTCGCTTCCGTCTTTCAGCTCAAAACCAATGCCCTTGATCCCGTTCATTCGCTCTGCCGGAATCTCCTGATAAATGCGGACCGCCTCCTCCAAAGACAGGTTATCGTGGTATTCTCCGAGGTTTGGAAACTCCATGCACTCTGCTACATAGTAGGTTAGATTGCCGGTCGGCTGCTCTATCGGGGCGGTTTCCGGCTCTGCCTTTGCATTGGGGTCAATTCCACGCTCTTTGCAGATTTCCTTATAGTGGCGCTCAATGTCAGAAATCAAAGTGCCGGAGGTCTTGTTGATGGTCTCCAAACTGGCTCTCAGCTCTTTCAGTTCCTTGCCCTGACTCCAGCTTGCAATATAGCCGAAGCTGTTTTCTCCGGTCTCAATGCCAAAATATTTGCAGACCGCATAGGAGATGCTTTCAGCCTCTACTTCTTCCGTGTGACGGTCTTTCTTCTGTTCCTGCAAAAACTGGGCGAGAGTAGAAAAGCCGCCAACAAAATTCAGCCCTTCTTCCTCGGTCAGCATCAGGCGTCCATCTTCCGCCAGCTCCAGCGGCTCTGTCAGCAGAACGGAACCTGCATGGTTTACAACCACTTGTTCTTCTACACAGACCGGCTCTCCGGGGTCGTAGTCAGAACCGCGCAGGTCATAGCAATAAACGCCCTCCGGCAGATTATCACGGACAATCCGCCCATTGGAGAACAGACCGGGTTTATCAAACAGCTCGATTTCCTGATATTGCTCGTCATTGGCAATCTGAATCTTTTTCTGATTGTGGAGCTTGCTGTGGGCAATCTCGTGTACTGTGGCCGAAACCGTCTGCACCTCGCTCATGCCCTGGCGAATGGCAATTTTCTGATGATCGGCAGAAAAATAGCCGTCCGTATCGGCGGCCATTGCTTCAAAAGTGATTGGCACCGGCGCACTGCGGCGCAGAGCCTCCATGAATGCCTCATAATTTGGCACATTGCCGGAAAGGGAGGAAGCAAGCTCCGGCAAAGGTTTCCCGTCGGTCTGGCTCACATCAAAGACCTTGACCGGGCGAAACATGGGGATCTCGATTTCTTTTTCCTCTGTGACGATCTTTCCGTCTTTATCCAGAATCGGAGCCTTGGTATCCGGGTCCAGCTTCTGCTCCTCGATTTTCTTCTTATATGGTGTGGGAGCAATGATGGTAATGCCATGCTCGCCCTTTTTTACATGACGCTCAAACTGGTCTTTCCACTTATTGTATCCGGCTACCAATGTAGCGTCCGGCTTCTGCATATAGATGAGCATGGTGTTGTTTACCGAATAGCGGTGGAAGCGGGACATGACGGACAGATAGCGCATATACTTTTCACTCTCAAACAGTTCCTTGATCCCCTGCTCGATGCCATCTGTGATTTCCCTTAGCCGCTCTCGGTTGGTGGGTTTGTTCTCAGCCATGATTTTCAATCTCCTTTCCAAATGTGTGATTTCTGCTGTGTGTTCTGCAATCCATGCCTTTTGTTCTTCTTCACTTTCATAAAGAAAAAGGTCCAACAGGTACTCTACATAGGTTTTCTTCTGGATTGCTTCCACAAAACGGGGGTGCGGTTCTTCCTCCGGTGTCCGGGGAGAATTGTCGGCCTCCCATTTTTTCAGCAGATAGTAGTAATCGGACAGTACGCGATAACACCGCTGCCGGTCCTCCCGAAACTTTTGTGCCTCTGTTTTCTGCCGGACATATCTCCTACGGGGAGGGGCCTGACTGTCATAGATCAGGCCAAAGTCCTGTGCCAGTTTCTCCGCCGCTTCTTTTGGGGAGAGGTCAAAGAGCTTTGCGGTAAAGTCGATCACATCCCCATCTTCACCGCAGCCAAAGCAGTGGAATCGCTGGTCTACCTTCATGCTGGGGTTCTTATCATCGTGAAAAGGACAGCAGGCCATGCCATTTCGCCTGACTTTTATCCCATAAAACTCTGCCGCTTCTCTGGTGCTGACCGACTGCTTGACTGCTTCAAATACATTCTCTGCCATGTGCCTTTAACTGCCGGACTTTTTCACAGGGGGCTGGTATCCGGCGGCTTTCGCACGCTCACTGGCAGCTTTGCGGCGTTCTGCGCTGTATGGCTCCCTGACTGATACACACCGCTTGGGGACGGTAAAGTTATGGGCGTCCTTTCGGGTGATCTGGTCGGGGTGCTTTTTTGCCAGCAGTTCCAGTTTCTCCATCAGGCGGGGATCGTGGGTGTAGACCTCAGCCATTGGTTCTGCCTGGTTATAGAGGAGAATGGTTTCCCGTTCCACTAAAGAGAGCTTCATCGGCTGCCTCCTTTCCGCTGGTCAAATTCCAGCTTGAAATTGGCATACTGTCCATCGTCCTCCAAAACCACAGTGGCATCGTAGGTCTTGCCGGTTTTCTCCGAATATAGCCCCGTCACACGGACACGGCCATCGTTCAGCAGCGCAGACACCACAGCCTTGGTCGGCTGTTTTTTCTTGGCAGCCCACCATTTGTTGTTTTTCCAGATTGCAAATTTGCAAGAATCATTCTGACAGAAGAAGCCTTTTTGCAGTTCTGCAACTTCACCGCCGCAGCGAGGACATTTGCCCACCACCTCACAGGGCGGAATGAACAGGTACTCAGTTCCCTTGATGACCTGATAAGTTCCCACCAGGTCTCCCAACATGGTGCTGATCCCGTCCAAAAACTCCTCCGGGGCAAGCTGCCCGCGCTCGATCTCGCCCAGACGGTACTCCCACTCGGCAGTCAAAAGCGGAGATTGCAGCTGTTCCGGCAAGACTGTGATAAGGGAAACTGCATCGTGGGAAGGGAGAAGCTGCACCGTTTTCCTGCTCTTTTTTCGTTCCAGAAAACCGGCAGATACCAGCTTTTCCAAAATACCGGCACGGGTGGCCGGTGTCCCCAGACCTTTTCGTTCGGCATCCTCCGGCATATCTTCTTTTCCGGCAGTCTCCATCGCGGACAATAGGGTGTCCTCCGTAAAGTGCTGGGGCGGACTGCTTTTGCCTTCTTTGACGATTGCCGCAGAAACCGAAAGGGTCTGTCCTTCGGTCAGCTCCGGCAGGGCTTTCTCTACGCCCTCTTTTTTCGGCTCTGTATCCTTCATTTTGGCACGATAAGCGTCCTCCAGTGCTTTCCATCCGGGGTGCTTCACCGTTTTTCCTTTGGCGGTAAACTCCCCACCGGCACAGTCGGCAATCACAACGGTTTCCGAATAGATATGGGGCTGGGCTACGGCACACAGCAGACGCAGGGCCACCAGCTCCATCACCGCTTTTTCTCCCGCAGGAAGGGCAGAAAGGTCTGCATCCTTGAGATTTCTGGTAGGGATTACTGCGTGGTGGTCGGTTACTTTCTTATCGTTGATGACTGGCTGCGGATCACAGGTAATGGCGATCCCTTTGCGAAACGGCATAGCATTGGCAACCAGATTCACCAACACCGGCAGGCTGTCTGCCATATCGCCAGTCAGATAGCGGCTGTCAGTACGGGGATAGGTGCAGAGCTTCTTTTCATACAGGCTTTGCAGATAGTCCAGGGTCTGCTGGGCTGTAAATCCAAGCAGGCGGTTGGCATCTCTTTGCAGAGTAGTCAGGTCATAGAGGGCAGGCGGCTTTTCGGACTTTTCCTTGCACTCCACCTTTTTGATTGTGACATTTGCACCCTGACAGGCTTCTTTCAGCTGCTCAGCAGCAACTTTATCCGCCATGCGCTCCCCGGATACGGTAAGACCGGGCAGCTCCAGCGCCACGGTATAAAAGGGAACCGGCTTAAAGGTGTCGATCTCAGCTTCTCGCTGGACAATGAGTGCCAGCGTAGGGGACATCACGCGCCCGATGTTGAGGGTGCGGTGGTACAGCACGGAAAAAAGCCTTGTGGCATTGATCCCCACCAGCCAGTCGGCCTTGGCACGGCAGAGGGCAGCATCCCGAAGTCCGTCATAATCCGCACCGGGGCGCAGATTTGCAAAGCCTTCCCTTATGGCAGAGTCCTCCATCGAAGAAATCCAGAGCCTTTTCATCGGCTTTTGGCAGCCTGCCAGCTCATAGACACTGCGGAAGATCAGCTCGCCCTCGCGTCCGGCATCGCAAGCGTTTACCACCTCCGTCACATCCGGGGCATTCATCAGCTTTTTGAGAATATCAAACTGCTTTTTCTTATCCTTTCCCACCACCATCTGCCAATGCTCCGGCAGAATAGGCAGGTCATCATATCGCCACTTGGCGTACTTGGGGTCATAGCTGTCTGCGTCCGCAAGACCGGCCAGATGGCCCACACACCAGCTGACACGCCAGCCGTTTCCCTCCAGATACCCGTCCTTACGGGCAGTTGCGCCGATCACCGCCGCCAGACTTTGTGCAACCGATGGTTTTTCGGCAATTACCAATTTATACTGAGCCATGATGGTTCCTCCCCTCCTTGAGCCATCGGGACATTTCCCGGTGGCAGACGCCTACGCAGGGACTTCCATAATTCCCGCAGCCATAACAGGGGTGGCTTTGGGGCAAAGAGGGAGGACGGGAAGTTTCCTTCCCGCCCTCCGGCCTGCGTGTCATCATGCGTTCATAGGGACTGTCTGTGAAACGGGTCATTTCACGCTGTCCTCGTCATCTTCTTCTGCGCTGCCCCGGTCAGCGTCAGGCTCGTCCGACTCCTCATCCTCGGTATCCCATTCCTCGGAATCTTCCTCGCCATAATCATAATCGTCCAGGCTGTCATTGCCCTTGGTCTTAGGCTTATTCTTAACGAGCTTCAAGTAGGCAAATACGCCACCGCCGCCCAGCAGAGCCAGCAGAAGGATCAGCGCAGCCGGGTTCAGTCCGGCAGGCTTCTCTTTTTCCGGCTCCGATGTTTCTGCCGGAGGTTCCGGTGCTTTTCCCGTACATTTACTCTTATCAGTTACACAGACCGGACAGGCCGTATTGACTGCCCCTGCTTCACATTTCTTCGTACAGCTGCACACCGCAGGCGGCTCCTCTTTGGGTTTTCCATCCTCCATCAGCGCCATCAGGTCTGCTTCATCCACCTGGTTCAGAAAGTGAACAGCAGTCTTTTTATCTTCGTTGGCCCTGTCGATCAGGATATAAAAATAGTTGCCTGCCTTGGTGGTAACGGTAATGAGCTGCTTGTTGCCACCAAAATCATCCACCAGAGCGGCGTTGCCATCCGGGGTCAGCGGAGGTGCTTTTTCCGTTTCTTCCACCACCACATTGCTGTCATTGGTGGTATCCTCTGCCGGGGGCGGCGCTGCGCCCTGGGCAAAAGCGGGAACGGTAAAGCCCGATGCCAGCACCAGCGTCAGGCAAAGGGCGGAAAGTGTTCGGAGCAATCGTTTATTCCTCATAGCTGTTTTCCTCCTGTTCGTTGTTGTCATCAGCCAATCTGCCGGGAACTGTGCCGCCGGACAGCATGGCGCTCAGCTGAGCCGGGGTCATACGCAGTGCGCGCACCATCTGGACGATCTCCAGATTTTCTGCCTCGGTTTTCTGTGCCTCCAGCGCCTTGAGCTTTTCCTGATACTCTGCGATCTTCTCGCGGACCTTTGTAATCTCCTGGTCAATGCGTTCAATTTTGTTCTTTGCCATCGTCTATCACTCCTTCTAAAAAATCTCTGTTACCAGTTCATTAGGCCGTAGCCTTTGATACTCTGATAATTCAGGTCATAACTTTTGATCTTGCAGGCATCGCCGGAATTTCCCTCCA
>OGMZ01000792.1_pt1 | contig 11556 bp, 9 predicted proteins | sample 1573361 | NCBI WGS metagenome assembly OGMZ01 (sample SAMEA2581995, study PRJEB24529) | metagenome | biome: Human gut stool | place: China | collected 2011
GCCGATCATAACGGACCTGCATATGGTGCAGCCGGAGGCACATTGGGAACAAATCTTGGGTCTGTTGCGGCACTGATTTTTGTACTTTTCGTATTTTTTGCTTATATGCATGTCTTTAAGCGAAGAATGAAACGGGAAAAAGGCGTTAAGGTAGAGCCATTTGCCTATACCATGAAGATCCTCATTATCACAATTGTTCCGGTTCTTTTAAGTACAACTGTTTACAATATCAGCAGTATCATTGACCAGAGTATTTTCAAAAATGTTGCGTTATTGCAGGGATACTCTGAAAACAAGATTGATGTATGGTGGGGCGTTTTTTCCGGAAAATATAAACTGCTGATCAATGTTCCGATTTCCATTGCCTCCGCGATGGCTGCCTCCTCCGTACCGACACTGACGATGTCCTTTGCACAGAAAGATATGAAAAAAGTCAGGGAACAGATCAATTCTGCCATGCGTTTTATCATGGTGATTTCTTTCCCTTGTGCCATAGGACTTGCTGTATTGGGAGAGCCGATCTGTCGTCTGCTTTTCCCAGGAACGGCACAGACGGCACCTATGGCAGGTACCATGATGTGGGTTGGGGCAATGGCGGTTGTGTTTTATGCAATGTCTACACTTTCAAACGGACTGCTGCAGGGCATTGACCGGTTAAAGATTCCGGTTATCAATGCAGCGGTTTCGCTTGTCGCTCATGTGATCGTACTGATTATACTGATGCTGTTTTTCCGCATGAATATCTATGCGGTCATTATCGCGAATATGTTCTTTGCGTTTTTAATGTGTATTATGAATGCGCTGGCAATACGAAAATACAGCGGCTATCATCAGGAAATTCACAAAACATTTATTGTGCCGGGAATTTCCTCGGTTATTATGGGAATTATTACCTATATCGTCTATCATGGCAGCTATGCGGTCTTAAAAATCAATGCGGTATCTGCCATGCTTGCAATTCTTGCAGCGGTTATCGTATATGCAGTTGTCTTACTGTTACTGCACGGACTGACCGAAGAGGAGATTAAAAAATTCCCGAAAGGAACTCTGATTGTCCGGGTTGCAAAAAAATTACATTTATTAAAGTAAATGGTATAAAACGGAAATAAAATGCAGATGCTACTGTTAGAAGGTGATGATATGAATCAAAAAACAGGCATCTGCATTCTTCTTTGTCTGGTTCTGCTGCTGGTCTTTGGCATCTGGTATCAGAAAAGAGGTGTAGAAAACACAAAAAATACCCAAGAACAATATGCATCCGAAACAGAGCACACCGTTTTGACCGGAACTCCTTACAAAGAAACGGAAAATGCCTATATTATCCGTACACAGGACAGCCGGCTGGTTGTTTTTTTACCGGATGGAAAAACCGTATATATGGAAACCGGGATTCGAAGTGAGAATTTAAGTCAAAAACTGCAGAAACAGGCGGAAAATGGCATTGGATTTGCAGATGAAGAGAGCCTTTTTGACTTTTTGGAAAGCTATTCGAGTTGAATATTTTATACCCATATGATAAAATATTTAACTGGTTTAACAGATAAAATGACAGGTGGACTATGGATAAGAAAAAATCAAAACAACAGGATGTGCTCGTGATTGGCGCCGGAGCTTCCGGCATGATGACCGCAATTACGGCCGCAAGACGTGGATTGTCCGTTACCGTCTTAGAACATATGGATAAGCCGGGGAAAAAAATTCTGTCAACCGGAAACGGAAAATGTAATTTTACAAATCTTAAGATGTCTCCCCGGTGTTATTACGGAGACCGCGGACTGGTACAGGAAATTTTAAAGCAGTTTACAGTGGAAGATACCCTTGCGTTTTTCCGGGAGATCGGCATCTGGCCAAAAGAAAAGAACGGATATGTATACCCAAACTCCGGACAGGCTTCTTCCGTTGCGGATGCGCTGTCCGCGGAAATGAAACGAAGCGGAGTTTCCCTGGTCACTTCCTGTGACATCCGGCAGCTTTGTGAGACAAAATACGGATTTGAGGTACGGACATCCATGGGAACGTATTGTTCCCACAATCTTGTTTTTGCAACAGGTCTTCGTGCTGCACCGAAATCCGGAAGCGATGGATCCATGATTTCGCTGATAAAATCGCTTGGGCTCCGGTTTGAGCCGATTTTGCCGGCACTGTGTGGATTTGAGGCAGAAGGAATGGAATTTTCCAAAGTATCCGGAGTCCGCACGGACGCACTCCTGTCTTTGTACATAGATGGGCAGAAATGTGAACAGGAACGGGGAGAACTGCAGCTTGCAGATTACGGAATTTCCGGTATTCCGGTATTTCAGGTCAGCAGTCCGGCCTCGAAAGCACTGTATCAGAAAAAACAGGCAGAACTTACCATCAATTTTCTGCCGGATTTTTCCGAAGATATGATTGCGCAGGAACTGCAGCGCAGATTTTCACGGGATGCCGGGATACAGGATGCCGCAGAATCACTTCGTGGGCTTTTAAACCATAAACTGATTCCGGTTATACTTAAGGCAGCAGGCGTTCCGGTTCATGAACACACGGAACGGATTTCCAAAAAACAGACCGAAACGCTCTGCAGACAGATACAGACATTTCCTGTCCGCTTAAAAAAGGTAAGGGATTTTTCTGCTGCACAGGTGTGCACTGGGGGAATCCACACAGAAGAAATCCACACAGATACGCTGGAATCACGGATTGTCCCGGGCATCTATTTCGTTGGTGAACTTTTGGATGTCGATGGAATCTGTGGGGGATATAATTTGCAATGGGCATGGTCCAGCGGACATGTCGCAGGAAGTAAAGTAGGTTCATAATGATTAAAATCAATCAGTTAAAGCTTCCAGTAGGACATTCCCAAAAAGATCTGGAAGATAAAATCAGAAAAACACTTCGTATTCCATCGAAAGAAACATTTCATTACGAGGTGATGCGGCGTTCCCTCGATGCACGGAAAAAGCCGTCATTGTTTTATGTATATTGCATCTATGTAACGATCCGTCAGGAAAACAGCATCGTAAAAAAACTGCATCAGCCTTCCGTCAGCCTTGTGACAGAAACCGGTTACCGTTTTTCGGAAATGGGGCAGGAACGTTTAAACCGGCGTCCGGTGATTGTGGGAGCCGGTCCCTGTGGTCTTTTTGCAGCCTGGCAGCTGACACTTGCAGGATATGCGCCGCTTATTTTAGAGCGCGGGAAACAGGTAGAAGACCGCAGTGCGGACGTTGAACGCTTCTGGAAAACCGGTATTCTGCAGCCGGATTCCAATGTACAGTTTGGAGAAGGTGGGGCAGGAACCTTTTCCGATGGAAAATTAAACACGGTGGTGAAAGATCCATCCGGAAGAAACCGCTATGTACTCGAAACATTCGTAAAATTTGGGGCACCATCGGACATTCTTTATCGGAACCGATATTCTGGCGAAGGTGATCAAAAATATGAGAGATTACCTGATCGAACACGGTGCGGAGTTTCGTTTTCAGACCTGCTTAAAAGACATTCAGATAAAAGAAAATGCACTGCAGGCACTTGTGACGGAGGATGATACGGTGATTCCGGCAGACGTTGCCATTCTTGCACTTGGACACAGTGCAAGGGATACCTTTATGATGCTGCACCGGCACCAGCTTCCAATGGAAGCCAAAAATTTTGCCGTGGGATTCCGCGTGGAACATCCCCAGCAGATGATCGATGATGCCATGTACGGAAACGGAAAAAGAAACGCCCTGCGGCTTCCTGCCGCACCCTATAAGGTGACGTCCAATTTTCCAAACGGACGCGGGGTATATTCCTTTTGCATGTGTCCGGGCGGTTATGTCGTAAATGCTTCCTCCATGAAGGAAAAAACCTGTGTCAATGGTATGAGTTATTCGGGCAGAAGTGGGAAAAACGCAAATTCTGCCATTATTGTTTCGGTTTCCCCTGCCGATTACGGAGCACAGGATCCACTTGATGGCATGCACTTTCAGGAAACACTCGAACATAAAACGTATCAGCTGGGAAACGGAAAGATTCCGCAGCAGTTGTTTGGCGATTACCGGCAGAATATCGCAAGCCAAGGATATGGAGATTTTAATTCCCAGACAAAAGGGCAGACCTGCTTTGCAAATCTCAGAGGTCTGATGACAGAGGACATGGAACATTCCTTTTTGCTTGGAATGGAACATTTTTCGAACATTATTCCGCAGTTTGACCGGTCTGATGCGATTCTTTCCGGCATGGAAACACGCACCTCATCTCCGGTGCGGATCATGCGGGATACAAATGGAGAGAGCCGTGTGCACGGAATTTATCCGGGTGGAGAAGGCGCAGGATATGCGGGAGGCATTATGTCGGCAGCGATGGACGGTCTGCGTCTGGCTGATGATGTGATGAAACGTTATCATCCGGTTTATTAGAAAGAGAGAAAAAAGTGAAACAAGAAGTAACACCAATGATGCAGCATTATCTGCAGACAAAAGAAGAATACAAAGACTGTATCCTGTTTTACCGTCTGGGTGATTTTTATGAAATGTTTTTCGAAGATGCCAAAACAGTTTCAAAGGAACTCGAACTGACGCTGACAGGAAAAAGCTGTGGACTGGAAGAACGGGCACCGATGTGCGGGGTTCCGTTTCATGCCGCAGACGGATATATCAACCGGCTGGTCAAAAAAGGATACAAAGTAGCAATCTGTGAACAGGTGGAAGATCCGAAACTGGCAAAAGGAATTGTCAAACGGGAAGTCATCCGTGTAGTCACTCCGGGAACAAACATTGATATGCAGTCGTTAGACGAGGCAAAAAACAATTATCTCATGTGTATCGTATATATCGGGGATAAATACGGCATTGCGACGACCGACGTTACGACCGGAGATTTCTTTGTAACGGAAGTGGACAGTGAACGAAAACTGTTGGACGAGCTGAATCGTTTCAGTCCGACAGAAATCATCTGCAACGAGCCGTTTTATATGAGCGGGGTAGATATCGATGATATGAAGGAGCGCATGGGAATTGCGGTATCCGCTCTGGATTCCTGGTATTTCGGGGATGATCTGGCAAAGGAAACGCTGTTGTCCCATTTTCATGTACAGAGTCTGGAAGGGCTGGGACTGATGGATTACGACTGTGGTGTGATTGCCTCCGCGGCATTACTGAAATATCTGTATGAAACACAAAAGAACACCCTTTCTAATATTCTGGAACTCCGTCCGTATTCCATCGGGAAATATATGATCATTGACAGTTCCTCCCGGAGAAATCTCGAACTGGTAGAGACCATGCGGGAAAAACAAAAGCGTGGTTCCCTGCTCTGGGTACTGGATAAGACAAAGACGGCAATGGGTGCCAGACTTCTGCGCTCTTACGTGGAACAGCCGCTGATCGACAAAACAGAGATATTAAAACGGCAGGAACTGATTACAAATTTAAATGATCAGGAGATCACCCGGGAAGAATTGCGGGAATATTTAGGACCAATATATGATCTGGAACGTCTGATTACCAGAATTACATACCAGACCGCCAATCCGCGGGATATGATTGCTTTTTGCAATTCTTTAGAAATGCTGCCTCCAATTAAAACACTGCTTGAGGATTTAAAGGGAGAGCTTGCCACCGGAATCCGGGAACATTTTGACTGTCTGGAAGATCTGTGTGCACTTTTGAAGTCTTCCATCAACGATGATCCTCCGATTTCCGTACGTGACGGCAACATCATAAAAACCGGATACAATGAGGAAGTGGACCGGCTGCGGAACGCATCAACGGATGGAAAGAAATGGCTGGCAGACTTAGAGGGCAAAGAACGCGAAAAGACTGGAATTAAGAACCTGCGTATCAAATACAACAAAGTGTTTGGATATTATCTGGAAGTGACCAATTCCTTTAAGGATCAGGTGCCGGATTACTATGTGAGAAAGCAGACACTGACCAATGCCGAGCGCTATATTACGCCGGAATTAAAAGAACTCGAAGATACGATTCTCGGTTCCCAGGATCGTCTGGTCGAATTAGAATACGATCTGTTCCGCCAGATCCGGGATACCATCGCGGATAATGTTGCACGTATTCAGGCAACCGCACGGGCAGTGGCGCAGATTGATGTGTTTGTTTCCCTGGCACTTGTGGCAGGACAGAATAATTACTGCAAACCAAAGATCAACGAATCCGGCGTGATTGATATCAAAGGCGGCCGTCATCCGGTTGTCGAAAAAATGATTGTCAATGATATGTTTATAGACAATGACACGTATCTGGACAATCACAATAACCGGATTTCCATCATTACCGGTCCGAATATGGCAGGAAAATCTACCTATATGCGCCAGAGCGCACTGATCGTTCTGATGGCACAGATTGGAAGCTTTGTTCCGGCAGAATCTGCCAACATTGGAATTGTGGACCGGATTTTCACGCGTGTCGGGGCTTCAGATGATCTGGCAAGTGGGCAGAGTACCTTTATGGTAGAAATGAATGAAGTGGCAAATATTCTCCGCAATGCCACGGCGAATTCCCTTCTGATTCTGGATGAAATCGGACGCGGAACCAGTACCTTCGACGGACTCAGCATTGCCTGGGCGGTTGTCGAATATATCAGCAATCCCAAATTACTGGGAGCAAAAACACTGTTTGCCACACATTATCATGAACTGACGGAACTGGAAGGAAAATTAAACAGTGTCAATAATTATTGTATTGCGGTCAAGGAAAAAGGAGACGACATCGTCTTTTGCGCAAGATTGTAAAGGGCGGCGCAGACAAAAGTTATGGAATACAGGTTGCTAAACTGGCAGGGATTCCGGAACTTGTGATTAACCGTGCAAAAGACATTGTCAACCAGCTTTCTGCAAACGATATTACGGAAACCGTGAAAAATATATCCGTGGAAGGACAAGCCTCCGGCAAAAAGAAAAAACCGCATCTCGATGAGGTGGATCTGACACAGATGTCATTGTTTGACACCGTAAAAGATGACGATATCATTCAGGAACTGCGGGACGTGGATATCAGCCACATGACCCCGATGGATGCACTCAATAAACTGTATGAACTTCAGAACAAAGTTAAAAACCGCTGGTAGGATATAAAAAAGGAAAAACGAATGAGCAAAATTGCGTTATTAAGTCAGGAGACAATTGATAAGATTGCAGCAGGAGAGGTCGTGGAACGCCCGAGTTCTGTGGTAAAGGAGCTTGTGGAAAACGCCATTGATGCAGGGGCATCCGCCATTACCGTGGAGATCAAAGAAGGGGGTATTTCCCTGATCCGCATCACGGACAATGGATGCGGAATTCCAAAAGAAGAAGTTCCACTGGCCTTTTTGCGGCATTCAACCAGCAAAATCCGCAGTGCAGAAGATCTGATGTGTGTACATTCTTTAGGATTCCGTGGGGAAGCACTCTCCAGCATTGCTGCTGTTTCCAGAGTGGAAATGATCACCAAACCAGCCGATGCCCTGACCGGCACCCGGTACGTGATCGAAGGCTCAAAAGAAATTGCAGACGAAGAAATCGGTGCTCCCGATGGCACAACATTTCTGGTCCGGGATCTGTTTTACAATACCCCTGCCAGACGCAAATTTTTAAAGACGGCACAGACAGAGGGCACCTACATCAGTGACATGCTGGAAAAACTTGCCCTGTCCCATCCGGATATTTCTTTTAAATATATCAACAACAACCAGACAAGACTGCACACTTCCGGAAACGGGAAAAAACGGGATCTCATTTACCATATTTACGGACGTGAGATTGCGGCGGCACTGTTAGAGGTAAACTACAAGGGAGAATATTTCTCCCTTTCCGGCTATATTGGAAAACCTGTGATTAACCGCGGAAACCGGAATTACGAAAACTATTTTATCAATGGACGCTACATCAAAAGTTCTCTGCTTTCCAGATCGATAGAAGAGGCTTATCATAATTTCCTGATGCAGCACCAGTATCCGTTTACAGTTTTGTATTTCACATTTCCGGGGGATACCCTTGATGTGAATGTACATCCGACAAAAATGGAACTGCGGTTTGGACACAATCAGGAAATTTACAAAGAATTGTGTGATGTTCTCTTCGGACTGCTTTCCCATAAGGAACTGATTCCGGAAGTTCCGGTAGATGAAGCAGAACATAAAAAAAAGAATCTTCCCCCGGCATACAAAGAACCGATTCCGGAACCATTTGAAAAGCGCAGAATCAATGAAATCCGACAGCAGCATCACCAGCCTCCGATTCCGGAAAAACCGGTTTCTCCTGTGGCTTCGCCTGTGCCATCAAAAAAAACACCGGCATTTGAGCCGTATGTGCCACAGCATCCGGATAAAACCATGGTACGGGAATCCTTTGACCCGTTCCCAAAGCGGGAGGAAACAGCCTCTCCTGCAGATATTCCAAAAAAACAACCGGTTGGCGAACAGATGACGCTTGCCGCTGCTTCACCGGAATTTTTAACGGATGATGCCCGCAAAAAGCACCGCATCATCGGACAATTGTTTCAAACCTACTGGCTGATCGAATACGAGGATAAATTGTATATCATGGATCAGCATGCGGCACATGAAAAGGTACTTTTTGAACGGATGATGGCAAAATTAAAAGAAAAAGAATTTACATCCCAGGCAGTCAGCCCGCCCATTGTGCTGAGTCTGGATGCCCATGAGCAGGAAATGTTAGAGACGTATCTGCCGGAAATCAAAAAATTCGGGTATGAGATCGAAAATTTCGGTGGCAGAGAATATATGATCTCTGCAGTACCGGATAATCTGTACCATATTGACATGAAAGATCTGTTTATCGAAATGCTTGATGATTTTTCCAACCTGACCGGACGGCAGACGCCGGAACTGATTCTGGAAAAAGTAGCCACCATGTCCTGCAAGGCAGCGGTAAAGGGAAATCATAGACTGAGCCTGCCGGAAGTGGATGCACTCATGACGGAATTACTGACGCTGGAAAATCCGTTTTGCTGTCCACACGGCCGGCCAACCATCATTTCCATGTCAAAATACGAAATAGAGAAAAAATTTAAGAGGATTGTTTCATGAAACCACTTGTCATTCTTGCAGGTCCCACAGCCGTCGGGAAAACCGCTTTATCAATAAAACTTGCAAAAAAAATAAACGGCGCTGTTATTTCCGCGGATTCGATGCAGGTATATAAACACATGGATATCGGTTCTGCAAAAGTCATGCCGGAAGAGATGGAGGGAATCCCCCATTATCTGATCGATGTGTTAGAGCCGTCCGAAGAGTTTAATATTGTCCGTTTTCAGCAGATGGCAAAAGATGCCCTGCAGCAGATCTATGCCGCCGGACAGATCCCGATTATCGCCGGCGGAACCGGATTTTACATCCAGTCACTGTTGTACGACATAGACTTTTCCAAAGAGGAATCCGATACGGCATACCGTACAGAACTTACGGCATTTGCAAAAGAATACGGGGCGCATGCCCTGCATGAAAAATTAAAAGAAATTGATCCGGTTTCTTATGAAACCATTCATGAAAATAATATCAAACGGGTCATCCGTGCACTGGAATTTTACCATCAGAACCATACGCCGATTTCCGCACACAACGAAAAAGAACATCAGAAAACATCTCCGTATCGTTTTGCATATTTTGTACTGACGGACGAACGGGAAAAATTATACCGGCGCATTGATCAGCGCGTGGACTTAATGATGGAGCAGGGACTTCTTACAGAAGTAAAAACGCTGTATGATATGGGATGCCGCAAAGATATGGTTTCCATGCAGGGACTGGGATACAAAGAAATTTTAGATTATCTGGATGGCAGCTGCTCCCTTGAGGAAGCGGTGTATGTGATCAAACGGGAAACCAGACATTTTGCGAAACGGCAGCTTACCTGGTTCCGCCGGGAAAAGGATGTCATCTGGCTGGACAAATCAGAATTTAATGACCGCGAAGATCAGATGTTACAGAAAATGACGGATGTTTTACACGAGAAAGGAATCATACAATGAATCAGTTACTGGAAGAAAAATATAAAGAACTTGGAATTTCCGATAAAGTTTATGCATTTGGCGAAAAAATCGAACAGGAATTAAAAGAGCGTTTTGAAAAGATTGATGCAAATGCGGAATACAATCAGATGAAAGTCATTGCAGCCATGCAGAAAAACCGTGTGAGTGCAGAATGTTTTAATATTTCGAGCGGATACGGATATAATGATATGGGAAGAGATACTTTAGAGCGGGTATATGCAGACTGTTTTGGCGGGGAAGATGCGCTGGTCCGTCCACAGATCACCTGTGGAACCCATGCACTTGCGCTCGCTCTGATGTCCAATCTGCGTCCGGGCGATGAGCTTCTTTCTCCGGTCGGAAAACCGTACGACACTCTGGAAGAAGTAATTGGCATCCGCCCATCCAAAGGTTCCCTTGCCGAATACGGAATCACTTATTCCCAGGTGGATCTGCTGCCGGACGGTTCATTTGATTACGATGGAATCCGAAATGCAATCCATGAAAACACCCGCCTGGTAACCATCCAGCGCTCCAAGGGATACCAGACACGTCCAACGCTGTCGGTCGAGCGGATCGGGGAACTGATCACATTTATCAAAAATATCAAACCGGATGTCATCTGTATGGTTGACAATTGTTACGGAGAGTTTGTGGAAGACCGGGAGCCACTTGCAGTGGGAGCGGATATGATGGTCGGTTCCCTGATTAAAAACCCGGGAGGCGGCCTTGCTCCGATTGGCGGATACATTGTCGGTAAAAAGGAATGTGTGGAAAATGCGGCATATCGCCTGACTTCCCCTGGACTCGGAAAAGAAGTAGGAGCTTCGCTTGGTGTGATCCAGTCCTTTTATCAGGGCCTCTTTCTTGCACCGACCGTTGTAAGCGGTGCCTTAAAGGGAGCCATTTTTGCGGCAGATATTTATGAAAAACTGGGGTATAAAGTGGTTCCGGACAGTACAGAAAGCCGCCATGACATTATTCAGGCTGTGGAATTTCAAAACCGGGATGCCATGATTGCTTTCTGTGAAGGAATTCAGGCTGCTGCACCGGTAGACAGCTATGTCACTCCGGAGCCATGGGCAATGCCTGGTTATGACTGTGACGTTATTATGGCAGCAGGTGCTTTCGTACAGGGTTCTTCCATCGAACTTTCCGCAGATGGCCCGGTGAAACCGCCATATGCCGTTTATTTTCAGGGGGGTCTGACATGGTACCATGCGAAGCTTGGAATTCTCATGTCTTTACAGAAACTTTATGAACGTAACCTTGTTAATATAGATGAACTGTGCTAAAATAATATGAGTTTTCATGTGGCTTCGGAAAAGTAGAAAGGAACCTGTTTTGAGTCACATTTCAATGAAAAACCTGCCGGAATCGGAACGTCCTTACGAACGTTTTCAGATTCTTGGAGCAGAGGCGCTGTCGGATGCAGAGCTTCTTGCAATTATATTAAAGACAGGAACAAAGGATTATACGGCTTTGGATCTTGCACGTGATCTTTTGTCGGAGTGTCAGGGAAATCTTTTGAATCTGTACGAAATCGGATATGAACAGCTTTTAGAACCACCTGGGTAATTATCTGGTTGCAGAAGATGTCAACCGTACCTGT
>OGMZ01000795.1_pt1 | contig 11518 bp, 6 predicted proteins | sample 1573361 | NCBI WGS metagenome assembly OGMZ01 (sample SAMEA2581995, study PRJEB24529) | metagenome | biome: Human gut stool | place: China | collected 2011
TCTTGGCCTCTTCCTCGAAGACACGGATGAACTCCTCGCCGATGATCTTGCGCTTGCGTTCCGGCTCGGTGACGCCTGCCAGCTTACCAAAGTAACGCTCACGGGCATCCACGCAGACGAAGTTGATATCAAAGTTGGGGTTGCCGGGGCCGAAGACGGCGCAGACCTCTTCCTTTTCGTTCTTGCGGAGCAGGCCGTGATCCACGAAAACGCAGGTCAGCTGCTTGCCGACCGCCTTGGCCAGCATAGCTGCCAGGACCGAGGAATCCACGCCGCCGGACAGAGCGCACAGCACCTTGCCGTCACCGATCTCTTTCCGCAGTGCCATGACGTTGTTCTCCACGAAGGAGTCCATCTTCCAGTCGCCCGTGCAGCCGCAGACGTTGTACACAAAATTGTGCAGCATCTTCTTGCCCTCGGCGGTGTGCAGGACTTCCGGATGGAACTGGACGGCATACAGGCCCTTCTCTGCATTTTCCGCAGCGGCCACCGGGCAATTCACCGTATGCGCCGTGATCCGGAAATCAGGTGCTGCCTGCTCAATGTAGTCGTTGTGACTCATCCAGCAGATGGTGGAGGGCCGAACATCCGCGAACATCTTGCTGGAATTGTCCACGAAGACCTCCGTTTTGCCGTATTCACGCTCCGGTGCACGGCAGACATGACCGCCCAGCAGGTGCATCATCAGCTGGCTGCCGTAGCAGATGCCCAGGATGGGCACACCCCAGTTGAAGATCTCCGGGTCGATCGTCGGGGAATCCTCCAGATAGACGCTGTTGGGGCCGCCGGTGAAGATGATGCCTTTCGGGTTCTTGGCCTTGATCAGCGCCAGATCCGTCTTGTAGGAATAGATTTCACAGTAGACATTGTTCTCGCGGACGCGGCGGGCGATCAGCTGGTTGTACTGGCCGCCGAAATCCAGAACGATCACGGTTTCGTGCTGCATGATATTCTCCTCCCTGTTGCAGGTGTGCTTTTATAGATAAGAACAGTATAGCACATTTCACAACCAAAATCGACATCTTTTGTGGATTTGACCGGATTTATTTTTTTCGAATTGGGTGCCGCAGGACTGTCTTGCACTTTTCCGGAGCCGTGCGGCGAGGGTCGGAGAGATAAATTTCGTGATGACGGCGGGCTGCAAAGTCAACCTCATATCCCTGCACCTCCGCAAAGGCGTCCATCTGGCGCAGTGTTTCCGGCTCACTGTCGTATGGACCAAGGTGCAGACACTGAACACAAAGCCCCTCGTCGTAGTGGAAGAATTCCGCCTTCGAGAAATCCTTCCGTTTTTTGGCGGTCGCTTCCTGCACAGCCCAGTCAAACTCAGCTTTCGTCACGAACTCCGGCAGGCGGATCATCGACGTCCACTCGAATGTCTCCTTGTGGGCGTAGTCCACCCCATCAACGCCCGCCTGATACCACAGGCCCTCCAGCGGCGGAACGACATATTCGAAGTAACCGTCGATCTTGTGACTCCCCTTATAGCTCATCTTGATGGTAAATGCAATGCCGTACAGCAGCTCCATCGCTGCCTGGTATTCACCATCCGGCTCATTGGGGTCCCCTTTCCCCTGCACCGCCACAAAATTCATAGGCGGGATGGTCACAAGAGTTGGTTGCTTCGGCGGCAGGTAAAATTCCTTGTATTCTTTCTTATAATCAAAGGACATCGTTTACACCCTCCGGAGATTTATTCTGTCCCAAGTGTATCACAACAACCAAAATTTGTAAAGCAGCTTTTTGTCAAAACGAAAAAGCCCTTCTGCGACAGGCGCAGAAGGGTTGGGATAAGCAAAAAGAGCGTTCCCACTCTCCGGAATGGGAACGCTCTTTGTAAGTTTAACCTTTTGCCTTAGAACAGGCGCGAAGGGTCAAAATCACTCAATGATCTTGCCGACGACGCCGGAACCAACGGTACGGCCACCCTCACGGATAGCGAAACGCAGGCCCTCTTCCATAGCAACCGGGGTCAGCAGCTCAACGTGCATCATGACGTTATCGCCGGGCATGCACATCTCAGTGCCTTCGGGCAGGGTGATGATGCCGGTCACGTCGGTGGTGCGGAAGTAGAACTGAGGACGATAGTTGGAGAAGAACGGGGTATGACGGCCGCCTTCGTCCTTGGTCAGGACGTAAACCTGAGCCTCAAAGACGTTGTGGGGGTGCACAGTGCCGGGCTTAGCCAGGACCTGGCCACGCTCGATCTGGGTACGATCAACACCACGCAGCAGAGCGCCGATGTTATCGCCAGCCTCAGCGAAGTCCAGAGACTTACGGAACATCTCCAGACCGGTGATGGTGGTGTTCAGACGATCGGGCTTGATGCCGACGATCTCCATAGCGTCGCCAACCTTGGCGATACCACGCTCAACACGACCGGTAGCAACGGTACCACGGCCAGAAATGGTCATGACATCCTCGATGGGCATCAGGAAGGGCTTATCCTCCTCACGATCGGGGTTGGGGATATAGGTGTCAACAGCGTCCATCAGCTCCTTGATGCACTCGTAAGCAGGATCAGAAGGATCATTGGGAGCCTCCAGAGCCTTCAGAGCAGAACCCTGAATGATCGGGGTGTCATCGCCCGGGAACTCGTACTCGTTCAGCAGCTCACGGATCTCCATCTCGACCAGATCCAGCAGCTCTTCGTCATCGACCATATCGCACTTGTTCATGAACACGACGATATAGGGCACGCCGACCTGACGAGCCAGCAGGATGTGCTCACGGGTCTGGGGCATGGGACCATCGGTAGCAGCAACGACCAGGATAGCGCCGTCCATCTGAGCAGCACCAGTGATCATGTTCTTGACGTAGTCAGCATGGCCCGGGCAGTCAACGTGAGCATAGTGACGAGCGTCGGTCTGATACTCAACGTGAGCGGAGTTGATCGTGATACCACGAGCACGCTCCTCAGGAGCCTTATCGATGTTGGCGTAGTCCATGAAGTCTGCGTCGCCCTTCAGAGCCAGGAACTTGGTGATAGCGGCGGTCAGAGTGGTCTTGCCGTGGTCAACGTGACCGATGGTGCCGATGTTCACATGCGGCTTAGAACGGTCGAACTTTGCCTTTTCAGCCATTGGAATATCCTCCCTTATAATTAGGTTTTGATATTGGTTACAACAACCCTGCTTATACAAGATTGTACTGCAAGGCTATTCTACTAAATTTACCCTGTAAAATCAAGTGCTTTTACAGGAAATTTTGCCGGAGTTACACTACCCCGGCAAAATTATCTTTGCTTTTCAGCAATCAGCCCTTGGTACGACCAGCAATGATCTGGTCAGCAATGTTCTTGGGCACCGGCTCATAGTGAGACGGCTCCATGACATACTGGCCACGGCCCTGGGTCTTGGAACGCAGGTCGGTAGCGTAGCCGAACATCTGAGCCAGAGGCACAAATGCATTGACACGCTGAGTACCGGCCATAGCCTCCATGCCCTGGATCTGACCACGGCGGGCGTTCAGGTCGCCGATAACATCGCCCAGATACTCATCGGGAACGATGACAGCCACCTTCATGATGGGCTCGGTGATGATAGGATCAGCCTTGCGCATAGCATCCTTGAATGCCATGGAACCTGCAATGGAGAAGGCCATTTCAGAGGAGTCGACCTCATGATAAGAACCATCCCACAGGGTGACCTTGACGTCAACGACAGGATAACCAGCCAGAACACCGGCCTTCATAGCACCCTGGATACCGTTGTCGATAGCCGGGATGTATTCCTTCGGGATCGCGCCGCCAACGATGGCGTTGACGAACTCGTAACCCTTACCGGGCTCGTTGGGCTCGATCTTGATCTTAACATGACCGTACTGGCCCTTACCACCGGACTGACGTGCGTACTTGGTCTCCTGGTTGGCCTCCTTGCGGATGGTCTCACGGTAAGCGACCTGGGGTGCGCCGACGTTTGCCTCAACCTTGAACTCACGCAGCAGACGGTCGACGATGATCTCCAGATGGAGCTCGCCCATGCCTGCAATGATGGTCTGGCCAGTCTCTTCGTCCGTGTAGGTCTTGAAGGTGGGGTCCTCTTCGGCCAGCTTTGCCAGCGCGATGCCCATCTTCTCGTTGCCGGCCTTGGTCTTCGGCTCAATGGCAACGCGGATAACGGGCTCAGGGAACTTCATGGACTCCAGAATGATGGGATGATTCTCATCACACAGAGTATCACCAGTGGTGGTGTTCTTCAGACCAACAACAGCAGCGATATCACCTGCGTAGCAGCAGTCGATATCCTTGCGGTGATTGGAGTGCATCTGCAGGATACGGCCCATACGCTCCTTGTTGTCCTTCACGGAGTTGTAGACAGTGGTACCTGCCTCAACCTTACCGGAGTAAACACGGAAGTATGCCAGCTTACCGACGAACGGGTCGGTAGCGATCTTGAAGGCCAGAGCAGCAAACGGAGCGTCATCCGAAGAAGGACGAGTCTCCTGCTCTTCGGTCTCAGGATTCACACCCTTGATGTCTTCGACATCGGTGGGAGCGGGCATGTAGTCCACGATGGCATCCAGCAGCTTCTGGACACCGCGGTTCTTGTAGGAAGAACCACAGACCACGGGCACCAGAGTGTTGGCGATGGTCTCCTTGCGGATCGCAGCCTTCAGCTCTTCACGCGTGATCTCCTCACCCTCCAGATACTTCTCCATCAGGACTTCGTCGTTCTCGGCAACAGCCTCGATCAGGATGTTGCGATACTCCTCAGCCTGCTCGACCATATCTTCGGGGATGGGCTCGGTACGCATATCATTGCCCATGTCGTCGTAGTAGACCTCAGCGTTCATATCGACCAGGTCAACGATACCACGGAAGGTATCTTCCTGACCGATGGGCAGCTGGATGGCCACGCCGTTGGCATGCAGACGATCGTGCAGCATCTTGATGCAGCGGAAGAAGTCAGCACCCATGGTGTCCATCTTGTTGACGTACACCATACGGGGGACTTTGTACTCATCAGCCTGACGCCAGACGGTCTCAGACTGAGGCTCGACACCGCCCTTAGCAGCCAGAACGGTCACAGAACCGTCCAGCACGCGCAGGGAACGCTGGACCTCAACGGTGAAGTCCACGTGGCCCGGGGTGTCGATGATGTTGATGCGGTGACGGTTCTTCTTGAATGCAGCCGGGTCCTTCTGGGTCTCAGAGTGGCTCCAGTAGCAGGTGGTAGCAGCGGAAGTGATGGTGATACCACGCTCCTGCTCCTGAACCATCCAGTCCATGGTAGCGCCGCCATCATGAACTTCGCCGATCTTGTGGTTGATACCGGTGTAGTACAGAATACGCTCGGTAGTCGTAGTCTTGCCGGCATCAATGTGGGCCATAATGCCGATATTTCTCGTCATCTGAAGAGAAACTTCTCTGGGTGTAGCCATGAAATTAACCTCCTACAGAACAGATCAATAACGGAAATGAGCGAAAGCCTTGTTGGCCTCGGCCATCTTATGGGTATCCTCGCGCTTCTTCACGGCGTTACCAGTGTTGTTGGCAGCATCCATGATCTCGGCAGCCAGACGCTGGGCCATGGTCTTCTCACCACGGCTGCGGCTGTAAGCAGTCAGCCAGCGCAGACCCAGGGTCTCGCGGCGAGCGGGGCTGACTTCCAGGGGAACCTGGTAGTTTGCGCCGCCCACACGGCGGGTCTTGCACTCGAGGCTGGGCATGATGTTCTCCATCGCCTTCTCGAAAGTCTCCAGAGGATCGTTGCCGGTCTTCTCCTGAATCATGGAGAATGCCTCATAAACGATCTTCTGAGCGACGCCCTTCTTGCCATCCAGCATCACGCTGTTGACCAGACGGGTGACCATCTTGGAATTGTAAATAGGATCAGCTAAGACATCGCGCTTAGCAATGTTACCTCTTCTAGGCATCTTTCTTCCCTCCTTCACAGAATGATATCATCGGTACTCGAAAGTAATAAAACTCCCGTTGTGTCACAAAGAGCTGACCTTACATAAACCGTTACCCTCCGCAGTTGCGGACTTGTTATTTATATAATGGAAAGCCGTTTATGGCGGTTCGTTCCTCAATTACTTCTTTGCAGCACCGGCCTTAGGACGCTTTGCGCCGTACTTGGAGCGGGCCTGGTTACGGCCTGCCACACCCTGAGTATCCAGGGTACCACGGATGATGTGGTAACGCACACCGGGCAGGTCCTTAACACGACCGCCACGGATCAGCACGACGGAGTGCTCCTGCAGGTTATGACCGATACCGGGAATGTAAGAGGTGACCTCGATACCATTCGTGAGGCGGACACGAGCAACCTTACGCAGAGCAGAGTTAGGCTTCTTCGGGGTCATGGTACGAACAGCGGTGCAGACACCACGCTTCTGGGGGCTGTTCAGATCAGAATACTGTTTCTTCTGAGAATTGTAGCTCTTCAGCAGTGCGGGAGCGGTGCTCTTGGTAGCCAGAACCTGACGGCCCTTGCGTACAAGCTGGTTAAAAGTAGGCATTTTGTTTCTCCTTTCTTAATGATAGACATCGGATCGTTTCCGACTTTTTTGCCGCACTATCCCCATGAGGGACGCGCAACAGTTATATAATACTCGCTTTGCAGCCGGATGTCAACAGTTTTTGCAAAGATTTTTGCATTTATTCCAGATTTTTTCTTTTGGACTCTTTTTGATAAAAATCACCCTTGTTTTCTCTCCTTCCCTGGCGTCCCAGCGCGCAAAAAGCCGCCCCGCAGGCATCTGCCCACGGAGCGGCTTAGAATTTTATTGGGTTACCGGATCATGTCTGCATCACTGTGCAGCGGCGGCCAGCTCGGCAGCCACCTCTGCATCACGCTCTGCCTCACGGTTCTTCAGATCCTCACGGACTTCCGGCAGACCGGTACCGGCGGGGATCAGCTTACCGATGATGACGTTCTCCTTCAGACCGGCCAGCGGGTCGACCTTGCCCTTGATGGCAGCCTCGGTCAGCACGCGGGTGGTCTCCTGGAAGGATGCAGCGGACAGGAAGGAGTCGTTGGCCAGAGCAGCCTTGGTGATGCCCAGCAGCACCTGCTGATACTCGACCAGCTTCAGACCCTCTTCACCAGCGTCGATGCGCTTCTGCAGATCGGCGTTGATGTTCTCCACTTCCAGACGGCTTGCCAGAGCACCGCCGATCAGGTTGGAGGAGCCGGAGTCGGTCACGCGCACCTTGCGGCACATCTGACGGACGATGACCTCGATATGCTTATCGTTGATCTCAACGCCCTGCAGACGGTAGACCTTCTGGACCTCGCTGATGAGGTAGTTCTGGACGTCCTCCAGACCCTTGATGGCCAGAATATCCTGCGGATACAGAACACCTTCGCGGGTGATGATGTCGCCCTTCTCCACACGGTCGCCGGGCATGACACGTGCATGCTGGGTGAACGGGATGGAGTAGCTCTTGACGACCTCTGCACCGTTCTCGTCCTTGCCGGTGACCTTGATGACGACATTCTTCTTGGTATCGTCCTGAGAAACGACACCGGAGATCTCGCTCATGATGGCCATGCTCTTGGGACGGCGGCTCTCGAACAGCTCCTCAACACGGGGAAGACCCTGGGTAATATCTTCTGCCGATGCGATACCGCCGGTATGGAAGGTACGCATGGTCAGCTGGGTACCGGGCTCGCCGATGGACTCTGCAGCGATGACACCGACGGACTCGCCCAGACGGACGGGCTCGCCGTTTGCCATATCGGAACCGTAGCAGCGTGCGCAGACACCGGTCTTTGCACGGCAGGTCAGCAGACTGCGGATCTTCAGCTTGGTGATGCCGGCAGCCTCGATCTCGTTGGCATCGTACAGGTCGATCATCTTGCCTTCGGGCACGATGACCTTGCCGGTGATGGGGTTGACCACATCGCCCACGGCAAAACGGCCGATCAGACGCTCGCGGAAGCTCTCGATCTTCTCCTTGCCCTCGTGGATCTCAGAGACCCACAGGCCATCGGTGGTGCCGCAGTCGATCTCGCGCACGATGACGTCCTGAGAGACGTCGACCATGCGGCGGGTCAGGTAACCGGAGTCGGCGGTACGCAGAGCGGTATCGGCCAGACCCTTACGGGCACCACGGGCAGAAACGAAATATTCCAGAATGTTCAGACCTTCACGGTAGTTGGCACGAATGGGCATCTCGATGGTCTTACCGGCGGTATTTGCCAGCAGGCCGCGCATACCGGCCAGCTGCTTGATCTGGTTCATAGAACCACGCGCACCAGAGTCAGCCATCATATAGATCTCGTTGTCCTCCGGCAGGTTGGCTGCCAGAGCCTTTGCGACCTTATCGGTGGTTGCCTGCCAGATGGCAATGGTCTGGTTGTAACGCTCGTTGTCGGAGATCAGGCCGCGGTTGAACAGCTTGCTGACCTGAGAGACCTTCTTGTCGGCGTCAGCAATGATCTCACTCTTCTGGGGCGGGATCACGGCGTCACACACAGCGACAGAGATAGCCGACAGAGTGGAGTACTTGTAGCCCTGTGCCTTGATGGCATCCAGCATCTTTGCGCAGGCACGGGTGCCGTTGCGGGTCATGCAGCGGGAGATGATGTCGGGCAGGGTCTTTTTGGTCACGCGGAAGCTGACCTCATACTCCAGCCAGTGCTCCGGATCGGTACGGTCGATATAACCGAGGTTCTGGGGCACCGGCGTGTTGAAGATGATGCGGCCGACGGTGGCGTCCACCAGACCGGTGTGCTCCACGCCGTCAATGGTCATGGTGCGGCGCACCTTGATGGGTGCGTGCAGGGTGACGATGTGCTCGGCGTAGGCCATCAGGGCCTCGTTCTCATCACGGAACACCTTGCCTGCGCCCTCATCGTTCTCGCGAACGGTGGTCAGGTAGTAGCTGCCCAGGATCATATCCTGGGTCGGCACGGTAACAGGAGCGCCGTCAGAGGGCTTCAGCAGGTTGCCGGAAGCCAGCATCAGCATCTTGGCCTCACGGCAGGCATCCTCGCCCAGGGGCAGATGGACTGCCATCTGGTCGCCGTCGAAGTCGGCGTTGAATGCGGTACATGCCAGCGGGTGCAGCTTGATGGCACGGCCCTCCACCAGCACCGGGTTGAAGGCCTGAATGCCCAGACGGTGCAGGGTAGGTGCACGGTTCAGCAGGACGGGGTGGCCCTTGATGACGGTCTCCAGGCTGTCCCACACTTCGGGTTTTGCACGCTCGACCATCTTGCGGGCGGACTTGATGTTGTTGGCAATGCCCTTCTCCACCAGGTCCTTCATGACAAAGGGCTTGAACAGCTCCAGAGCCATCTCCTTGGGCAGACCGCACTGGTCCATCTTCAGCTCAGGGCCGACGACGATAACGGAACGGCCGGAGTAGTCAACACGCTTGCCCAGCAGGTTCTGACGGAAGCGGCCCTGCTTGCCCTTCAGCATATCGGACAGGCTCTTCAGAGCACGGTTGTTGGGGCCGGTGACCGGACGGCCGCGGCGGCCGTTGTCGATCAGGCTGTCCACAGCCTCCTGCAGCATGCGCTTCTCGTTGCGCACAATGATGTCGGGAGCACCCAGCTCCAGCAGGCGGCGCAGACGGTTGTTGCGGTTGATGACGCGGCGGTACAGGTCATTCAGGTCAGAGGTGGCAAAGCGGCCGCCGTCCAGCTGGACCATGGGGCGCAGGTCAGGCGGCAGCACAGGCAGCACGTCCATGACCATCCACTCGGGGCGGTTGCCGGAAATGCGGAATGCCTCCACCACTTCCAGACGCTTCAGGATGCGGACACGCTTCTGGCCGGAAGACTTTTCCACCTCAGCGGTCAGTTCAGCGCTCAGCTGATCCAGGTCGATCTCTTTCAGCAGATCCTGGATGGCCTCGGCACCCATGGCGGCCTCGAACTCATCACCGTAGCGCTCGCGCATCTCACGGTATTCCTTCTCGGTCAGCTGCTGCTTCTTTTCCAGCGGGGTCAGGCCGGGATCGGTGACGATATAGTTGGCAAAGTACAGCACCTTTTCCAGCAGACGGGGGCTGATGTCCAGCATCAGGCCGATGCGGCTGGGGATGCCCTTGAAGTACCAGATGTGGCTCACGGGAGCAGCCAGCTCGATGTGGCCCATACGCTCACGGCGTACTTTAGTCTGGGTCACTTCAACGCCGCACTTCTCACAGATGACGCCACGGTGTTTCAGGCGCTTGTACTTACCGCACAGGCACTCGTAATCTTTTACCGGCCCAAAGATACGGGCGCAGAAAAGGCCGTCACGTTCTGGTTTGAACGTACGGTAGTTGATGGTTTCCGGCTTTTTAACTTCACCGAAAGACCATGAACGGATCATGTCTGGCGAAGCCAGAGCAATTTTGATCGCATCAAACTCTTCGGTTTTAGTCTGCGCTTTCAGAAACTTTAATAAATCTTTCACGGATTTGCTCCCGTCGGAGTTAGCACAATCCGCTGCCGGGTTTTACCCCGACAGCAGTGACCTGTTTGAGCGAGAATTACTCGTCTTCCAGTTCGATGTTGATACCCAGCGAACGAATCTCTTTCAACAATACGTTGAAGGATTCTGGCATGCCCGGCTCCATCTGATGGTTGCCGTCCACGATGTTTTTATACATCTTGGTACGACCGTTCACGTCATCAGACTTAACGGTGAGCATTTCCTGCAGGGTGTATGCTGCGCCGTATGCTTCCAGCGCCCACACTTCCATCTCCCCGAAACGCTGACCACCGAACTGTGCCTTACCACCCAGCGGCTGCTGAGTAACCAGGCTGTAAGAACCGGTGGAACGCGCGTGCATCTTGTCGTCGACCAGGTGGTTCAGTTTCAGCATGTACATGTAACCAACGGTTACCGGACGCTCGAACTGTTCACCAGTGCGACCATCGTACAGGCGGATCTGACCGGAAGTCGGCAGGTCGCCAAGTTTCAGCAGCTCTTTAATTTCTGCTTCTTTCGCACCGTCGAACACCGGCGTTGCGATTGGCATACCTTTGCGCAGGTTTTCAGCCAGACGCATAACTTCTTCATCGCTGAAGGTACTCAGGTCAACTTTCTGACGAACGTCAGCGCCCAGATCGTACGCACGCTGGATGAATTCGCGCAGTTTCGCGACTTCTTGCTGCTGTTTCAGCATGGCGTTGATCTTGTCGCCGATACCTTTCGCAGCCATACCCAGGTGGGTTTCGAGGATCTGACCGATGTTCATACGAGACGGTACGCCCAGCGGGTTCAGTACGATGTCTACCGGCGTACCGTTTTCATCGTAAGGCATATCTTCGATCGGGTTGATCTTAGAAATTACACCCTTGTTACCGTGACGACCTGCCATCTTGTCACCAGGCTGGATACGGCGTTTAACCGCCAGATATACCTTAACAATCTTCAGCACGCCCGGTGCCAGATCGTCGCCCTGGGTGATTTTGCGGCGTTTCGCTTCGAGTTTCTTCTCGAACTCGTGTTTCAGTTCGTCATACTGCTCAGCCAGCTGTTCCAGCTGATTTTGTTTCTCTTCGTCTGTCAGGCCCAGCTCCAGCCAGCGATCGCGCGGCAGTTTGTCGAGCTTCTCAGCTTCAAC
>OGMZ01000802.1_pt1 | contig 11449 bp, 10 predicted proteins | sample 1573361 | NCBI WGS metagenome assembly OGMZ01 (sample SAMEA2581995, study PRJEB24529) | metagenome | biome: Human gut stool | place: China | collected 2011
AAAAGAAGATGATCTTTCTTATACTTTTTCATCCTTTTGTACAGGTTGTATCCATCACGGTAGTATTTCCCATGCGGCTCATAGTCGTATTCATCCCCGGCTATGGACAGGATTGTTTTATAACGTTCTTCAAATTCGGAAACGGTCTGCGGATCTGGCTCTTCTGATTCAGATAAACCATTCCGGTAATGGATCATTTCCTGTATCAGGGAATGCATCTGCCTGTTCCAGGAACGGTCTTTTTCGTTGTCCATGCTGTCTTTCAGATAACGCAGTACATGTGCAAGGCATTCCTGGTGGCCGGTTCCATACTTATAAAAGGTTACATCATGATCGTGGACCAGTGTCCCCTGATAGTCTTCAACGACCGTGCCCTTTATTCCATCGTGTCCCTTTTTGCCCCTGGCAAAATAGAGCACACCGCCATCCGGAACCGCACATACAAATACATACGAACTTTCCCCGTTTACACGGGCATTGGTACAGTCTGTATGCATGACAGGGGAAAGCAGCATGTCACGGAAAAGCTCTTTGCGCTGGGATTCTGTTTTTTCTGCAAATGACTGGCAGAGATTATTGATCATGCCTTTTGATATGTTTATTTTTCCATCTGTCAGATCAGACAAAAACCTGCGGCTTTTATCAATTGATGTACAGCAGCCATTATTCAGCAGAAACAGGAAAGCACGTAAATTTCCTCCATAGTTAACGTCATCAATGACTCCCTGTGGAAATGGTGCATGGATCCGTTCACCTGTTTTGGAATTATAGTGCACATCGGCATGATACCCGGTCACATGCACTTCTACGCTGATGTCGATTTTCTGCTTTGTAATGGTTTTCGATGTTTTCTTAAAGTCAGGGTCATGGAGTACTTCTTCGGGTGCAGGAAGATAGATTTCCCTTGTCGGGGGGAGTTTCTTTCTGCAGTGCCCCCTGTGTCCTGGCTGTCCACCGGGTTTCCTTCCTGTCTTTTCGCGGCTGTTGGATATTTTTTTGCGGGCGATAGATTTTGAAGACGGGATGGATGAGTTTTCATAGTTCCGGTTAATCTGTGCCGTCAGTTTCTGTACTTTTTGTTTTTCATCATCAAGCTCTGTCTTTACTTTGTAAAGTTCCCGTCTCTGGAAAGTTACTTTTTCAAGGGCAGTGTCGCGCTGTCTTTCTGCACGGATGGCCCTTTTTTCCATCATATCCGCCTTTTTTACTGCTTCGGCAACCATACGGTCGCATTCTTTTTGCAGCTGTTCAAAAATCTCAAACCATTGATTCCAAATCGTAATGGCATGGCTGTGTTCTTTTGCTACAGCTGCTTCCAGTTTTGCAATTCTGCGTTCCAGGGCACGCACCTGTGTAAGGTGCTGTTTTTCCATTCGGATATATTTTTCTCCCGATTGAAAGGCTGCAAGTTCTTCCTGTGCTTCTTTCAGCCTGTATTGAAGTACTGTAATGGTTTCAAAAGAATTTCCCATCCCCATGCCGCGTCCTTTCCTTAAATGTTTGTCAGATCATCAATGATTTTTTCTAATTCTGCATTATGTTCCTCAAGGGATTTGATCAATGAGGACTGGGTTTCAATGACCCTGTGCTGCAGTCCGTTTGTATGCTCAAGACTGCCTATAAGTTCTTCATATGCTTTGAGTTTGCTTTTATCATCTGCGTTCATTTGTGCCTCCTTAAGTATAGGATAAGTACAGCAAAAACAGGGACGAATGGGAAATCGGACGAATTCCGGGACTGGCAGAATGACGGTGGATAACCGGAAGAAAAATGAAAGAAGCAGGACTGGAAATCCGTATTCCAGCCATGTAAAAGCAGGAAAATATGCAGGTACTGTTTATAATTTCAAAAGAAAAAGCAGGATTCGGAAGTCGTTAACGAAACTTTCCATCCTGCTTGAGTTTATCCACAAATATATTTTTTTAAATTTCGTCAGTTTTTACAATGGTCTGAACAGTAACGCTATGGGCAGGCTCTCATATACTTCATCAGCATAAATATATACATCACACCTTCCTCTGTGATAGAATGTAAAAAACGGAGGAAAATACTATGTCAAAACGTTCAGATGAAATCAGAAACAAGTACATACAGAATCCACCTGAAGGCATGACTGCTGATGACATCCGCCACATGAGTGAGGATGATTTGCTTGATATGGATTACTTCTTAAATGAAGACGATGAGTTTGGTGAAGACTTTCCTGGAGCTGAAGGCTTCTATATCTTCTAAAACCTATCGTTTACTTGTCGTGCCCGCTAAATTGCGGGCCCTTTTCATATCTAGCTATCCCAAAGTTAGAACTTTCCTATAAATTAAAAAAGACGAAAAATAAACGATACAGATTTCTCTGTATCGTCCATTTTTCTTTTTTGATTAAATCAATGTAAAATCAAGCCGAGGCAGACTCCTGTCAAAATGATTTTTGCAGTTCTTTTCAAATCAGGTATCTCCTTCCTGCTATCTTTATACCAGATGGTACATGTAAACCGTTTATTCACTCAACGACATCCGATACAGGAATGCGGCTATTTCCGCTCTTGTACAGGCAGCATCCGGATTGAATCGTCCTTTGCTATTCGCTTGTGCGATACCCTTCTCTTTGGCCCACGCCACTGCCTGTGCGTAGTATTCATCAGAAGAAACATCTTTAAAAGCTGTCTCTTGCTCTGCTGCCGGTTTTCCTTGCGCACGCCATAGCATTGTGATCGCCTCGGCTCTCGTTATCGCAGCATTTGGTCTGCTGCCATCCGAAATTCCCTGGTTTTTAGCCCATGCACGTGCTTTGCTGTACCACTTCTTTCCACCTGTCAGATCTACGTCTTCCCATCGTGCGAGAATCGTCCATAGCCGTGCCCGGGTAATTTTTGCTTCTGGTGCAAAAGCCGTACTGCTCTTTCCATTCATCAGCCCGCGTGCACTTACAAAATCAATGGAATCCTTCGCCCAATGTTTTTTTGTATCCTTAAAGTTTTTCGCCTTATCTACGAGCTTCACTGTAGTGTCTTCGTCCACGATCAGCTGAACTCCATCTTTTGCAGCCACTGATTTCTTCACAATTTTCTCAGTGCCATCGGCATTGACAAGCACTGCGACTGTACCTACGGTCATATTTTTTACCGGAATCTTCACTTTCGTTTTCCCTGCACCCTCCGGTAGATTGATGGTCACAGTGGATGCAGCTTTTATATTTTTACCTGCCTTTACTTCAACCGGAAGTTTAACTGCTTCACCTGATTTTTCAGCATTTGCGATCGCCTTTTCACTAAGCTGCACTTCTGCTGTGATCATTCCTTTTTTACCGTTCACTATGGCAACAGTCGTTCCATCCGAATCCTTGATGTCCGGCGTAGTTGTTGCAGATGCATTTCCGTTAGCTGCGCCGCCTCCCGCGGTGGCACCTCCTGCTGCTGCACCGCCTCCTGACGAGGATCCGCCCCCTGCTGAAGATCCGCCTCCTGCTGAAGATCCGCCTCCTGCCGTGGAACCGCCTCCTGACGATGATCCACCTCCTGACGTTGTTCCTCCGCTGACATCCGCTTTTTTCGTTACGGTTACGGTAACACGATTACTGTCGGCCGCAAGATATTTCTCATTATCACCGGAATAATGAGCAGTAAATGTATAAGTACCAGCTTGATCGAGCCGGATCGTCTGAGCCTCCCCTGTGCCGGATATCGGCAGCGAAGGATCTGCCGTGTAAGTTACTCCGCTTAAATCCACACCAAATCCTGAGGTTTCGCTGACACTTAACATGACCTGTTCTCCTTCGGTCACTGTATCCGGGCTTGTCGCCAGCAGAATGACCGGAGCTTTCTTAACATTCGGTGACGGTGCGATATATTCACTCCATCTTGCATACAACACCGTATTGCTGCTATATACTCTTGTCAAATCAACTTTCTCACCACCTGTCGTATACCATCCGTCAAACACATATCCTTCACGGGCCGGTGCCGGAAGATCACCGAGTTTTCCATTGATTCCGGTCGTTTTTGTTGTATTTTCTCTTCCGTCATTATAACAAAAAGTAACTGTATAACTCTTTGCAGGCTCCGGTGCCGGCAAGATATCCTGACCTTTGTTTGGAAGCGTTCCTTCGTAAGCAAGAACAGTTCCCTGCTCATCCCTCACTGCATATCCGACCGTGTCACCGGTTCGCAGATCTGCATTGGACGGGATGGTATATAAGAGGGAACAATTTTTCAAACCGGAATTAAAATCGCTTCCATGATATTCCAACGTTCCCTTCGGGCGGAAATTGCCCTTTTCCGTCCAAAGCGGAATCTTGAACGTTTCTGACGCTGCTACAGGCTGACCATCAGCAGTAGCAATGGTTCCGTCAGCATGGTTTACCCATACCTGTAATGTCACCTGACTGAGCTTTGTATCGGAAAGGTTCTGCACGATTGTACGCAGCTCAATCTTCTGCCCCTTCATCTCTGTCGGTTGGAAAGTAATTTTATCTGCCCCTGTCAAAAGGCGTGTCTTTTTGTCTGCGTCAAATTTTGTATAACCCCAACCGGTTGCATCACTAAAATCTGAAAGCTTCGTATATGCATCTGTGCGCTTTGTCACTTCCGGTTCTGCCACATACAGATCCGGACCCTCTGTGACCAGCTGGCGCATCCGCTTATTTCCCTGCAGCTTACATACCTCGCAGAAACCATTCCAGGTCTGGCGCATCATACATTCACGGCTGGAATTATAAATCTTATCCGTATCATAATCTGTATGAGGAACACTGTATGTCTTCCGGAAGCCAAGCAGCTGTCTCCATTTTACCTGTTCAGGATCACTGATCCCCGTTCTGTTTAGCGAAGTTTTTTCAGACGCTTCTCCCATAAAAGATCCGCTGTTGTACTCGTCTCCAAGCCATAACAGACCATGACCAAGCTCATGCGTAAGCGTTTCGACTGCACGCTGGCTGTATGCAGGGCTGACAATATAATGGAATCCGTAATCAAGATCGTTGAATGCCCCGCCAAAATCATTTGCAGAATTGACCAGAAGTACGAACTGGCTGATGTAGTCATGTACATATTTATACTTTTCAAAATCCCAATCTACATTCGGATCTGCCTGCTGCGGAATATGGGCATCATGCACTTTCTCGATAAACGCCGGTCCGATACACCGTTCAAAAATATGGTTCTTCCACTGACTTCCATTCACGGATATATTCTTTCCCCATACATCGAAAAATGTACTGTCATATCCATCAATGGCACTGTACGTTTTATCCGATGCCGTACATAATGCATATACATTGAAGCGATCCTTGTACGTCTTATATGGCTCATACTGCATCGCGCCTTCCCATAACCGTTTGGCAGCTGCAACAAATTTTTGCTGCTCGCCTTTTGTGTAACCTTCACCGCAGATGACGACAACCATATTCTCATTATCGCTGCGCGTCTTCTGGATGACCTGGATAGGTATCGTGGCAGATTCGTATTTCTTGCTCTTGGAATAATTCGGTCCAAGATATAACTGTATACTCTTGTCAAGCGAAACATCCCACTCCTGCCCCGGTGTTGGTCCATCTCCGGAAACTGTAAAGTTCTCCTCCGGTTTATTTACGGCTGCACCGCGGTAAGGGGAATCAGCTGTACCGTCTCCACCAGTCACCTGATAATATTGCGTATCAAGATAAAACGCCGGACGGACACCATAAAAGCCTAAATACGGAGCGTTTCTGTCTATTCTTCCATCCGTCTCCACATAGCGCATATCGTGGTTGCAATCCGTCACCGGAGTCCGCAGCCAGTAAGGCCACCTCACGCCACCCTTATAAGCAATATGATAACTGTCTCCAAGCTGGCTGTTATTTTGATAGACTTTGTTTATCTGCTTTACATCCATTAAGAATACTTTATCCGTAACGTTCTCATAATAGGCCTGATCAAATCCGTTAGCGGCTGCTTCTATATTTGTGTCATAAGGCAGATCTGCCCCCTGGCCTTCGATCATTCCCGCATTATATTCCGGATGGGATACGATCGAACGCTGGGTTACCGTTTTAATCGCTGCGATCTCGTCCTCCTTAAAGCCGTTTAAAAAGCCTGCTGCCTGGTCATATGGATTCTCTCCTACAAAGCCACTCTTTGGAGGGTTTCCGCAAAGCCATTCTACCTTCCCGGCTTCCGCCTTGGAATTCAGCCAGGAACGCATATTGCTGTCACGCCATTGATTTGAGCCATATGTCCCACGCTTTAGGTTACGGCTGTGCGAACGCGTAGCGCTGTTTTCACTTGTTTTGGCATCATAAGCCATCGTTGCCAGCACCTGATCGGAGAGCATGAGCGGTCCCATCTCATCAACATCGACGCAGCGCCATAAGATTGGCTGCCCGTTATAGTTTCCCAGCCTGATATAGTCTCCGATGCTAATATTGCTTGTGCCAACACTGCTCGTCTCCTCTGCAGCTGCCTGTGTACTTGAAAATGGCAGCACCGACAATACCATACAAATACATAAAACAAGTGCTGTAAGCTGTTTTTTCATAAGTAGTATCCTCCCTTTCATCTGTTATGTATTCCCGTAAATAAATTTCCGCCGACTCTATAAAGCATTCTCTACCTTATCCCATGTGTGGGTCAGTTCAAATTGTGCCTGTGTCAAGTAAAAATAAGTCTATTTCACGGCAGCCTTCGCACCCTGATCCTGCACCGGATCATCCCAGGTCACATCAATATAGCGGTAGCTGCTTCCGTCTTTCACATAATTCCACGCATGTGATCCGCCACCGGCTTCACCCGGAACGGCGATCGAACAGATGCCGGCTTTTGCGGCAAGCAGGTTAAAAACACCTGCATAGCCCTGACATACCGCCTTTTTCTCAATCAGACAACCATATGCGGTATAGGCATCATCATATCCGTATCTGCGCGCGTTCTCATCGTAGACACAGTTTTTCACGAGATAATTGTGGATCGCACGCAGCTTCTGTTTGCGCGTCATTCCGTCCCTGATAATCCGGGGAATAATCGCGTTCGCCTTTGCATTCGCCTGTTTTATTTTACCCGTGATCTGCGCCGCACTCAGGTCATTACCTGCCCGGTAATCAAATGTTCCATCGGTACTCTTCCAGATGACCAGACTATAATTGTACTCCGGATGATGCTGCAATGCGAGTACAAATGTCTCGTAATACACCGCTCCGTCCGCACAATAGCTAGTGCTGTAATCACGCTTTTTCATCGCCTTAAGCACATGCTTATAGGCATCTTTTTCGGACTTGACGACTGTGATCTTTTTCGTAAACCGAAAAGATATGTCAAAGTTCCCTTTTTATTATACAGGAAGTCTCCTATAATGTCAAGCCCTAAATCACTGATTTTTCAGGCTTTTCTTTAAATATATACCTCATAAAACAGAGCCACAAGTGTATGACAGTCATTGTATCTTGTACTGAATAGTTAGAAGAGGGTGCAGTTTATAAAGCGTCCCTTTGTTTTGCTTTATAAAGGCTATAAATCCTCTGTTAACTATGATGGTGAACCTTCCGTGTCTAATGGTATCTTGTACCAACTTCCTTCGTCCCACCTGTTCATACACCGAGTGCCCGCTAAGCTTTCTAACAGGGTCATTGCCCTACGGAGTGAACTACTGCAGGCTACAGCTCTTGTTTATATTTTGATTTTACTGACCTGCCCTTTCCGCAGGGTACGGATATTCCGTGGACGCTTCCCTTGTTTCGTTACCTGCTGGTCATTGTGCTGATGCAGTGCTTGTTGCACTCCATCGTTATCGGGTTTCTTTCCAGAACCCTGCCCGATTTCGGAATCATCCGCAACCCGGCAAGGCTCTGGAATAAATAATGCTGTCGATTGTCTTATGCTGCAATCGCTTCCTTCTTTTCCGGCCGCCTGATGTCCATCAGCATCTTCTTCGGATCATAGACCGTTCCCTTCTTCAGAATCGTATAAACGATTCTCAAAAGCTTGCAGGCTATCACAATCAGTGACTGCATCTTTTTCAGCGGATTGTCAGGGCGTGTCGTGTAGTACACATGGAGTTCTTTAACTTCCTCCGCATGAGCCACTGCTGACTTTGCCGCCTGGAATAACCAGTATCTGAGTCGTTTGCGTCCTCTGTGACTGATTTTGGTCTCTCCCTTATGCTTTCCTGAGCTACATGCTACAAGACCTAATCCGCTTAATTTTTGTATTTCCTTAACATCATCAAATCTCGAAATGTCTCCCATCTCTGCAAGAATTCCGGAAAGAATATTTATTGTGTCAGGCACCATTGTTTTCAAACTGCATAACATCATCCGGCGGATTCAGAGCATACAAAAGTCCATACGGCGAGCTGTATTCCCATTTCACTGGGATACTGACAAGCGCCGGGTGGACATCCTGCCAACATTCCAGTATTAAGAGAACATTCCCGGTTTCTATACAGCGGTTAAATACAGACATATCATAATATTTATTGTGTCAGGCACCATTGTTTTTTCATTCTCGGCATTGGAAGAACTTCTGCATATCTTCTGGTGAAAGAAGAACATTTCAGTTCCATTCCTCTGCCAGCAGGAAGTCACGAATATTGCGGTGTTTGATTCCATCTCGGCTCATATCCAGTTCGTCCATCGTTACAACGTATTTCGGGAAATTGTCACGAACACCGGCAAACGCCCCAAACTCACGCTGGATGGTTTCCTCCGAGGCAAGTAGATAGGAAACCTGAACATACAGCTTTTTCCCATGATCTTCACATACGAAGTCAATCTCCTTGTCAGAGACTTTCCCAACAGTCACAGAATAACCACGGCGCAGCAGCTCCATGTAGACAACATTTTCAAGGACAAGGTTAATGTCCTTCATGTTGCCACCGTACACGGCTTCCCGGACACCATGATCTGCAACATAGTATTTCTCGTTGACGGTCAGGATTTTCTTTCCCTGGAGGTCTTGGCGCTTCACCTGATAAAACAGGAATGCGTCCGTGCAGGCTTTGATGTAGTTCAGTACCGTTTCTGGTGAAACGGAGCGCCCTTCACTTTTCAGATACTTGGAAATGGCTGTGGAAGAAAAGGTAGTGCCGATGTTGGAAGTTATATAAGCAATAATTCTCTCCAGCATATCCACATCACGGATATTGTTTCGCTTGATAATATCTTTCAGCTCTACGGAGTTGAACAAGTCCCGCAAATACTGACGACTGGCGGCATCGTCGTAGCGAAGGTTGCTCAAATAGGGCATTCCTCCCAGCGTCAGATATTTTGTAAAGCATTGTCTTTCGTCTGCACCTTCGTAAACGGTGTGATACAGCTCCATAAACTCTCTGAATGAAAACGGGTAAATCACGAACTCCACATACCGTCCGGCAAGATAAGTGGCAAGCTCACCGGAAAGCAGCTTGGCGTTGGAACCGGTAATGTATATATCACAATCCAGCTCCACCCGGAAAGAGTTGATACATTTTTCCCAATCAGCCACCTCTTGGATTTCGTCGAAGAACAGATAAACCTTGCCGCTGATTTCTTTTGTTCTGCGAAGGATTTCATCATGCAATGCAACAGCCGTACAAAGGTGTGCATTGCTCATGTTCTCAAAATTCAGGGAAATAAACTGTTCTGGTTGGACCCCGTTTTGGGCAAGTTCCTCTTGGATCAGGTTCAGCATGACAGATTTTCCACTACGGCGAATCCCTGTCAGAACCTTTATCAGCTCATTTCCGATAAAAGGACGGATACGGCTCATATAAATTTCTCGTTTAATCATGTAGACCAGCCTCCCTTCTGAAACTGTCTATATGGTACCACGGCTATAACTGATTTTCAATACCGCAAATCCAGTTTTATCAGATATAATTGATAAAATACGAATTTCGACACAATCAGACAGTTATACCGAACGAAGTTGGGCTATGCGTTTTTATTGTGTCAGGCACCATTGTTTATGATTAAAGTATAGCTCTTTGTCTCATTTTATCTACCATCCAGACCTTGCAAACCTGTAAACCGGAGTTGTCAAATATGTGTTTCCATTGAATACCACATAAATCAGGATATTCTATCTTATTTTTGAGACGAAGCGATGACCTGCCTGAGCTGCTCTAAATCCTGTTCATCCGGATGTGAAACTGCTCTGTCAAAATTTTCTATCATAGCATCAATATTCGGAACTGGCAGTGGACTATTCTTCATTTTCATATAACGCTCTCTCACGGAATTTGGCATTTTCCCCTGACACATATAACTGCCACGCAAAATGTTACTGCGATCAAGATTTTTTTCTACCTTTTTCAGAATCTTATCAAAGTATTCCGTATCACCTCCGAATCCGGCTGTGCCGAACAAAAATACTTCTTTGTCTTTGATTTTTTTCAAAAAAGTTCCTATCTCAGCGTTACAATGTCCCTTATCCGTCCAAAATCCAACATAATAACAATCTGCATCCAAAGGAGCTGTCTCCGGAGAACCAAAATATTTTATTGTTTCTTCCGGAAGGACATTACGGATCTCATCAGCTAATTGCTTTGTATTACCTGTTTTACTGCTGAATACAACTGCATTTTTCATATTTTTAATTTCATGCAAACATTCTTTTTCCATCTTTTGCCTCCATAAAATCCAGCTTACAAATCCATTGTGATTTGCATAGGCACAGTATAGCATATTTACCGTGCCTATGCGATAACTTTACTGCTTCTTTCGATATGAACTCATTTTTTCCACCGGCACCTCCGGATAGAAGTAAGCAAGAATTGTTGCTTTCGGAACACCTGCCGCAAGTGCTTTCTTCACTTCCTCTTTCTGCTCCGGTGTATATGACCAGTGAAGCATTCGGTTCGTGATAGAATTGACCATAGTGGTCAATATAAAACTCACAGACTTCAATCAGGAACTGATTCTTCGACTTATATATCTTTGGATTAAGTCCCTTTATGACCTCATTGATTTTGGCATGTTGGGGATCAAGCAGATTCAGCCGGAATGTACTCTCCATAATGTGCCTTCGTGCCATGTGACCACCCCCCTATGCAAGTCTCTTAGCTGTTTTAATCCCATAATGGCAAGCTGTTCATACCCTCTGGCATTCGCCTTTACATCAAGGATATAAGAGATATTCTTTGCATCATGACTGCTGAAATTTTTCATTACCACTGCTCCGCCACCAACAAATACAATCGGTGTAGTTTTAAGATTATAGCCAAACTCAGGATTGAGTTATATACCTTTTCAACGAAGTCCTCTATTTCGTCCTTGATGATCGCAAAATATTCATCATCTATATCAGACCTGCCATATCGCATAATGTTCTGAATTTCTGATTCATCTACTTCTCCGTTGAGCGGTCTTACACACTGCTCATTGATAGAACGCATACAGGTAATAAGACCTCTCTGCACAGTATTTATTGTGTCAGGCACCATTGTTTTTTATCAATCTCAATTCAACCTCAACAAAATTTATTTTTTTCACCTAAACGGAAATTCT
>OGMZ01000804.1_pt1 | contig 11418 bp, 9 predicted proteins | sample 1573361 | NCBI WGS metagenome assembly OGMZ01 (sample SAMEA2581995, study PRJEB24529) | metagenome | biome: Human gut stool | place: China | collected 2011
GAACCGCCGTACACGGTTTTGCAGACCGCTGACTAAGCCACTCATCCAAGGAACCCTTTTTCTTTGCAACCGTTGTTTCTCGATTGCGGTTGCAAAGGTACGACTTTTTTTTGAACCTGCAACTATTTTGATGTTTTTTTCTTCATTTTCCTGCATTTTTTTCGCAATTACACTTCTGATTGGTGCGAATGGACTTAATGGAACAGTCCGAAGTACATCCTTCACAGGGATTCTCGTTATTCTTTATCCTCTTGAAATACAAAAAGATACGAAGACCAGCCCATATCATACACAAGAAAACAATGACTAAAACTATGATTTGTTGTAATTCCATGCTTAAAAAACAATAAGAATAAAAATGAGTTCACTAAATAATCAAATTTCCCAGTTGATAAACAACAAAAGCAATGCACCACGCTAAAACCGTGGTATAGCCCGCAGCAAATAATGCCCATTTCCAACTGCCCGATTCTTGTTTTATAGCAGCCAAAGTAGCTATACACGGAAAATATATTAGCACAAAAAGCATATAAGCCAAAGCAGCAAGTGGCGTGATAGGAATACGATTGGAAAGATTCACATTTTCCACATCCTCTTCATTCGTATAAAGAACTCCCAATGTGCTAACCACCAGTTCTTTTGCCCCGACTCCGGAAATAAGTCCGATGCCAAGTTTCCAATCAAATCCCAAAGGTTCGATTACCGGCTCCACTGCTTTACCTATCTGACCAATATATGAGTTTTCTTGCTGTTCTGCCACTGTTTCATAAGCATCATGTTGCGGATAATATCCCAAGAACCAGATAATGATAGAAGCAATCATAATAATACCCCCCATTTTCTTCAGATATTGAGCCCCCTTTTCCCAAGTATGGCGCAAAATACTTTTCGTTGTCGGCATACGATAAGGAGGGAGTTCCATCACAAAAGGCGCATCATCGCCTTTCACCAGAAACTTACTGAAAAGACGTGCCATGAGAACCGCCAATATAATTCCTGTGGCGTAAATGCACAATAATACAAAACTAGCCTGATTTGGGAAAAAAGCTCCTACCATTACTAAATAAATAGGTAAACGAGCACTACATGACATCAGCGGATTGACCAGCATCGTAATAAGCCTGCACTTACGGTCTTCAATGGTACGTGATGCCATAATAGCCGGCACATTGCATCCGAATCCCATGATAAGAGGTATGAACGACTTTCCGTGTAATCCCATTCGGTGCATAATCTTATCCATAATAAATGCAGCACGTGCCATATATCCTGAATCCTCCATAACAGATATGAAGAAATATAGAATAAGAATATTGGGCAAGAATACGATAACTCCGCCTACCCCGCCAATGATACCGTCTACCAGCATATCCTTCAATGGACCTTCGGCCATATTATTACGAATCAGATTTCCCAATTGATCTACCAACCACTCAATTCCCTGCATAGGGTAATCCCCCAATACGAATGTTCCTTCGAACATGATATAAAGGAAAAGGAAAAAGATAGGATATCCCCAAATACGATGAGTCACAATACTATCAATCACACGAGTGGTCTGCTCCTTTTCCATGTGATTGTCTGTAAATGTTTCTTTCAACGCTCCGGTTATGAAACCATACTTGGCATCAGTAATGGCCTGTTCACTATCTTCATTCATCACATTATAAATACGCTGAACTTCTTTGTCACGCAAAGCTAAAATTTCACCTCCATTGGGAAGTGTCTCAACAAAAAGTTCGATATCCTTATCATCTTCCAACAATTTAATGGCCAGGAAACGAGTAGAATATTTGTGTCGGATTTGCTCGTTGACACTGATTAATTTCTTCACAGCTTGAATGCTGCGTTCCAATTCAGGCCCATGATTTATATGAATATGACGGAAAATACCACGCGGTCTAATGTGTTCTTCTTCACTGTGACTGCCAAATTTATGATCAGGAACATAAGTTTCATGCCAATCACGCAAATCCTCCAATACTTCCGTACGGATTTCCGCCTTCTTTTGAGTCAGAAAATCACTGCCCTCATAGATGCCGATAATCACATGGAAAAGCTTATCGACACCTTCTCCTTTACGACAGACAGTAGGCACCATAGGTACGCCAAACAACTGGCTCAGCTTGAGATAATCCAGTTTGTTGCCACTTGCCTCAAGTTCATCATACATATTCAGAGCGATAACCATTCTCACGTTCATATCAATAAGCTGAGTAGTGAGATAAAAATTCCGCTCCAGATTCGAAGCATCTACCACGTTGATAATCACATCGGGAGTCTCATCAATAATATGTTTGCGCACATATATTTCTTCAGGAGTATAGGCTGACAAAGAATAAGTACCGGGTAAATCCACAATACGGAAATGGTATCCCTGAAAATCAAAAAAACCTTCTTTGGCATCCACTGTGACGCCACTATAATTTCCTACGTGCTCGTGAGCACCGGATGCAATATTAAACAGCGAAGTTTTTCCGCAATTAGGATTACCTACCAGTGCCACATTTATGGTACGTCGTTTTCCTTTGGCCAATGCCACCATTTCAGCTTCGGGCACTGTTATTTCTTCTGTTATGGAGCCGTGATAAGGACTTTGAGTGGTACGTGCTTCTTGTTCACTCACTACCTCTATCATCTCGGCTTCTTGCCGGCGAAGAGAAATCTCGTAATCTAGCAGTCTGTATTTTATCGGGTCTTTCAGGGGGGCGTTTAAAATTACTTCCACGGTTTTGCCTTTTATAAAGCCCATCTCTACGATACGCTTACGAAAGCCTCCGTGACCTAACACTTTGACTATTACGCCTTTTTCTCCTGTATTCAATTCAGATAAACGCATTTTCTTTAAAATTTTCTGCAAATATAGTTCATTACTTAGAGGTATGCAAGTTGTTTAGACTGTTTTTAAATAAAGAATTTCATCATAAACAAAAATAGCAATATGCAAACCGGCGGATGAAAGAAAACAGGTATTCGCTTTCTATAATCTCAAAGAAGCATTATCTTTGTAATATGTTTCATTTAGACGTCAATAGATTTATAGAAGAAAAATCTTTATTTTTTCAAAAAGATAAGATTTTAGTGGCACTAAGCGGCGGTGCTGATTCTGTCGCTTTATTACGTGTGCTATTAGCTTTAGGATATACCTGCGAAGCTGCCCATTGCAATTTTCACTTGCGCGGCAAGGAGTCAGACCGAGACGAAAACTTTGTACGAGGCTTATGTAATGAACTGAATATTTTATTACATGTGGTACATTTTGATACTCAAACGTACGCCACAAAGCATCGCATTTCCATCGAAATGGCAGCTCGAGAAATGCGATATGAATGGTTTGAAAAATTAAGGCAGGAGTGTGATGCTTCCGTTATTGCCGTAGCCCACCATAGAGATGACAGTGTAGAAACATTCTTATTAAACTTAATTCGGGGAACAGGCATCAACGGCCTGAAAGGAATAGCCCCGCTAAACGGTCATATTGTCCGTCCGCTACTGAACGTGAGTCGACAGGATATTCTACAATATCTTGAGCACTTACATCAAGATTACGTAACAGACAGCACTAATCTGCAAGATGAATATATGCGGAATAAAATCCGCTTGAATATTCTTCCAATGTTGGGAGAACTAAATCCATCTGTCAGTGAGAGTATTGCAGAAACAGCAAACCGACTGGCAGAAACCTCTCTCGTTTACAACAAAGAAATGGCCGAGGCCAAAAACAGAGTTATAAAAAGAAATGGCAACAACCTAAAAGCTATTCATGTAGAACGCTTGTTGACAGAAGTTGCCCCCGCCTCATTACTGTTTGAAATATTGTATCCACTAGGATTTAAACCTTTACAAATAAAAGATATTTTCCACAGCTTATCAGGACAGCCGGGAAAAAGATTTATTTCTCCCGAATGGGAAGCTGTACGAGACAGAGAATATCTGTTGCTTCAAACCAGAACCATAGAAAGCACAACCGACCCAACTCCACAGCTTTGCATCAAGACGCTGGATTTATCGGATGATTTTATTATTCCTAAAGAAAAAGATGTAGCTTGCCTGGATGCAGATAAGGTAATAAGACCTCTCATTATTCGCAAATGGCAAAAAGGAGATAAATTTGTTCCTTTTGGCATGACAGGAAAAAAGAATGTAAGTGATTATCTCACCGACCGCAAATTCTCTTTATTCGAAAAAGAGAATCAATATGTTGTATGCTCAGACGAAAAGATTATCTGGCTGGTAGGAGAAAGAAGTGACAATCGCTTCAGGATAACAAATACTACCAAGCGAGTAATGATTATTCGTTTACAAAAAGAGCGATAAACACCCTATCAGCCACACAAGATTCATAAACTTCCTGTTTAAGTGCGGATTACATAAAGAATAGGTTGCACCCACCGCAATTCCCATGTAATCCGCATCAGAAAATTTCATCTGAATGCAATGATTAAATTATTCCCGGACTCTGTGATAACGCATTATCATTCCCCCATTATCCAAAATCAATGAATCTTTATCAAGTTTCAAAACATTCATCGTGTCAGTAGAAGCAATCGTTTGACCATTACCTATACTTTCGATATCCATGATTAATTTATCTCCTTCACGTTTCCAAGTCTTATACACAAGTGTCGCAGAATTAATCGAAGCTGCTTTTCCATCTGCCGCCAGCAAAAAGCCATCTTCTCCATCCATACCACTAATAGGCTTAGTCCACGCACCAATTATCAGTTCTGCAACAACAGGTTTTACCTGCCAACTTTCCGCTACATTAATACCATCCATCACCTTATAATCAACAGTCAAGGTATCATTCAACGCAAAGCTGTTTCCCGTGTAACCGGCATCTTTCGCATCTAACGTACTTACAAAAACAGTATCATTATCTACCGTAACCACAGTTACTCCATTCATAGTGGCATCACAAACGATACCGGTCACAGATTTTTCCACTGTTTGATTGCATGAAGTCATTAACCCCATCATGGCTGATACTACCACAAAAATCTTCTTCATTTTATCATTATTTTATCATAAAACAGTTAACCATCATCTATATTCGTTGTAAAGATATGAATTATTTTTCTCTGAAAAAGAATAGCACAAACAATCTTTTCATTTTAGCAAAAACTAAAAATCTTATCTTTTTGTTTATAAAATAAGCGATTCCATAGATAAGCCGCTTGAGAATATGTATCGTATAACAGAATTAGACGCTGACACTAATTCTGAAAAATTTGGAGCACAACGTAAATGTATTGCCAAACGATGCTCTATGCTCCACACAGCCGATTATCTAATGAATAATTCAACCCGATAAGGAGAATTTATACAGCCCTTATACCGGCTACAACCTAGATGAATGGGCGGATATGATGTTATATTCGATCAAATTATACTTTTGTTCCCCGACCATAGCGCATGGGCCATGAATAATAGAAACCCGAAGAATAATACACCCTTTTAGGAAAAACCAAAACTTCGTCCTATCATCAATGTTCGTCTTGAAAGCAATGATATATACGAAAAATTGAGATGTTTATTAGAAAATCAAAAAACATCATGCTCCCATAAAGGTAGCCATACAATATTTAGAGTTTTGGGAAAGAAAATAATTTTAAATATTAAACGCTTACTATCAATACTTTATTATTCCAACACAAAAATATATCTAAAAAAAAGCGCAAAAGATTTGCACATCTCGATTAATCCGCTTATCTTTGCACCGCGTTTGAGAGATAACGCCTCTGAAAAGGAAGGAAGTTTGGGTGAGTGGCTGAAACCACCAGTTTGCTAAACTGACGTACGGGTAACCGTACCGGGGGTTCGAATCCCCCAGCTTCCGCAAAACGTCCGCTAAATCATGATTTAGCGGACGTTTTTTATACCTCTGACCACGGGTCAACGTAAAATAAAACGATGAACAAAAGTTTTCGGCTCCAAATGTCTAACCTTCAAGACTCAATTAATCTCATATATCTCAAAAAATGACTCTTTATCAATACTCAAAGAAACCTTCTCTGACTCCTTCTGTCCGATAAGGTTCACAAAAATATTGAGATATAATTCAGTAAAAGACAAATTCCAACGATCATATTGCACATCAAAAGTATACAAACGCTCAGCAGTATTCAATTCAGCAAAAGCCTCATTGCTTTTACATAAGAACACATCTTCCGAAACAGCAGGAGGATAAGGCAGGAAAGATGCAGAAAGCATCATATAAATATAGTCTGTATACCAATGTTCCGTATAGTACCTGAATTCGCCTTTTAATCTGAATTTAACCCTGTATTTCTTAGCCGGATTATCATTCATGAAAATAGGCTGACGATATTCCTCGGGAAAATTACCATCATAATAAGAATTACTCATTCCCATCTCCGACTTACCTTCTCCCCTAAAGCCCTCCATGGTAACATCCGATACAGCATTCTTTGGGTCGAACTTGAAAGTCAATTTACCGATGGTCTTGTCATAAGGATACACGGCAAGCGTATCCAGCACATACGATTCCAGGTTATGACTCTCTGCAATCAATGTCGCATTGCCGGTAGGTTCCTCGCTGCCACCTTTAATTATATCAACATTATCTAAAGGATAATAGATGGAATCTTCTTCCTCGTTACAACTGCCAAAAAACAATGCACACAGCAAAAAAACAATGAACTTATTCATATTTTATCATTTTAATATCGCAAAGATAACAAAAAATACGTCATTCTACACTCAATATACCTATTAGTAGTGATGTATACCTCATAAAAAAGTACTACCTTTGCATCCCTAAATCTTTTAATGGATATAACAGTATGGAAATGAACAAAGTTTTTAAGGATGGATTGTGGAGTAAGGAAATCAACGTTTCGGACTTCGTACATACCAACATTACCCCCTACGAAGGCGATGCCTCATTTTTGGCCGGCCCTACAGAGAGAACAAAGAAAGTGTGGAACGAGTGCCTTAAAGCGTTGGAAGAAGAACGCACCAACAATGGCGTCCGTTCTCTTGATAACGTAACAGTTTCTACCATCACTTCTCATAAAGCCGGATATATAGACCGTGAAAACGAGCTCATTGTCGGACTTCAAACCGACGAACTGCTGCGCCGTGCCATCAAACCTTTCGGTGGTATCAAAGTAGTAGAAAAGGCCTGCCGTGAAAACGGTGTGGAAGTGGATGAAAAGGTGAAAGATATCTTCTATCATTACCGCAAGACCCACAACGATGGCGTATTTGATGCGTATACCGAAGAAATCCGTTCGTTCCGTTCACTTGGTTTTCTGACCGGATTGCCGGACAACTATGCCCGCGGACGTATCATCGGTGATTATCGCCGTTTGGCTCTTTATGGCATTGACCGCCTGATTGAAGCCAAGCAAGAAGACTTGCACAACATCGGCAGTCCGATGACCGATGCCCGTATCCGTTTGCGCGAAGAAGTGGCAGAACAAATCAAAGCCCTGAAGGAAATCAAAATAATGGGAGAATATTACGGACTGGATTTGAGTCGCCCCGCAACAAATGCACAAGAAGCCGTTCAGTGGGTATATATGGCTTATCTGGCTGCCGTAAAAGAACAAGATGGTGCAGCCATGTCACTGGGCAATGTATCCTCATTCCTCGATATCTATATTCAATACGACCTTGACAATGGCAATATTGACGAGACTTACGCACAAGAACTGATTGACCAGTTCGTCATCAAGCTGCGCATGGTACGTCATTTGCGTATGCAATCATATAATGATATCTTTGCCGGAGATCCGACATGGGTGACTGAATCCATCGGTGGACGTTTCAATGACGGACGTACCAAAGTCACCAAGACTTCTTTCCGTTTCTTACAGACATTATACAATCTCGGCCCCTCTCCCGAACCTAATATGACCGTTCTGTGGAGTCCTGAATTACCGGAAGGATTCAAAGAATTCTGTGCACAGGTTTCTATCGACACTTCTTCTATCCAGTATGAAAATGATACCCTGATGCGTGAAGTTCGTAACTGTGACGACTATGGTATCGCTTGTTGCGTTTCTTATCAAGCCATCGGCAAGCAAATCCAGTTCTTCGGTGCGCGTTGTAATTTAGCCAAGGCGCTGTTGCTGGCCATCAACGGAGGACGTTGTGAAAACACCGGTACAGTTATGGTCAAAGATATTCCTGTCTTGACAGGAGACCTTCTGAACTTTGAAGAAGTATGGTCTAACTATAAAAAAGTATTAATGCAAGTGGCCCGTGTATATAATGATGCCATGAACATCATTCATTATATGCATGACAAGTATTACTACGAAAAAGCTCAAATGGCGTTTATCGATACCGACCCGCGCATTAATCTGGCATACGGTGTAGCCGGTTTGTCTATTGCCATCGATTCACTGTCGGCCATCAAATACGGTCGTGTACATGCCAAACGCAATGATATCGGTCTGACCGAAGGTTTTGAAATTGAAGGTGAATTCCCATGTTTCGGTAACGATGACGATCGTGTAGACCATTTAGGCGTAGACCTGGTTTACTTCTTCAGCGAAGAATTAAAGAAACATCCGGTTTACAAGAATGCCCGTCCCACCTTGTCATTGCTGACTATTACCTCCAATGTGATGTATGGTAAGAAAACCGGTGCGACTCCCGACGGACGTGCCAAAGGTGTTGCTTTTGCTCCGGGCGCCAACCCCATGCACGGACGCGACAAGAATGGTGCCATCGCTTCTCTGAGTTCTGTGGCAAAACTTCGTTACCGCGATGCCCAAGATGGTATCAGCAACACATTCTCTATCGTTCCGAAATCACTCGGTGTAGATATGGAAACCCGTATTGAGAACCTGGTGACCATGATGGACGGTTACTTCACCAAAGGCGCACACCACCTGAATGTAAATGTCCTGAACCGCGAAATGCTGGAAGATGCAATGGAACACCCTGAAAAATATCCGCAGCTTACTATCCGTGTATCAGGATATGCGGTTAATTTTATCAAACTGAGCCGTGAACATCAGTTGGAAGTTATCAGCCGTTCTTTCCACGAGAGAATGTAACATCCATATTATAAATACAATTATCCTAGGGGCGGGCTTTAAACCTGCCCCTATAAGCTTAAAGACAAACCATTATGATTAGAGTACACTCCTATGAGTCAATGGGTACATTTGATGGGCCCGGCTTGCGTTTAGTCGTTTTCCTACAAGGATGCAACTTCCGTTGCCTGTATTGTGCCAATCCCGATACCATAGATATAAAAGGTGAAAGTACCGAAACGCCGATAGACGAAATTATCCGTATGGCTGTCAGTCAAAAAGCATTCTTCGGGAAAAAAGGCGGAATCACCTTTAGCGGTGGCGAACCGACCTTACAGGCAAAAGCACTGATTCCCCTCTTCCGGCGATTAAAGGAGCAAGGCATTCATATTTGCGTGGATACCAATGGAAGCATCTGGAACGAAGATGTGGAAGAGCTACTGAAATTGACCGATTTGGTATTACTGGACATAAAGGAATTCAATAATACCCGCCATTTGCAACTGACGGAGCGCAGCAACGAGCCCACCCTACACACAGCTCAATGGCTGGAACAAAACGACAAACCATTTTGGCTACGCTATGTACTAGTGCCCGGATACAGCTCTTTCGAAGAAGATATCCATGCATTAGGCAACCATTTTAAAGATTACCGAATGATTCAAAGAGTCGAGATATTACCCTACCACACTCTAGGGGTACACAAATATGAAGCTATGAAAAAAGAATACCGCCTCAAAGGAGTAAAAGAAAATACTCCCCAACAGTTGGATACAGCCAAAGCTTTATTTGAAAAATATTTCAAAACGGTATATCTGAACTAAGCATCAACAAGACAATAAAAAATTAGCATTATTTTCCATAACAAGCTTGATATGTTCTTCTTTTTGTTTATTTTTGCACAACTAAAAATATCTTATATTAATAACTACTAAATAGCACAAAATGAAAAAACTATTATTATTCTGTTTGCTACTATTCATCAGCGCAGAAAGTATACAAACAGCAGCTCAGGAAAGTAAGGAAACTAAAAAAGAACAAGGAATATTCAATTCAGTTGCTGTAGGCTTAGGCGTAGGTACTACAGGTATCAACATCGATGTAGCAAGCCCGATAGGAAACCATTTTGCCCTGCGAGGAGAGGTGAACATCATGCCCGGATTCAGCTACAGCGACGAAGTCGATGCCAGTGTACTTAACTCAGCCACCGAACAAGTCTACGCCCCCATCAATGTGGAAGGTAGCTTGGCACGTACGACAGGAGCCTTACTGCTCAATGTCTATCCGTTTAAATCTTCCAGCTTCTTTGTATGCGGCGGTGCTTACTTTGGCGGTGCAAAATTCATAAAGATAGAAGGACACAGCGATGAACTTCAACAACTGGTCACTGAAGGTAAAGAAGCAGGTATCGAAATCGGTGATTATTTTATCCCTGTAGACAAGAACGGAAATGTAAACGGAGGATTAAAAGTAAATTCATTCCGCCCTTATTTGGGTCTTGGATTTGGTCGTGCAGTACCCAAAAAGCGCATCGGCTTCATGTTCGAATTGGGCGTACAGTTCCACGGTACTCCTGAAGTTTATGCAGACAATGCCGAACTCACCGCCATTAATACAGTGGCAGACAATGAATTCTCGGATATTATCGACAAACTGACTGTATATCCGGTACTTAAATTCCGTTTGAGTGGAAGAATCTTCTAAAAGCTGAAGAATCTATTTATCCATAAAAGAGGTGTACCTGAAGTTATCAGCCTTTCAAGCAAACTTTCAATACACCTCTTTCTTTATTCTTCCAATCCTATTTGATTATCACCATCACATCCCGCGCACCGTGAGCTCCCATAACCAACGCCTGCTCAATATCAGCAGTCTTCGACGGGCCGGATATATAAGTACCAAAGCCATATTCCCCGGTATGTATACGCTTATATGCTTCATGCATATTATCCACAATTCTCCCTTTATCAAGCAGAATCACCAGTTTTTCAGAAATAAAATAAAGAGCACGTTGCTTGACATCCTGTTCTATCCAAACGGCACCATTCTCCGCCACCCCAATCTTCCCGTCAATAATTGCCAAATCCGTGCCGTCCAGTTCGGCAGGGTCCTCAACATTATCAGGATTGAAAGTAGCACATGTAATACCTTCCAGATTGGAAGCGATACGTTTGGCATCGGGATAAGACTCCCTGATCAGTTTGTTTATATCCTGTCCTTCCTCTAAAAAAACAGCCTCTCCCCCCACCTGTTTCATCATAAAATAAACACATAGCGAAAAAGTAAATTTGGGTAAAACGTAGCGAATTAGCTGATACAGCGTTCGTTACGCTTTGTTTTTCTATGGGACAGAGCCAACGAAATACCACCTCGAAGCCAAACGGTGCAGAAGTTCAGTTACCAC
>OGMZ01000810.1_pt1 | contig 11351 bp, 10 predicted proteins | sample 1573361 | NCBI WGS metagenome assembly OGMZ01 (sample SAMEA2581995, study PRJEB24529) | metagenome | biome: Human gut stool | place: China | collected 2011
GACGACGATGCCGCCTTCAGCGCGAAGGTGGCGGAGTATGCGGTGACTTACTTTGAAGCGCACGAGATCCCGGTGCAGGCTACGGTCTGTTCCGACCCGGAGCAGGTGCTGGCGATCCCGGACCTGGAGCTGTACCGCATTGCATTCCTGGATGTGGACATGCCGCAGGTCAACGGCATTGCACTGGGCGGCCAGCTCCGGCACCGCAATCCGGACATCTGTCTGGTCTATGTATCGGCCTATCTGGCCTTTGCGCTGGATGGCTACAAGGTCAACGCCTACCGCTACATCCTCAAACGGGACGTCGCCAAGCAGCTGCCCAGCTGTCTGGAGGACATCTATGCGTCCATGATGCAGGCCGGTACCAAGACCCTCACCGTGCACCACAACCGCGAGAACATTCGCATCCCGCTGGACCAGATCTATTATCTGGAGAGCGAGGGCCGGGTCATCAATGTGTATGGGGACATTGCGCGGGAACATTTCTGCACCTTTTACGGCAAGCTGAAGGAGCTGCCGCCCATTCTGGCCCAGAATGGTTTTTTGCAGGTGGGCCGCAGCGATGTGGTCAACCTGCAGCATGTGTGCGCCATCCGGAATTACCGGGTGCTGATGAAAAACGGCGTGGAGCTCAGCGTCAGCCGCAGCAAGTATGCGGCTGTCCGCGCGGCCTATCTGGAATGGAAGGGGCAGTTCGGTGATGAGTGACAGCTTTATCTGGACGCTGTTGGGGCATCTGGTGTGCATTGCGCAGTGGGCGGCGTTCATTCTGGTGGATTACGCCTATCTGGGCCGGGGCAGGCGGTTCCGTCACCCCTGTGTGTGGGCCGCGCTGCTGGCACTGGCTGTGCTTGCGCTCTCGGTGCTGTGCGGTTTTGGCTTTTTCAATATCAAATCAGTGGTCAGCAATATCATCTACCTGCTGGTCATCGCGCTGCTGTTCGGCGGCACGGCAGTGGACCGGATGTCTGCCTGCATCATCAACGGCATTCTGTGCCTGCTTACCGAAAATACGGTCAGCTTTGTCTTTGCACGGCTCCACGGCATCTGCCCCGGTGAAGTCTGGCACTACAGGACCTGTCTGGCGGCACTGGTGATCTCAATTTTGCTGGTGGGCATTCTGGCAGCACGCTTTCTGTGCCGGTGGAACCACTGCAGTGCGCTGGACCCGCTGCAGGCATTGCTGATGAGCTTTTTCCCGGGCGTTGTGGTGCTGCTGAACATCTTCATCATGATCTCCTCCAACCGCCGCGTGCCCACTCTGCTGGACCTGATGCTGACGGTGGGCCTGACCATTGCGGTGCTGGTGCACCTGGCCATCGTGCAGATGTTCAATGATCAGGTGGTGCAGGGGCAGGCGTCGCACTTTCAGGCCGCGCTGGAACAGCAGCGCGCAGAAGCCCTCATGGAGTCCTACACGGCACAGCGCCGCCTGACCCATGAGTTCACCAACCACATTGCCGCACTGGATGCGCTGCTCCGGCAGGGCGACCTGACCGACGCACAGGAATACCTTTCCAGCGTGAGCAAGGTGGTGGCCGCCGGAACCACCATTCTGGACACCCACAACCCGCTGCTGGACTCCCTGCTCAGCCGCAAGTATGAGGAAGCTGCGCAGCAGGGAGTGGAGCTGTACTTCGACCTGTGTGACCTCAAGGACCTGCCCTTTTGCGGCACGGACCTGGTCATCGTCATCTCCAACCTGCTGGACAATGCCATCCGGGCGGCGGCGCAGGCCAAACCGCCGGAGGTGTACCTGCGGGCGCGCAGGAACGAGGAAGAATACCTCATCTCGGTGCGCAACCGGGTGCAGAAGGACCTGGAGCTGGTGGATGGGGAGCTGCCGCGTTCCACCAAGGCAGAGCCGGGCCATGGCATGGGCCTTGTCAACGTGCGGGAGGTGCTGGACCGCTGCCGCTGCGAGTATACGCTCAGCTGCCGGGACCGCTGGTTCCGCTTTACCTGTGCGGTGCCTACCCGCAAGTTGTGACAGTTACCGATGCAGAATATGACATTTTCTCTGCAACAATAGCGTAACTCTGCTATACTGGACCCAGTAAAGGAACGCAAGGCAGTGCAGGCAGAGGTTGCGGCCGGGAGCTTTTCCGGGTTCTGCAGCATTGTGGCGTCAGGCTGCGGTGCGTGTGCAGCTGTGAAACCTTTGCTTTTGCGGGCTGTCCCGGTGGCGTGTGCCGGGCAGCAGAGCGTCTGACGGGGCTTGTCCGGCAGTTCATTTGGGGAATTGCATGATATAAGCTCATGGCAACTGCCGTACTTTGTGCGGTATCAGGGCCGGAAAGTTTCGTCAGACCATTCGGAACAAAACAGGCGGCTTCCCTCCGGGTAACCGGACAGGAAGCCGCCTGTTCTTTTTGGTTGTTTTTGCAGTTCCGGAGCGGGGAAAAGGGGCAGCGGAGGTTATTCCGGCTTGACCTGCAGCTCCTGCTCGCAGTAGATGCAGCGATACTTGCCGTTGGAGCTCAGCTCAAAGATCTGGTCGCACTCTTCCTCAATGGAGGAGATGCAGCGGGGGTTGCGGCAGCGCACGATGTTCACCAGACGCTTGGGAGGCTTCGGTCTTTCCTTGCGCACAGGCTTGCCGTTCTCGATCACGGTCACGCTGATGTCCGGGTCAAGGTAGGCCAGCACATCCAGGTTCAGCCAGGAAGCATCGCCCTCTACCTTGATGATGTCCTTGCGGCCGGAAGCGGACTTGCGGCTGCGTGCGTTCTGGATCAGAGCCACGCTGGCGGTGCGGTTGTCCTTGATGCCCAGCAGGTCCATCAGACCAATGGCGGTGCCGGCCTTGATGTGGTCGATCACAAGGCCGTTCTGGATCTCGTCAATGTTCAGCATATCAGTTTTCCTCCTTTGCCTTGGGGTCGTGCAGGCCCAGCAGGGTCATGATCAGTGCCATGCGGACGTAAACGCCGTTCTGCACCTGCTCAAAGTAAGCGGCACGGGGGTCATCGTCCACATCCAGTGCGATCTCGTTCACGCGGGGCAGGGGATGCAGCACGGCCATGTCCGGCTTTGCCAGCCCCATCTTTTCCTTGGTCAGCACATAGCTGTTCTTCAGGCGGATGTAATCCTCTTCGTTGAAGAAGCGCTCCTTCTGCACACGGGTCATGTACAGGATGTCCAGTTCCGGCATGACCTCTTCCAGGCTGCGGGTCTCCTTGTATTCGATGCCGTTGGCCTCCAGCACATCGTTGATGATGTAATCCGGCACCCGCAGCTCTTCCGGGCTGATGAGCACGAAGCGGATGTTTTTGCAGCGGGCCATGGTCTTGATCAGGGAATGCACCGTACGACCGAATTTCAGGTCACCGCACAGGCCGATGGTCAGATCGTCCAGCCGGCCCTTGCGGCGGCGGATGGTCATCAGGTCGGTCAGGGTCTGGGTGGGATGCTGGTGGCCGCCGTCACCGGCGTTGATCACCGGGATGCGGGAGTAGCGGGAAGCACGCAGCGGTGCGCCCTCCTTGGGGTGGCGCATAGCCACGATGTCGGCATAGCAGGACACCACACGGATGGTGTCGGCCACGCTCTCGCCTTTGCTGGCGCTGGACACGTTCTCACTGGGAAAGCCCAGCACATGGCCGCCCAGGTTCAGCATGGCGGCCTCAAACGAAAGGCGGGTGCGGGTGGACGGCTCATAGAACAGGGTGGCCAGTTTTTTGTGGGTGGCCACATCCTGATAGGCGGCCGGATCGTCGTGGATGCGGTCGGCAAGGTCGAGCAGGGTTGTGATTTCCTGCTGGGTGAAATCCAACGGGTCGATCAGATGACGCATGGTTACGTTACCTCCGTTACATCAAAGCGGTTTAAAGCAGTTTGCGTAAAATGGAAAAATCAAAGAAGTTTGTGTAGTAGCTCAGCGAACGCATCACCGGGCGGCACAAACGATTGAAACACACTTCGTCCAGCAGCAACATGGCCTCGCCGGGGGCAAGCCGCATGGCTGCACGGATGGACTCATCGCCGCAGCTGGCTTTCAGGTGGGCCACGTTCGAGGAGATCTGCTGGTGGCACTCCCGCTCCAGAATATCGAACACACCGCCGGTCAGGTCGATGCGGGTGTAGTCCCGGTTGCCGAACAGGCTGCGCGGCAGATAGTCGATGGAGTAGATCACCGGGGTGGTGTCGGCAAGGATGCGCTTTTTGATGCAGATCACCTCGTCGCCGGGTTCGATGTCCAGATTATGGGCCAGCTCATCCCCCGCCCGGATGGGAAACACCTGAATGCCGTCGGCATGGGGGTAGCTGCCAAAGCTGCGGATCAGCGGGTAGTATTCCAGCTTCTGGTCCAACCGGCTGCGCAGGTTGAGCACCGTGCGGTTGACCACGGTGCCGATGCCGCGCACCCGCTCTACATAGCCTGCACGCTCCATTTCGCTCAGAGCGTCCCGGATCACGGTGCGGCTTACCCCCAGTTCGGCGGCAAGATCCACCTCCGCAGGCAGGCGGTCTGCATGGGCATAGCGCCCGGTGCGCAGTTCGTCCAGCAGGCTGGCGACCACCCGGTCGCTGATCACGGCACCGCCCAGTCGGCTGGAGGCGGCAAGAGTAGATTCCTTCATTTCGGTTCCTCCGTTCACAGGCGGGCAGGCCGCCGGGACTTCAAAAGACCCTGCAGGCCGCATGATACACTGCCCCAAAGCCCTTTGCTTCTATTATAACATAAATTGACATTTAGAAAAGCGGCATTTATACTGGAAACAAAGAAAAAGTATGATTTTATTTTGGAGGGCATTGCAATCATGGAACTCATTCTGCACAAAGTCTGCGGCCATCCGGCACAGCAGGCGATCACCCTGCGGCGCTGCACACCGGACGAAGCCCCGGCGGTGTATGCGCTGCAAAACGAGGTGCACGCCGCCATGCCGCACCCGGAGTGGTTTGTTACCGACACGCTGGAACATATCACCGGTTATATCACCGACAGCCTGTGCATCGGGGTGTGGCAGGGCAGTCGGCTGGGGGCGTACCTGACCTTCCATTACTGCGGCCAGAGCCCGCATAACTATGCGGCTTTTCTGGGTGTGCCGCAGGCCGAGTGGCCCCATTGGGCCAATGTCGACAGCGCTGTGGTGCACCCGGACTGGCGGGGCAACGGCCTGCAGCGCCGCATGCTGGAAGCTGCCCTGCCGCTTCTGCCGGAGAGCATCACGCACCTGGGAGCCACGGTCAGTCCGGCCAATCCCTACAGTCTGAGCAACGCCCTGGCCTGCGGGTTCACCATCCGTGCCCGCCGCGAAATGTACGGTGGGTTCGACCGCTACCTGCTGGCAAAGGAGCTGTAAAAAGAAAAGAGCTGCTGCATTTCATCGTGCAGCAGCTCTTTGTGGTATACAATGCGGTCGGTGCGGGCTGGAAGCTGACCGCTGTGCGATGGCGGAGGGGGTATTATGCAGCCTGCAGGTTCTGCCCCTTTTTCTGCAGCTTGCGCCGTACCACCAGCAGGCAGATCAGATGCACCGAGGCGGTCAGAACCCAGCTGATGGGGTAGCTGATGTACAGCATGAACGGGGTGCGGTTCAGCTGGAAGATGGTGGCGATCCACACCAGACGCAGCAGACAGCTGCCGATCAGGCTCACCACCATGGGCAGCACGCTGTAACCTAGGCCGCGCAGGCTGCTGGCCAGTGTGTCCATGATGCCGCACAGCAGGTAGGTGCCGCAGATGATCCACAGCCGCTCGTATCCGGCGGCGATCACGGCCTCGTCCGAGGAGTAGAAGTGCAGCAGCTGCCGACCAGCCAGTGCCGCACCGCCGCCCAAAAGAATGCCGGTGACCACGGCGCACAGCAGGCAGTTGCGCATCACGCGGTCCAGATTGTGATACTTGCGTGCACCCATGTTCTGGCTGGTAAAGGTCACGGCGGCCTGTGCAAAGGCGTTCATGGCCGTGTAGACGAAGCCTTCCAGATTGGACGATGCCGAGCTTCCGGCCACGACCGTGGAGCCGAAGGAATTGATGGCGGACTGGATCACCACATTGGACAGGCTGAACACGGTGCTCTGCAGGCCCGCCGGCAGGCCGATGAGCAAGATCTGCTTCAGGGCACCGGCGTGGAAGCCCAGCTTGTGCAGGTCCAGATGCAGCGCGCCCTTTTCCCGCACCAGCATGGCGGTGACCAGGCAGGCCGACACCGTCTCACTGATGATGGTGGCCAGCGCAACGCCCGCCACGCTCATGGAAAAGCCGATGACGAACACAAGGTTCAGCACCACATTGATGATACCGGCCGCCGCCAGACAGTACAGCGGACGCTTGGTGTCGCCCACGGCCCGCAGCAGAGCGCTGCTGAAGTTGTACAGCATGTTCATGGGCATGCCGATGAAATAAATTTTGAGGTACAGCGCGGAAAGGCCGATCACGTCCTCCGGGCAGCTCATGAGCTCCAGCAGGCTGCGGGCGGCAAAAAAGCCCACCACGGCCAGCAGTACACCGCTGGTAAGGCCCAGCGTCACGGCGGTGTGCACGGTGTCCTGTACGCCGTGCTCGTCCTTTGCGCCAAAGCAGCGGGCAGCTACAACGTTCGCGCCCAGCGAGAGCCCAACGAACAGGTTCACCAGCAGGTTGATCAGGGAACCGTTGGAGCCGACTGCGGCCAGCGCGGTGCTGCCGGCAAAGCGGCCCACCACCACAACGTCTGCCGCATTGAACAGCAGCTGCAAAATGCTGGATGCAGCCAGCGGAATGGAAAACAGAATGATCTTTTGCAGCATCGGGCCGCTGGTCAGGTCAGCGGAACGGTCTGCCCGGGTTTGCGTCATGGGGTCACACGCCTCCTTGAAATGTTTTTGATATCTGAATCGGTTGATTTTAGATCGTACCCGGAAAGCCGGGCGCAAATACTTATTATATGTCAGACGTCCGCAAAACGCAAGAGCCCCGGAACCGCAAACGTTCCGGGGCTGCTGTGAAAACTGGGTCAGTGAGAGGCGTCCAGCACGGTCCAGTGCCCGTCGTGTTCAGGATCCATCGTCTCGCCGTCATCGGTGTACATGCGGTACGCAGCATGGCCGTCGGCGTCCGGGCAGGCCAGCAGGGCAATGGGCTGCTCGTCCAGCGCGGCGGTGCAGGCAGCGGGCTTTGCCAGCGGCACGGCATGACCCGGCCGCACGAACAGCAGCACTTCGTTCAGGGCACAGTGCACATAGTGGTGGCCTGCAGGCAGGGCCTCGGTGTCGTAGTCCTCGGCGCTGCGCAGACGGTACAGTTGCATGGGCCCCGGCAGGTAGACATGCCGCCCGGTGGCGTTCTGGGTGTACATCGGAGCCAGCATGACGCCGTCGCCCAGCAGCAGCTGGTCCTGCACCTCCCGTGCTTCGGGGTCTGCAGGCCAGTCAAAGCCCAGCGGGCGGAAGTAGCCGGTGTTCTCCAGGGCGCTCTTCATGAACTCGCTGTACAGGTAGGGCAGCAGGGCATAGCGCAGGCGCAGCATCTCCCGCAGGGCGGGCAGCTGGTCGGCAAAGCGAAAATATTCCTGCTCGCGGGTCCCGGCACCGGCATGGTTGCGCATCAGCGGGGTGAACAGGCCAAATTCCAGCCAGCGCAGGGCCAGGTCCGGGGTGGTGTCGCCCGCGAAACCGCACAGGTCGGCACCGGTGTACAAAAAGCCGCACATCTGCACACTGGGCATCATCTGAATGTTGGCCAGCAGCTGTTCCCAGCTGGAATGGTTGTCGCCCAGCCAGATGCCGCCGTACCGGTGGCTGCCAATGATGCTGGAACGGCTGTACAGCAGCATCCGCTTTTCCGGGTGCTGTTTTGCGAAGGCTTCGCCCGCTGCGCGGGTCATGCTGCCGCCGTACAGATTGTGCACCCGGTCGTGCCGCACCTGCTGCCCGGCCAGGTCGTGGTAGAAGCTGGCGTAGTCGGCAGGGCTGTTCATCAGGCCCATGGCACCGCCCACCACCTTGGCAAAGAACTCTTCCTGCTCCAAGTTGTCTTTTTCACGCAGCTGTGCCATGCTGTCCAGAAATGCCCGGAGCCGCTCCGGGGAGTAGAACAGCGCGGGTTCGTTCATGTCGTTCCAGAAGCCCTCAATACCGCAGTCGGTCAGCACCTTGTAGCGGTGGCCGAACCAGTCCCGCACTTCCGGGCGCAGAAAATCGGCAAAATAGGCCTTGCCGGGCCACACGGCAGCCACAAAGGGGGTGCCGTCGGCTTTGGTGCAGAAATACCCCTTCTCCAGCCCCTCGGTGCAGGTGGGGTTCTCCGGGTCGATGCGCACGCCCGCGTCGATGATGGGCACCAGCCGGACGCCCTGCTCTTTCATCTTGGATACAAAGCCGGAAAAATCGGGGAAATTCTCCGGGTTGACGGTGAAGTCCTTGTAGTGGTCCATGTAGTCGATGTCCATGTACACCATGTCCAGGGGAATGTGGGCCTGGCGGTGTTTGGCCACCACTTCTTCAAAGTCGGCCTGGGTCTTGTAGCCGTAGCGGCTCTGGCCAAAGCCAAAGGCAAATTTGGGCGGGATGTAGCTGCGGCCGATGATGGCCCGGAACTGCTTGACCACATCGCAGGCGCTGTCGCCGGTGATGACGTAAAGGGCCAGGTCGGCCCGCTCACAGGTGACTTCCAGCCAATCCCTGCGGGTGAAGCCGATGTCAAACCGAATCCGGGCGGGATAGTCGAAGAACAGCCCCAGATTCTGCTGGCCAGAGATCACGATGAAGTTGTGGGCGGCGTACATTCGCTGCTTGTTTTCGGTGTGGAGGCCGTCGTCCACATTGTCGCTGACGTAGACAAAGCCCCGCTTGTTGATGCCGCGGTTGGCTTCGCCCAGGCCGTAGACCCGGTCGCCCTCCGCCAGGTGGAAGGCAAAGCAGAAGCCAGACTCACTGGTTTTGACCGTTCCCACAGGGGGTTCGCCTTGGCTTGCAGGGATTGGTGCGACCACCGATTCGGTGTCAAAGGGGACACCATAGAGATACTTTTGAATCATACCGTTCTCCCAAATAAAAGTGACTGAGTGGTTGTTTTGTCAGACAGAGCGCCCCGTCTCCGGAGCGCTCTGAAAGAATATAAATCAGCAAGAATATAAATTAGCCCTTAACCGAGCCCACCACAATGCCGGAAACGAAGTACCGCTGCAGCAGGGGATAGATCAGCAGCAGCGGGATAACTGCAATAACGATCTTGGCTGCATTGAGGTTGGTGTTGCCCAGGGAGGCAGAATCCACCACGGCAGACAGATTGCCCTGCTTGATCAGATCTTCCACGTTGATCTGCAGACTCTGGATATAGGTCATCAGGGGATAATAGGCGGCTTTGGACATGTAGATCAGGCCGCTGTAGAAGTCGTTCCAGCTGCCCACAATGCTGAACAGGGATACGGTGGCCAGAACCGGCTTGGAAATGGGGATGAAGATCTTGGTCAGAACCTGGAACGGGTTGGCGCCGTCAATGAAGGCGGCTTCCTCAAGCTCTTTGGGAACGGCAGCAAAGAAGTTCATCACCAGGATGACATTGAAGATGGGCACGGCTCCCGGCAAAACCAGGGCCCAGACGGTATTGAGCAGGCCGTAGGATTTGACAACCAGGAAGGTGGGGATCATGCCGCCGTTGAAAAGCATGGCAAAAATCATCAGGTTTGCATAGATGTTGCGGCCCCGGAACTGTGCGTTGGTTTTGGAGAGGGGATAAGCCATCAGTACGATCAGCACAAAGTTGATGATCAGGGCCAGCACAACCCGCTCCACCGAGATCAGGAAGGAGTGCCAGAACTGGGAGTCCTCCAGGATCTTCTTATAGGCTGCGGTGCTGAATCCCACCGGGATCAGCCCTACCATGTTGCCTTCCACTGCTGCAGAGGAGGAGAAGGAGATGGCAACAATGTTCAGCAGCGGCAGCAGACAGACTAGGCCCAGCAGAATAATAATGATGTAGATGATGACAGTGCGGAGTTTATCAACTTTCATTGCCGGACGGACCTCCTTAGAAAATTTTACTGTCGGTGTACTTCTGAGCCAACTTGTTGGCACCGATCATCAGAACAAAGGCGATCACGGACTTCAAAAGGCCCACGGCGGTACCGAAGCTGTACTGCAGGCCCTGCAGGCCGACGCGGTACACATAGGTGTCCAGAATATCACCGGTGGCATAGACCGATGCGCTGTACAGGTTATAGACCTGGTCGAAACCGGCGTTCAGGATGTTGCCCAGATTCATGACGGCCATCAGGACGATGGTGGTGCGGATGCCGGGCAGGGTGACATGCCAGACCTTTTTCCACCAGGTGGCGCCATCGATGGAAGCAGCCTCGTAAAGGGTCGAGTCGATGGAAGTGATGGCTGCCAGATAGACGATGGAGCCATAACCGAACTCTTTCCAGGTGTCGGTCAGGATCAGCAGGGGCTGGAACAGGGAGTTGCTGCCCAGCCAGTTCAGCGAGGTGCCCAGCATTGCGTTGACGGAGCCGTCCAGGCTGAACAGATTCTTGACGACCAGAGCCAGCACAACCCAGGACAGGAAGTGAGGCAGGTAAACCACCGTCTGAACCGACTTTTTCAGGGTCCGGTTCTTGACCTCATTGAGCAGAATCGCAAAGGCGATGGACATGATGGTGGTAATGACGATTTTGCCCAGGGCGATGATCAGGGTGTTGCGGAACAGCTCAAAGCTGTCTGGCATTTCGAACAGGTATTTGAAATGTTTGAGGCCCACAAAGTCAGAACCGAAAAAACCTTTGGCGGGTCTGTAGTCCTGAAAGGCCATGATGGCGCCGAACATCGGAACAAAGTTGAACAGAATCAGGAAGATGAAACCAGGGAGCATCATGCCGTGGCAATACAGTTGATAGGCCTGGTTTGCGTGGCTCTTTTTGACCTGATTTTTCATCCGTTTCCACCCCCTTTGTTACTGTGCAAAGTATTCCTGGACTTCCTGGGCGATTGCGTCGCCGCCCAGACGCTTCCATTCGCTGACAAAGGTATCGAAATAATCGATGGGCTGTGCGCCGGTCACGATTGCCACATAGGCCTCCAGCTCGGTCTTGTCCAGGGTTGCCTTTTTCTGCTCGCTGGTGGGGGTGGTGGGGGGCTACTTGGGGGTGATCCATTCGGCGTTGCCGTTCTTTTGCAGCGCATCGATGGATGCGCCCAGGCCGATGATGCGGGACTCATAAAAGTGCCAACCGCCCAGGGTTTCCTCAGTGACGTTCTGGGGATCCTTCAGGTAGTCCAGAATGGCCTGGGAAGAGCCTCTGTTCTCGGCAATGGTGGTTTCCTCAGGGGTCATCTCGCCGTTGATGACGGCCATGTGCTCGGTGTAGTAAATGGAGGGATTGTTGGAGGGCAGGACTTCCATGTAATAGGGACGGCCCTCGTTGTGT
>OGMZ01000821.1_pt1 | contig 11241 bp, 9 predicted proteins | sample 1573361 | NCBI WGS metagenome assembly OGMZ01 (sample SAMEA2581995, study PRJEB24529) | metagenome | biome: Human gut stool | place: China | collected 2011
CCGGCAGGTTAAAGAACTTGGCAAAACGTGTGCGCGCACGGTAGCCGGTTCCTTCGGGATGGACTTCGTCAAGAGGTTTTCGGTAATTTTTCTAAATTCATCAGGTTGTCCGCAAGGAAGTCCCTTGTGACCTCATGTCTGCACATATCCTTGAACATCTTTTCAATCGGCTTTTTGGCAGTTTCGGACTGCTTTACGCACACAATAAAGGTGGTTTTACCAATCTGCACCGAATAACTCGAATTCTGATTTTCCATTGAATCTCTCCTTTTATCGTCATTTTCCGAATTTAGCTGGCAGACTGGCAACTGTGGGTGTACCATGATTTTCTTGCCAGCCAAAATTTTCTGCCAGTTAAACGGCTCATTCCATCCAAAAGACCTTTTTGCGGCCTTCTCCGATCTTGCTTTTCAGGGCATCGCCCAGTTCCCGTTTGGCATCCCGGACAGTTCTGCCGGGGATGCCCCTTTCCAGCGCCGCCTTGTCGATGTCCTCGCTGAGCACCTGCTTTCCTCCGGCAAGTAGGGTGCAGATCAAGTCTTTGGCTTGCTGGGTCTTGGTTTCACGCTGCGGTTCGATGCCGGACAGCATCTCGTCTGCGGTAATGTCGTACTCGCCGAACCAGCGGAAACCGCCCTCGTCCCCCAGAGAGAATGCCAGCGACACACCCGGCGGAGCAAGGGAACTTTTTTCGTGCGTCAGGATGCGCATGGTCGGGTCGTGCTTCAGCTTGCCGATGAACATGACGCTGCGCACGGCGGCGGCAATGTCGATGGAGCCGAGACCTCGCTGTAAGCTCTGCATTCCGGCGGCTTTGTTCAGATGCCCAATCAGCAAAATAGCGCAGCCTGTTCGCTGCGCTACCTGTCCCAGCCGCATGAAGATTGGACGGACTTCGTTCGCCCGGTTCATGTCCACATCGGAACCGAGATACGCCTGGATCGGGTCGATGATGACCAGTCGGGCGTTGTTCTCGACAATGGCTTTTTCAATTTGTTCATCGGAGAGCGTCAGCTGCACATCGCTGTCATCAATGACCAGCACCCGGTTAAGGTCTGCCCCGGCTTCGATCAGGCGGGGCTTGACCGTATCGCCCAGACCGTCCTCTGCGGTCTGGTAGATCACGTTGAAGGGTTCCATGCGCTCCATGTTGGGCAGCAGCTTTCCGTTGGTGCAGGCAGCGGCAAGGTGCATGGCAAAGTAGGTCTTGCCCTCACCGGGATTGCCTTGCAGCACGCTGAGTTTTCCAAAGGGAAGATACGGTTTCCAGAGCCATTCCACCGGGGTCAGCTCCACGTCGCTCATGCGGATGATCTTCACCGTTTCCGGTTTTGACGGCTCTTTCAGCACGATGCTTTTGAAATAATTGCGGTTCGGGATCTCTGCCCGGTGCACCAGAACATCGTTCCAGTCTTTCATGCAGGGCTGGATGCGGGTCACGCTCACGGTGTCCGGCAGCAGAGCAGCCAGACGCTTGCAGGCATCCTCTCCGGCTTTGTCAGCATCCAGACAGAGGAACACCCGCTCCACGTCTGGGCGTTCAGAAAGAAACTGCTGTAGCGCCTTGCCCGACACCCCGCCCAGCGACAGATAATTGTGCTGCTGCCAGTTTTTCGGAAACAGTTCGATGAAAGACAGCAGGTCGATGGGGGCTTCAAAGACCAGCAACTGCTTGTCAGTGCCACGGTGGGCAAAGCCAAACGCCTTTTCTGCACCGGCCGCATAGATTTACACAGTTTATCTTGTATTTACATGGATTTACAGGAAAGCGGCTACCAATTTTAGCAGAGAGCCGGAAAACAGAGTTCAAAAGGTGCTTTATGGGGCTTCATTAGCTGGAAACCTGATTTTATTAGCTGAAACCGAAAATTCTGCTAATGGCATTAGCTGGCTAATTTTGGTGATAGGTTCAAAATGAAAAATGCGAAGATCATCTTTTCCATGGGAAAAATGACCTTCGCATTTCGTAACAGGATGTCCCTACCCGGATTCGAACCGGGGGCGTTTCGCTTAGGAGGCGAACCCTCTATCCAGCTGAGGTATAGAGACAGAACCATACCTCATTATAATACCGCAAGTTGGAGAGAAAATCAAGTTGAACGAAAAAGAAAAAAGGTGTATCCTATAAGGGAGATGCTGACCCCGGAACGGGGGGAGGCAAGAACGATGCTGCATCGGGAGCGCAGTGGCTGCCGGTGCGGGAGAAGGAGCACTTCATGGGAAAAACCAGAAAAAAGAAGAACCACCCCAAAGGTTGGCTGGTGGGCAGCAATGCGACACAGATCATCTGCGTGAGCTTTGTGCTGGTGATCGCGCTGGGGACGCTGCTGCTGACGTTGCCGATCGCCAGCCGCAGCGGGCGGCTGGGTGTGGTGGATGCGATGTTCACCGCAACGAGTGCGACCTGCGTGACGGGCCTCGTCGTGCGGGATACGTGGACGCAGTTCACGATGTTCGGGCAGGTGGTGATCCTGCTGCTCATCCAGGTCGGCGGTCTGGGCCTGGTCACGCTGACCAGCTTTTTTGCACTGGCGGCCAAGCGGCGGATGGGCTTCCGGGACCTGCGGCTGCTGGGCGAGAGCGTTTCGGCCAGCGGCTATTCGCAGGCGACCGAGGTGCTGAAGATCGTCATCCGGCTGGCATTCCTGTTCGAGGCCATTGGCATTGTGCTGCTGGCGTGTGCCTTTGTGCCGCAGTTCGGGCTGGAAGGGGTCTGGATCAGCATTTTCACGGCCATTTCGGCGTTCTGCAATGCGGGCTTTGACCTGTTTGGCCGGTTCGGGCCGTATTCGTCGCTGGTGCCGTATGTCAACAACTATTATGTGCAGGCTGTCGTCATGTTCCTCATCATGGCAGGCGGTCTGGGCTTCATGGTCTGGGTGGAGCTGGGCGAATTTCGCAAAACCGCCGCCTGTCCCTCCACGCGAAGGTCGTGCTGGCGTTCTCGGCCATTCTATGGGTCGGCGGCGCGGCGCTCATTTGTCTGATGGAGTGGTCGAACCCGACCACCATGGGCGGGCTGTCGGTTCCGGGCAAGGTGATGGCGTCGCTCTTCCAGTCGGTCTCGACCCGTACGGCGGGCATGAACACCATCGACCTGGCGGCCTGCGGGCCGGGCACCAAGCTCCTGATGAGCGTGTTGCAGTTCATCGGTGCGGCACCGGGTTCGACGGGCGGCGGCGTCAAGGTGACGACCTTTGCTGTGCTGATCCTGACCATCCGCAGCGTGGCGGAGGGCCGCGACGACTGTGTGATCGCCGAGCACCACATCGAGTCCAAGACCGTTTACCGCGCACTGACCATCATCATGCTGGGCATCGTGGCATCGCTGGGCTCGGCGGTGGTGGTCTACTACAACACCTCAGATGCCGTGTCCGTCATCGACGCTATCTTTGAGTCCTGCTCGGCATTCGGCACGGTGGGCCTGTCGGTGGGCGTTACCAGCCAGCTGAACGTCGGGGCCAAGCTGCTGTACATGCTGGTCATGTTCATGGGCCGCGTGGGCCCGGTCTCGCTGGCCATCAGCTTGACGGTCAAGCCCGGTGACAACAAGCGCAAGATCCTGCCGGTGGGGCATATCAACGTGGGCTGACAAACAAAAAAGGAAGAGCGACACCGCCGCTCTTCCTTTTTTGCTGTCTCTGTATTTACTTGCTGTAGATCTCCACAATATTCAGCAGGACTTCGGCCGCCTTGTCCATCCGCTCGACGGTGGTGCACTCGCACACGCCGTGGAAGTTGAAGCCGCCGGTGCCCAGATTCGGGCAGGGGAGGCCTTTCCAACTCAGGACGGCACCGTCGGTGCCGCCGCGGACGGGGACTTCCTCCGGGGTCAGACCGGCCTTTTCGATGGCCTTGCGGGCGTTCTCGACCAGATGGAAGTGCGGCTTGATCTTCTCGATCATGTTGCGGTAGCTGTCCTTGATCTCCACTTCCACGGTGCCGTCGCCGTACTTGCCGTTCAGGTAGCAGGCAATGTGCAGAAGGTTGTCCTTCTTGAACTGGAGCTTGCCTGCGTCGTGGTCGCGCAGGATGTAGCCGAGCTTGGCCTCGGTCACATCGCCGTACATCTGGCACAGGTGGTAGAAGCCCTGACGGCCCTCGGTGGTCTCCGGGCGGGCCATGACGGGCAGGGCCTGATGAAACTCCATGGCCACGTTGGAGGCGTTGATCATCGCGTCCTTCGCGGAGCCGGGGTGGACCGAGAAGCCGTGGACCGTGACGGTGGCGCTGGCGGCGTTGAAGTTCTCGTACTCGATGCCGCCCACATCGCCGCCATCGACGGTATAGGCAAAGTCGGCCCCAAAGCCGGGGATGTCGAACAGGGAAGCGCCCTCGCCGATCTCCTCATCGGGGGTAAAGGCGATGCAGAGCTTGCCGTGGGGGCGGCCCTCGGCGATGAGGGTCTCGGCGGCGGTCAGGATCTCCGCCACACCGGCCTTGTCGTCGGCACCCAGCAGCGTGGTGCCGTCGGTGGTGATGAGGGTCTCGCCCTTCAGGTCTTTCAGGAAGGGGAAGGTGGAGACCTTCATGACCATGCCGGTGGCAGGCAGGGTGACGTCGCGGCCATCGTAGTTTTCGTGCAGGATGGGGTTCACGTTCTCACCGGAAGCGTCCGGTGCGGTGTCCATGTGGGCGATGAGGCCCAGCGCGGGCTTGTCCTCGCAGCCGGGGGTGGCGGGGAGGGTGCCGTAGACGTAGCAGTGCTCATCTACAAAGGCGTCCTCGATGCCGATGGCCTTCAGATCCTCCACAAGGATATGGGCCAGGTCGAACTCCCGCTCGGCAGAGGGATGGGTGCCGGAATTGGGGTCAGAGGTGGTGTAAACGCGGGCATATTTTAACAGTCGCTCGTAAGCACGCATAGGTTGATGCTCCTTTGTTTTTTATTTGGTTCTATCATAACCGTTTTGGCCGGATTTTACAAGAGGGAAAGCAGCTGCAGCCTGCTTCTTATCACAAGATCTGGAATTGTCAAGAGGGAAGAAGCCCCGAAGTTCTGTCCGGTTTTTTGTGGAAACAGCGAATAGCGCCCGGCGGCGGGAAGTGCTACAATAGGACACAGCGTGTGCACGGCACACCCAAGATGAAACAAAGGAGAGCTGCGGCTTTATGGAACAACTTTATCTGATGCCCGGACAGGAACGCTGTGAAAAATTCCGAGATCCCAATGGGGTGCCCAAAGTCCGCTACTCCTACTGCTCGCTCCACGGTGCATTGTTCCACTGTGTCAGCCGCAGCGTGGAGGAGGCCCAGCGCCTGTGCGAGGACTGGCTCGTCGGGCAGGACCGCTGCTACCGCAACTGAAGAGCAAAAACGGACGCCCGGAGCGCACGATCTGCACTCCGGGCGTCCTTCTGCGTTCAGCCGATGATCTCGTACTGGAAGTATTCGCACTTGATCTTGCTGCCGACCTCGATCTCCGGCGGCAGGAGCGCCAGCGCAACGGGGTTCAGCTCGTCGCTGGCGATGTCGGTGCGGCGCAGGTTGACATAGTCGCCGTCAAAGCTGACGACCTCATAATACCAGGGGCCCATAGACCATCCCCCTTTCGTTTTTCTTTTATCATAAGGGACCGGGTCGGTTTTGTCAACGATGTTTTTGCTTGACAAATGGGGAACATTCTACTATACTTATACTCACGACAATGCGCCATCGCCAAGCGGTAAGGCAGGGGACTTTGACTCCCCCATCGTAGGTTCGACTCCTGCTGGCGCAACTGAAGACCGTCTGCTGAAGGAAACGTTCGGCAGGCGGTCTTTGTGTTTCGCAGCTGCCTCCGAGGCGGCGGAACATTTCGCAGACAGAGGCGCTGTGCTGCGGGAAAACAGGGCATTGCGGGGAGGGCTGCGCCCGGCGGTTGTGCGGTGTTTCGTTTTGAGGATGCCCGAAGCTATGCCGGAAGTTGGTTGGGATGACCAAAAAATAATGAAAAAAATATCGTATTTTTTATCCGAAATCTTCTTTTTTGCCGGGAATGCTTGACAAGAAAGTGCTTTTTGCCATAATAGATTTATAAGAAAAATTCTTTGCAAGAAGATCAATCCTGGAGGTAGAAAAACGATGCCGATCAGTTTGAACAAGGTCAACGCGGAGGCGTATGCAAAGGTTGCTGCTGCGTTGGAACAAAACGGAAAAGCAGCAGTGGAACATGCCACCGGCACGGGCAAGAGCTGCATTGCATGGCAGCTCATCGCGGACCATCCGCAGGCGTCGTTCATCTGGCTGGTGTACGGTGCGGCGCGGCTGACCCTGCGCAGGGAGGATGTCCGCCGCTACAACGACGGTGTGCTGCCGGAGAACCTCATCTTCTGCGACTGCGGTGTGCTGGCCGAGGCGTCGGCCGAGGAGTGGGTCCGGCTGGCCTCACGCAAGCCGGATTACCTGATCTTCGACTGCTACCATGAGATGACGGCGGCCTGCTGGGCAAAATCGGCCCAGCGGCTGCTCCGCCTGTGCCCGGAGGCAAAGCTGCTGGGCCTGACAGTGCCCAACAGCACCGACCAGAAATGCCAGGCGGCCGCGGAACTCTTCGAGGGGACGGTCGTCTCCCGGATGACGGTCGGCGAGGGAATGGCGCTGGGCACCCTTCCGGTGCCGTCGAACTACGCCGCGATGCTCTGGCCGCAGGAAGGGCAGATGAATCTGCTCCGCGCCCGGATCAAGAACCTGCACCTGCCCGCGCAGACCAACGCGCTGAGCGCACAATACGATGAGATCAACTGGTCGGTGCGGCAGGCCGAGAACCCCATCGCCCTGATGCCCCGCGTCCTGACCGACACCCAGGGCCGCTATCTGGCCATCTTTGAGTCGGAGGACTACCTCGACGAGGTGCAGGAACAGCTGGAAGAGTTCCTCCGCACCGTGGATTCGAATGCCCATTTCTACCGTGCCGAGTGTGACTGCCTGCGCGACGCCGAGGCGGTGAAACAGTTCTGCACCTCCACCGAAACGGGGCCGAAGGTGCTGTTCTGCGTCAACTCGCCGGGCGTCCAGCAGCCCATTGAGGGGCTGGCGGGTGCCATTCTGGTCCGCGAGACCGGCGAGGCAGGCCGATTCCGCCAGATGCTCTGCCGGGCGTTGGTGGCCTGCGGCCGCAAGCCAATAACGGTGTTCGACCTGACCGCCCGGTTCGACGGTCTGGGCAATGGCCGTGTGCTGCAAAAGGAATGCACCACCGCCATGCTCCGCGCAGGCAGCGAACACCCCGGCTTCCAGCAGCAGAAACCCATGCGTCAGAGCTATCACCTGTACTGCCGCCTGAAAAAGGAACTGGAAGCCCGGTGGGATGCTTTTTATGCAGCGGCGGCGGCTGTGGCCGCAGAGCGGGGGGATTTACAACTGCCCTATAACTATCTGACCGAGGACGGCCTGCCTCTGGGCCGCTGGCTGGAAACGCAGCGCCAGGTCCGGGCCGGGCAGAAGCCGGGCCGTCTGGATGCAGACCGCATCGCCCGGTTGGACAAGCTGAACATCGGCTGGAAGCAGCGCTCGGAGCTGGCCTGGGAAAAGGCCTTTGCCTCGGCGCAGAAGTACCGCGACGACCACGGCGACCTGCTGGTGCCGGTGCGCTACCGCGACCGCAGCGGCTTTGCCCTGGGCGAGTGGATCGTCTATAACCGCCAGCGGTACGTCAGCGGCAACCTGAGCCGCGCCCGCATCGAGCGGCTGGAGAGCATCGGCATGGTGTGGAACGCTTCCACCGACCTGTGGGAGCAGAGCTACGCCGCAGCCGCCCGCTATTATCTCGAACACAAAGACCTCGAAGCACCCATCAAGTACGTTACGCCGGATGGCTTCGCGCTGGGCGTCTGGCTCAGCAGCCAGCGCAGCGCCTATAAGAACGGCGAGCTGACCCTGGAGCAGGTCGAGCGGCTGGAAGCCATCGGCATCAACTGGGTCAACCGGAATGTCCGCAAGTGGCAGGAGAACTTCGAGGCCGCTAAGCGGTACGCTGAGCAGTTCGGGGATCTGGAAGTGCCCTCCAATTATGTCACACCGGACGGCATCCTGCTGGGCAAATGGATCGCCCGCCAGCGCTACGCTTGGCAGAACCCGGACAATTCCAGCGCCCGTGTCACGCCGGAACGCAAGGCTCAGCTGGACGAGATCGGGATGGTCTGGGACAAATATGACCCCTGGCGGGAGCGCTTCGAGCTGGCCCAGAAGTATCGGACAGAGCACGGAGATCTGGAGATCCCGCTGAATTATAAGACCGAGAACGGCATCTGGCTGGGCAGCTGGCTCTACCGTCAGCGTCAGTACCGCCGCACCGGCGACCCGCGCCTGGGCGAGGTGCACCGCCGCGAGCTGGACGAGCTGCTCAAGGACGAAAAGCCCCACAAGCAGAGTGCAGCACCCTCCGGCAAGGAGAGCCTGCGGGAGAAGAACTGGGAGCACAACTTTGAGGAGGCCGCCCGGTACGCCGAGGAGCACGGCAACCTGCTGGTGCCCTCCAATTACGTCACGGCCGGTGGGTTCCGGCTGGGCGTCTGGATGTCGAACCTCCGCGCTGCCCGCAAGACCCGGCCCGACTCCTTCCAGGTGACGCCGGAGCATGTGAAACGGCTGGACGGCATCGGCATGGAGTGGGACGCCCGCATCGCCAAGTGGGACCTGGCCTATGAACATGCAGCGGCCTATGCCAAGGCCAACGGCGACCTGCTGCCGTCGGCCACCTACCGCAGCGAAGACGGCTTCGGTCTGGGCGACTGGGTCCGCCGGATGCGCACGGCCCGCGCGGAAAATGACCCGAAGCTGACCGAGGACCGCATCCGCCGTCTGGATGCCATCGGCATGAAGTGGTAAACCATCAAAGCAAAAATACCGTGTCCCCACGCCGGGGACACGGTATTTTTTGCTTGCGGGAAGATCAGAGTGCATCCAGTTCCGTTTGCAGCTGGGCCAGCGCAGTGCGGATGGGCAGGTGCTGGGGGCAGACGGTCTCGCACTTGCCGCAGCGGACGCAGTGGCTGGCCTTTTCGGCATCCGGGAAGCGGGCGGTCCACTGGTGCCGGACGGCGTCCGGCTGGCCGAACATCCCCAGTCGGTTCCAGATGCTGAAGTTGTCCGGGATGTCCACGCCCATGGGGCAGGGCATACAGTACCGGCAGCCCGTGCAGCCGATCTTGATGCGGCTGTGCAGGATGCGGGCCGTCTCGGCAACAGCGGCATCTTCCGCCGCGTTCAGGGGGCGGAAGGGCGCAAAGGTGGAAAGGTTGTCGGCCAGCTGTTCCTCGGTGCTCATGCCGGAGAGGATCAGGTGGACGTTTTTGTGGCTGCCCACCCAGCGCAGCGCCCAGGAAGCCGCACTGGCGGCGGGGTCGAGGGCGGTCAGCGGCGCCGCAGCGTCCGGCGGAAGGTTGGCCAGCGTGCCGCCCTTGATGGGCTCCATGATGATGAGCGGGATGCCCAGTTCTTCGGTCAGCGCATAGCCGCGGTCGCCCGCGATCTCCTCGGCGCGGTCGTCGGTGTCAAGGTAGTTGTATTGCAGCTGGCAGAAATCCCAGGGCTGGTCCCGCAGGATGTGTTCCAGCCCGTCCGCGTTGTCGTGGCAGGAGAAGCCGAAGTTCCGGATGCGCCCGGCCTTCTTCTCCTCCCAGAGCCAGTCCACGATGCCCAGCGCCTTGGCCTTGTCGTACCGTGCCCGGTGCAGGGAGTGGAGCAGGTAGAAATCAATGGTGTCCACACCCAGCCGCTCGAACTGACTGCGGTAGATCTGCTGGGCTTTTTCCAGCGAATCGCACTGCCACAGGGGCAGTTTGGTGGCCAGGTAAAAGCTCTCGCGGGGCCATTTTGCGATGACCCGCCCCACGAACGGCTCGCTCTCGCCGCCGTGGTAGGGGTAGGCGGTGTCAAAGTAGTTGACGCCCGCGTCCCGCGCGGTGTTCAGCAGGGCTTCGGCCCGCACTTCGTCGATGCTGCCGTCCGGCAGGGTGGGCAGGCGCATGCAGCCGTAGCCCAGCAGGGAGGTGGTGATGCCGGTTTTTTTCCAATGACGCTGTTCCATCGAACGCTCTCCTTTTCTTCAGTGCTTCCGCTTTTTCCGATCGTCCCAGGCAAAATATCTGGTGTAGAATACGAAGACCACGAGCGAAAGCAGCGTGACAGGCTTGCCCAGCTGGATGCCGTCCGGCTGGTAGACAAAATCAAGGGTACTTTCCCCGGCGGGGCAGAGCACCGCCATCAGGCCCTCGTCCACCCGCAGGATGTCGGTCTCTTTGCCGTTGACCGTGGCCGTGAAGCCGTCGTCGTAAGGCACCGAGAAGAAGACGAGGTTCGGGGCGTCCAGCGTGATCTCGGCGTGGAAGCCGGAATTGGTCATCTGGAACACCGAACAGGCCGAGGCCCGGCGGTCGGCGCAGTCCTGCACGTAGCGGTCGTAGGTCAGGTCGTTCAGCTCAGCGGCGGGCAGCGGCTGCAAATACTGGCCGTATGCGGCGGCATCCGCATCGGAGAGCACCAGCGCCCGCATCAGCAGATTGGAGCGGGTGACCGTCACGGTGGACTCGTAATCGTCCTCGGTGAGGTAGTAGTCGTAGGTGAAGCCCATGGGGACGTAGTTGGTGTTTTCATAGAGGGTGTAGCCATCCAGCGTGTCGTAATAGGCCCAGCCCTCATCGGCCTCTTCGAGGAAGTCGGTCTGCCGGTCGGGCTTGGTGATGAGGTACTTCACGCTCAGCAGGCCCCGCAGCGCATAGTTGGAAAGCTCCGGCTGGCTGCGGACGTCCCGCTTGACGCCCAGCGCCGGGTAAAAGCTGAGGATGCTGGGGGCGGCGGTGCTGCCGAAGTATTGCAGGCAGCTCTTGTCCAGCCAGAGGCCGAGGTTGTCGTGGGTCTTGTAGGTGTCGATGCGCCAGTCGCCCTCCGGCAGGTCTTCCTTCAGGGCCAGGGCGCTGGTGTACTCTTCCACCAGGTCGCTGTCGGTGTTCCACTGGCCGAACTTGCCGATGCCGATGTGGGTGATGCCGAACAGGCAGCTGAACGCCAGCACTGCCGCCAGCATCCGCTGGGGCAGGCGCTTGTCCTGTCGCCACCGCTGCGCGACCCAGCGGTAGACCAGCAGCCCGATGAGGGCAAAGCCGAACACGGCGGCGTACTGGCCGGGATTTTGCAGGACGCCCAGCGACCATTCCTTGGTGCTGGCATCCTGCACCGGCACCAGCGCAAAGGCCAGCGTGGCAATGACGAGCCCGCTGATGTTCCGGGCCGGGCGGTCCAGCTCGACGGCGGGGTCTTCCA
>OGMZ01000823.1_pt1 | contig 11214 bp, 11 predicted proteins | sample 1573361 | NCBI WGS metagenome assembly OGMZ01 (sample SAMEA2581995, study PRJEB24529) | metagenome | biome: Human gut stool | place: China | collected 2011
AGAGTTTTTGGAAAAGCAGATTCAGGCGGTATTTGAAGATATTCGACCGGATGCGGTGAAGATCGGCATGGTTGCAAGCAGTGAACTAATCAGTACGATTGCAGGCTGCCTGAAAAAATATGGGGCAGACAATATCGTTGTGGATCCGGTTATGGTTGCGACGAGCGGTTCTAAGTTGTTAAAAAATGATGCGGTTCATACGTTGGAGTGTGAATTGCTACCGTTAGCGACACTTGTTACACCCAATATTCCGGAGGCAGAGATTTTAGCGGATATGAAGATTACAACTCGGGAAGATATGATTGTGGCAGCTAAAAAAATCGGTGACAGATATCTCTGCTCGGTATTGCTGAAGGGCGGACATAATTTAAATGATGCAAGCGATCTTTTCTATAGGGAAGGAGCTGTTCGGTGGTTTGAGGGAAAGCGGATTGAGAATCCGAATACACACGGAACGGGCTGTACGCTATCCAGTGCGATTGCATCCAATCTTGCGAAAGGATTTTCGCTGGAGACAGCGATACAGAGGGCAAAGGAATATATTTCCGGCGCATTGGAGGCGATGCTTGATCTGGGAAAAGGAAGTGGTCCGATGAACCATGGATTTGATTTACAAGGAAAATTTGTGAAGGAGGAAAATTAAGATGTACCATACACAGATGGAAGCAGCAAGAAAAGGAATTATCACAAAAGAGATGGAAATTGTTGCGGAAAAGGAGTTTCGGACAGAGGAGGAAATACGTGATCTCGTTGCAAAAGGACAGGTGGCAATCTGTGCCAATAAACGACATACTTGTCTTGACCCAAACGGAGTAGGTTCTGCGCTTCGCACAAAGATCAATGTCAATCTTGGCGTGTCAAAAGACTGCAAGGATTATGACGTAGAGATGGAAAAAGTGATGGCGGCGGTTAATATGGGAGCTGAGGCGATCATGGATCTGTCTTCTCACGGAGACACACAGCCATTTAGAAGAAAACTTACAAGTGAATGTCCGGCGATGATTGGAACGGTTCCGGTTTATGACAGTGTCATTCACTACCAGAGAGATCTTTCAACATTGAGCGCAAAAGATTTTATTGATGTCATCCGGCTTCATGCGCAGGACGGTGTGGATTTTGTGACACTTCATTGCGGAATTACAAGAAAGACGATTGAGCAGATCAAAAAGCATAAAAGGAAAATGAATATTGTTTCGCGTGGAGGTTCTCTTGTGTTTGCATGGATGAGTATGACCGGAGAAGAAAATCCATTTTACGAATATTATGATGAAATTCTGGAGATCTGCAGGGAGTATGATGTGACAATCTCGCTTGGAGATGCTTGTCGTCCGGGATGCCTTGCAGATGCGAGTGATGTTTGCCAGATCGAGGAGCTGGTTCGTCTGGGAGAGTTGACGAAACGTGCGTGGGAAAAAGACGTTCAGGTGATGGTAGAAGGACCGGGACATATGCCGCTTGATCAGATTGAGGCGAACATGAAGCTGCAGCAGACAATCTGTATGGGGGCGCCGTTTTATGTACTGGGACCGCTTGTGACGGATATCGCGCCTGGATATGATCATATCACTTCAGCGATCGGTGGCGCGATTGCTGCATCAGCGGGGGCGGCGTTCCTTTGTTATGTCACGCCGGCTGAACATTTGGCTCTTCCTAATGTGGAAGATGTCAAACAGGGGATCATAGCCTCCAAGATCGCAGCTCATGCGGCGGACATTGCAAAGCATATCCCGCATGCAAGAGATCTGGACGATCAGATGGCAGATGCAAGAAGAACATTCGATTGGGAGAAACAGTGGGAGTGTGCCATTGATCCCGAGACGGCAAAGCGCATTCGCGATGAGAGAAAGCCGGAAATCGAGGAGAGCTGTTCGATGTGCGGGAAATTCTGTGCGGTCAGAAGTATGAACAAGGCGCTGAATGGAGAGCATATTGACATTTTGTAGTTCGGTATTGATTTGGAAAATGAACATCTTTAAACTTCATTTAAGGTTGACATATTATATTCTTGCTATCATGAAACAAAAGAGGAGGAATGAGTGATGCGTTTATTGCTTGCAGAGGATGAAAAACCATTATCAAAGGCACTTACAGCAATTTTAGAAAGAAATAATTATTCCGTAGATGCGGTCTATGACGGTGAGGAGGCTTTGGAATATCTGGATGCAGACAATTACGATGGTGTGATTTTGGATATTATGATGCCGAAAGTAGATGGCATTACGGTATTAAAGACGATTCGAAATCGTGGAAATCTGATTCCTGTCTTACTGTTGACGGCAAAGTCAGAGGTTGATGATAAGGTGGCGGGGCTGGATGCCGGAGCAAATGATTACCTGGCGAAACCTTTTCATTCAAAAGAATTGCTTGCGCGGATACGGGCGATGACAAGAACCCAGACAGCACAGGCAGATTCCAAGCTTCAGATTGGAAATGGCACGTTAGACCGAGCGACTTTTGAGCTTTCCACACCGGCGGGAAGCTTTCGGCTGGCAAATAAAGAGTTTCAAATGCTGGAATTGATGATGAGCAATCCGAGTCACTTGATTTCCGCAGAACGGTTTATGGAGAAAATCTGGGGATATGACAGTGAAGCGGAGGTGAATGTAGTATGGGTCTATATTTCTTATCTAAGAAAGAAACTGACTGCGCTGCATGCCAATATTCAGATTAAGGCAACAAGAAATGTGGGGTATTCTTTGGAGGAAGTCAAATGATAAAGAAACTGCGTATGAAATTGATCATTGCATCTATGATGTCATTGTTGGCAGTATTGCTGATTATAGAAGGAATTGCGGGAGCGTTGAACTACAATAGAATTGTTGCGGAGACAGATCAGACGTTGGAGATTTTAGAAGAAAATAACGGAAAATTTCCGGATGTTCCACCGCCTGAGAAGCCAAGTGAAAAAAAGAAAGAGGGCAGAATGTCATCTGAGCTTCCATATGAATCCAGATATTTTTCGGTACTGCTTGACAGTGAAGGGGAAGTGCTCACAACAGATACAGGAAAGATTGCCAGAATTGATACTTCTGATGCGGTAGAGTATGCGAAACAAGTCTTAAAGAGTGGAAAAGAACGAGGATTTTTGGAGGGGTATCGATATGTTGTAGTGAATTCCGATTCCGAAGTGAGAGTGATTTTTCTGGATTGCAGCAGAAATCTTTCTACGTTTCAGAATTTTATTGTCACAGCAGTCGTGGTCTCCACCGCCGGTCTTTTGGCAGTACTTATCCTGATGATATTTCTGTCGGCACGGATTGTAAAGCCGTTTTCGGAAAACTATGAAAAGCAGAAACGTTTTATCACAGATGCCGGACACGAGTTGAAGACACCGCTCACGATCATAGATGCGGATGCGGAAGTATTGGAGATGGATTTTGGAGAAAATGAGTGGTTGAGTGATATCCAAAGCCAGACAAGGCGCCTTGCAGACCTTACAAATAACCTGATTTTGTTATCTAGAATGGAAGAGGAGCGGACGAAAGAATTGATGGTGGATTTTCCGTTGTCGGATGTAGCGGAAGAGACTGTCGGGACATTTCAGGCGCTGGCAAAGACACAAAATAAGGTATTGGAGAGTAATATCACACCAATGATTGCAATGAAAGGAGATGAGAAGGCTATCCGACGCCTGATCACCATTCTTTTGGACAATGCAGTGAAATACGCAAAGGAGAATGGACGTATATGTGTGACATTGGAAAAGCAGAAAAAACGGATTCGTTTGTCTGTATTTAACACGACAGAACAGATTTCCAAAGAGCATATGGAGCATTTGTTTGATCGATTCTATCGAACAGACAGGTCAAGAAATTCCGAGACAGGAGGATATGGACTGGGACTTTCCATTGCAGCCGCTACAGTGGAAGCACATAGAGGGAAGATTACAGCGACAACGGAAGATGAAAAATCCTTGTTGATCACAGTTATATTTCCGATTTCATAAAACGAGAGTTTGTTTGCAAAAATGCAGACAGGCTCTTTTTTGTCTGTAAAAGTATTTAAAAAAAGAAGTTAAATATTTTTAAGTTTGTTTAAGGTTCGTTGCGTATAGTATGTTTAACGAAATGAGAGAGGAGTAATGATTATGGCTTATCAAGCGACTTTTAAACGTTATGAATTAAAATATCTGCTGACACGGCAGGAAAAGCAAAATGTGTTGAAAAGTATGGCAGAACATATGAAGCTGGATGATTATGGGCGAACAACTATCTGAAATATTTATTTCGATACAGACACATACCGGCTGATTCGTCATTCTTTGGAAAAACCGGTTTATAAAGAAAAATTACGTGTCCGCAGCTATCAGCCGGCAGGACCGGACGATCCAGTGTTTGTAGAATTAAAGAAGAAATATAAATCGGTTGTCTACAAACGAAGATTGGTATTGCCGGAGGCACAGGTGATGAAGTGCTTTGAACACGGAAAACCACTTCCGATTCATTCACAGATCGGGGAGGAGATTGCATATTTCTGGGATTATTATGAAACGCTTCATCCGACCGTATTTCTTACCTATGAAAGAGAAGCGTACTATGCGCTGGATGGAAGCGATTTTCGAGTGATATTTGATGAAAATATCCTTTATCGGGAGGAAGATATTTCACTTGGAAGTAAGATATATGGCACACCGATATTAGGAGAGAATCAGACACTGATGGAGATCAAGACATCGGGTGGGATACCACTTTGGATGAGCGAGACACTTACAAAAAATACATTATTTAAAACATCTTTTTCGAAATACGGAACTGCATATCAGCAGATGATGGATGAAAAAGTACAGAGAGGAGTTCAATATGCTTAATAATATGTTTCAGGGGATTTTTGATACGGATATGACAACGGTGATTGCGGTGCCGGATTTTCTGCTTTGTGTAGGATGTGCGCTGGTGATTGGATTAATTTTGGCAGGAGCCTATATGTATGTGACACGATATACAAAGAGTTTTGTTGCAACACTTGCGGTACTGCCGGCGATTGTCTGTGTTGTCAGCATGATGGTAAATGGAAATGTCGGAGCCGGAGTTGCGGTGGCAGGGGCATTCAGTCTGGTTCGTTTCCGGTCGGTACCGGGATCCGCAAAAGAGATTGGAGCTATTTTCCTTGCAATGGGAACCGGTCTGGTAGCAGGAATGGGATATCTTGGATATGCATTTCTCGTTGCAGTGATTTTAGGAGGAGTGACCTTACTATATAATAAGGTGGATTTTGGAGCAGGGAAAAAAGCTGCATTATATAAGACATTACATATTACAATTCTGGAAAATTTGGACTACACAGGTGTATTTGACAAAATCTTAAAACAATATACAAAAACGTATGAGGTGGTGCAGGTAAAGACAACCAACATGGGAAGTTTGTTTAAGCTTACATATAATATTACATTAAAAAATGCGGAGGAAGAAAAGGCATTGATTGACGCACTTCGGTGCAGAAATGGAAACCTTGAGATTTCCGTATCAAAACAGGAGACAATTATTGGTGAACTATAGGAGGGATGCATATGAAAAGAAAGGTAGTATTAGCATTTTTACTGACTGGAGCACTGGTTCTTTCCGGATGCAGCAAGACAAATAACAGCAACGAAACATCATCTGGCAGTACGAGCACGGATTCATCAGCACAAGGCATCGATGTCTCAAACATGTTTTCAGACAGAGATAAAGAGATTGGATATGATGAAGAAAACAGTACAGTGATCAAACTTTCCGATGATAGTACGACATGTGATTCCGATGCGGTTCAGATATCAGGAAATACAGTGACAATCATCGACGAGGGAACTTATATTCTCTCAGGAACGCTGACCGATGGTATGGTGATCGTGGATGCGGAAGATACCGATAAAGTCCAGCTTGTGTTAGATGGAGTGGATATTACAAGTGCAGAATCTGCAGCCATTTATGTACGTGAGGCAGATAAGGTGTTTATCACGACGGCGAGTGATTCCCAAAATACACTCACGAATGGAGGTACCTACACTGCAATTGACGACAACAATATCGACGCTGCGATTTTTTCAAAATCAGATCTGACGTTAAACGGCGCCGGTTCTCTGACAATTACAGCAAAGGCGGGACACGGTGTCGTGTCAAAGGATGATCTTGTACTTACCAGCAGAACATATCAGATTGACGCGGCATCACATGGACTATCCGGAAAAGACAGTGTCCGCATCGCCAGCGGAAGTTATACAATTGTATCCGGAAAAGATGGAATTCATGCGGAAAATGCAGATGACACCAGCCTTGGATTTGTCTATCTGGCAGACGGAACGTTTGATATCACATCTGACGGGGATGGAATCAGCGCAGGAAACTGGCTTCAGGCAGATGGTGGTGTCTACACGGTCAAAGCAGGAGGCGGCAGTGAAAATGTCCAGAAAAGTGACGGAGAATGGCAGTTTGGACCTGGACAGCAGACAGAGAGTACCGATACGACAGAGGAAGACACTGTCAGCATGAAAGCGATCAAGGCGGCAGGAGAATTGATTCTGAAAGGCGGAAAGTATTCTTTGGACAGCGCGGATGACACGATTCATTCCAATGCAAATATCACAATCAGTGATGGGGAATTTACACTTGCTTCCGGTGATGACGGAATTCATGCAGATTCAGCGACAACCATTGCCGGAGGAACTATTGATATTACAGAAAGTTATGAGGGAATTGAAGGGCTCAGCATTGATATTACAGGCGGTGAAACTTATGTGTCAGGTCCGACAAATGATGGAAACAGTGCGTTGGATTACAACGGAACAGGAACAGTCACGGGAGGAATCTTTATTGCTGCCGGTTCATCCGGAATGGCGGAGAATTTCGGAGATTCTTCTACACAGGGAGTTATGATGGTCACAGTGAATTCTCAGGCTGCAGGAAGTGCGGTTTCTATTTCTGACAGCAGCGGAAATGAACTTGTGTCATGGACTCCGGAGAAAGAATACACTTCTGTTATCATCAGCTGTCCGGAAATTACAACAGGACAGGAGTATACGTTAACAACAGGAAGCGATACGACACAGATTACGATGGACAGTATTGTCTATGGCTCAGGAAGTGGAATGGGAGGCAACCCAGGAAATGGCGGAGGTCCGGGAAACGGTGGAGATATGGGACAGAAACCAGATGACGGCAATGGAACGGGCAAAGGCTCGGGAGACGGCGGAAACATGGGAACGCCTCCGGAAAAAAGTTAATAATCATAATAAAGAAGGAAGGTGATAGAAATGCAAAACAGACGAGTTGCTTTGATACCGGCTTATCAGCCAAATTCGGATATGGCACAGCTGGTGCAGGAGATCAAAGATACGGGATTTCAAATTGTTGTGGTAGATGATGAAAGTTCACCCGAGAAGGAAGAGGTGTTTCGAATGGCTGCGAAAAATGCAGTCATTCTGAAACATAATGAGAATCGGGGAAAAGGACGGGCATTGAAGACCGGACTGGATTATATTTATTCGAAGTTTTCGGCAGACTGTGTTGTAGTTACAGTAGATGCAGATGGTCAACACAAGCCAAATGATGTGGAAAGAGTCTGCAAAGAAGCAGAAAATCATGCAGGCTGTTTGATACTTGGAAGCAGGAAAATGAAGGGCGATATTCCACTGCGGAGCAGATTCGGCAACACAGTGACTCGTCTGATCTATCAGCTTTTTACAAAAATTCGGGTATATGACACGCAGACAGGACTTCGAGCTTTTGAAGGAGTACTGATTCCAAAGTTTTTGGGAATCGTGGGAGAACGCTATGAATATGAAATGAATGTGCTGTTAGAATGCTCAGGATGCCATATTCCAATCAAAGAGGTCGCGATTGAGACGGTGTATTTAGATAATAATTCGTCTTCCCATTTTGATACACTAAAAGATTCTTATCGCATCTACAAGGAAATTCTGAAATTCTCAGCGGCGTCGTTTGGAAGCTTTTTGATTGATTACGGAATGTACAGCCTGTTGACTGCGATAACAGCGACCGGATTTGCAAATGGTGGTGCGGTAGCCTTTTCAAACATAGGGGCAAGAATAGTAAGCGCAGTATTTAATTATATGGTCAATCGCAATATGGTGTTTCAAAGCAAAGAAAATCCGGTGAGATCGGCGCTGAAGTATTTTACACTTGCAGTTGGAATTCTGGTGGGAAACACAATTATGCTGGAGATACTGGTCAATGCAATCGGAATGAACCATTATGTCGGTAAACTGTGTACCGAATTTATATTTTTCTTTGCAAGCTGGTTTATACAAAGTCATTTTATCTTTCAAAAGAAGGAGGAATAGTATGCATCGATTCAAAAAACATTGGTGGGGAATGATTAGCAGTGTCATTTTGATTGCATTTACCGGATATATGCTCATGGATACATTTCTGCTTACAAAAGTCTATGTCGTTGCCAATGATAAAAAGGAAAACAAAAGTGATAATGATACGGAAAATGAGCAGCAGGAAGCTGTTTCGACAGGGACAACGTACAGTGACGACAACATACAGATTACGCTGACAGAATATCGGGAAAATGACACCACCGTTTATGTGGCAGATGTTGTGCTCTCCTCACCGGAATATTTGCAGACAGCATTCGCGCAGAGCAGTTATGGGCGAAATGTGACAGAGAAAACATCTGAGATGGCACAAGATGCGGGCACGATTTTGGCAATCAACGGAGACTATTATGGAGCACAGGAGAAGGGATATGTGATCCGTGATGGCGTATTGTATCGGGATACGGCAAAAACAGACCAGCAAGATCTGGTAATCTATGAAGATGGGACAATGAAAATTATCTCGGAAGATGAGGTGACGGCAGAAGAATTGCTGGAAGAAGGGGCGAAGGAAGTACTTTCTTTTGGTCCGGCGCTGATCACAGATGGTGAGATTGCGGTGACGGAGTCCGATGAAGTCGGAAAAGCGATGGCGAGCAATCCGAGGACTGCGATTGGAATGATTGATGATTTACATTATGTGTTTGTAGTTTCAGATGGGCGAACAGAAGAAAGTGAGGGATTGTCACTTTTAGAACTGGCGGAATTTATGGATTCCCTCGGGGTAAAAACAGCTTATAATCTGGATGGCGGCGGATCTTCCACAATGTACTTTAACGGCGAGGTCATCAATCAACCGACCACAAATGGGAAAAGTATTCAGGAGAGGAGCGTGAGTGACATTGTCTACATCGGCTATTAAAACAGGATTACAATATTTTACGGCAGCTCTGTTCTGCGCTCTGTTCGGAGCAGTCTATGAATTGTTCAGTCACAGTGTATTTTCCTATTATATGTTATACGCATTCATGATTCCTCTGGTGGGCGGAGCATTGTTATTTTTCCTGATGGGGTATTTTCAGTGGAAGATTCCCGGGAAAGTTTCTCGAAGCTTATGGCAGTTTGGGATTGCAGCATTGACTGTCGGTTGTCTGCTGCAGGGCGTTTTGGAAATCTACGGCACGACCAACCGGCTGATGATTGTTTATTGGGTGACAGGAGGAGCATTTCTTATCGGAGGAGCAGCTGCATATTTTGCAGGCGGCAGACGACGTATGGAGTAACGGATAAAAAGGAGTGGTATTTTGACCTTAGAACAATATTATGGTGAAAAACTGCAGATGCTGCGAAACGGGCAGCAATATCTATCAGATATGATCGCGGAATATCCGGTGAAAAAGACGGCGGACGGGATTCAGCCGATTCTTTATATAAATTCTCGAATCAAAGCGCCGGAAAGCCTGATGCTAATTGCAGAAAAAAGGACTGCAGGCGGATTGTGATACGGCGCTGAGAAAGATACACGACATCATCGGAGTCCGGGTGATCTGTTCTTTCGGGGAAGAAGTATATCGGGTTGCACAATGGATTTCCAATAGAGAACATGTGGAAGTGATAGAACGTAAAGATTATATTGCCTATCCGAAACCAAATGCTTATCGAAGCCTTCATTTGATTGTAAAGTTTACAGAAAAAGGAATGGAACAGATTACCGCCGAGATACAGCTTCGGACAATTGCCCATGATTTTTGGGCTGTGCTGGAGCACCAGATGAAGTATAAAAAAAGTGTAGAGCATGAGACTGTAATCAAAAGTGAGTTGAAACGATGCGCAGATGAAATCGCATCACTTGACGTGTCCATGCAGACCATTCGGGAGCTTTTACGGGAGTGGGAAAGTCACAAATAATTTTTTGCACTAATTATTTTTTATGCAGTTGCTATAAATGGATATACCTCTGGACTATGCAAATGTTGAAAGAAATGGTAAACTAGGGAGTGTTGATCAAGTGAGCTAATTACATAAAGACTTTATTTTAGGTGATTTTTGCGGACGCGGAAGTAATGATTATTGCTATTTTAAAGGCAATTCGCGTTCTTAAAAATATTAGCTGTGAAGCAATGACTGGACAAGTCATTGCTTCCGTTTTCAATTGAAGGTTAGAGAAGACTAAGGAATATAAGGAGGGAGCAACAAATGAAGTTAAGTGAATTATCAATAGGAAGCACTGCAACCATACTTCGTGTGGGAGGGGCAGGCGCACTGCGCCAGCATTTTTTGGACATGGGGCTGATACAGGGAACGGAGGTCACTGTCGTAAAATATGCACCGATGGGAGATCCGGTGGAATTGCGTATCCACGGTTATGAACTGACGATTCGATTAGCAGATGCAGAAAATATCGAGACCAGTGAGCCTCATAAGCCAAAAACCTCGAAAAAGAAAGTGGCAAAGCCAGAGAAACATCATCCGGGATATGGTGAGGGAGGAAAATTCCATGATAGAAATCACGAAAATCCTCTTTCGGACAGTGAGACACTCACATTTGCCCTTGTAGGAAATCAAAACTGTGGAAAGACCACATTGTTCAATCAGTTGACCGGCGCCAAACAACATGTCGGAAATTTCCCGGGTGTGACGGTGGATCGAAAAGATGGCGTAATCAAAGGACATGACAATACACTGATTACAGACTTGCCGGGAATTTACTCTATGTCTCCATATAGCAGCGAGGAGATTGTGACAAGAGAGTTTGTTATCCATGAAAAGCCAAAGGGAATCATCAATATTGTAGATGCGACGAATATCGAGCGAAATCTTTATCTGACCATGCAGCTTTTAGAACTGGGAATCCCAATGGTTGTCGCCTTGAACATGATGGATGAGCTGCGGGAAAATGATGGATCTGTACTTGTCAATGAGATGGAGGAAGAGCTGGGAGTTCCGGTTATCCC
>OGMZ01000830.1_pt1 | contig 11156 bp, 7 predicted proteins | sample 1573361 | NCBI WGS metagenome assembly OGMZ01 (sample SAMEA2581995, study PRJEB24529) | metagenome | biome: Human gut stool | place: China | collected 2011
CCCCCGGTGACAGCCGGGATAACGGGAAAAATGGAAAGAGAGTGTTTTTAAAGTGCATAAAAATGCATATTATATGAATAATATAAAGAAAATACGTAAAAATATACATTTTCCTCTTGACAGATGAACAGGTCTGTTTCATAATAGAGACTATTCAAGGAAACCAAGGGGGCAAAAAACCTTTTGACCCAACATCACAGTATAGGAAATAATAAAATACGCCATATGCAGATATTTAAGGAGGAACAAGCCATGGATTTAAAAGGACGCGATTTTCTGACATTGAAGGATTTTACACCGGAAGAGATTGCCTATCTGCTGGATCTGTCAGCAGAGCTGAAGGAGAAGAAAAAGAAAGGCATTCCGGTGGATACCCTGCGCGGTAAAAACGTTGCACTGATCTTCGAGAAAACCAGCCCCAGAACCCGCTGTTCCTTCGAGGTAGCTGCACATGATCTCGGTATGGGAACAACGTATCTGGATCCGACCGGTTCCCAGATCGGCAAAAAAGAGAGCATTCCGGATACCGCGCGCGTGCTGGGACGCATGTTTGACGGTATCGAGTACCGCGGATACGGACAGGACATTGTGGAGGAACTGGCAAAATATGCAGGGGTTCCAGTGTGGAACGGTCTGACGAATGAGTTCCATCCGACGCAGATGCTTGCAGATATGCTGACGGTCCGGGAACACCTGGAACACTTAAAGGGTGTGAAGTTTGTATACATGGGCGACGCCCGCTACAATATGGGCAATTCCCTGATGGTGACCTGCGCAAAGCTCGGTATGGACTTTGTCGCATGTACTTCTAAGAAATATTTCCCGAACGAGGAGCTGGTGGATTACTGCAAAAAAGTGGCGGCCGGGACAGGAGCGTCGATCACGCTGACTGAGGATGTGGCAGAAGGCACGAAGGACGCGGATGTCATTTACACGGATGTCTGGGTATCGATGGGTGAGCCGGACGAAGTCTGGGCAGAGCGCCTGCGGGATCTGATGCCGTATCAGGTCAACAAGGCAGCCATGGCAAATGCCAAGCCAACGGCGATCTTCATGCACTGCCTGCCGGCATTTCATGACTTAAAGACCAAGATCGGTAAGGAAGTCTATGAAAAATTCGGTTACAGCGAGCTTGAGGTGACCGACGAAGTATTTGAGAGTGAGCAGTCGGTTGTATTTGACGAGGCAGAGAACCGCATGCACACCATCAAGGCCGTGATGGCCGCTACCCTGGGCTACGAGGGCTGATCCCTGTAAACACAGCAAAGCACCCGCATTGGGCCGGACCGGCCTGCTGCGGGTGCTTTTTTGCCCTTGCGCCGGGCGGCGCATCCGGTATAATAGAAGCAAAGACCTTCGAGGGGCTCTAAGGTTTGCCCCGGCGGAGGTGACTACAGGCCAAAGGAGCACGGTGCCATGCGTTATACCATCAGTGAAATGGCGGCGCTGCTGGGTGTTACCACCCACACGCTGCGCTACTACGAGAAAATGGGCCTTATCCAGCCCGAAGTGAACCGGGAGACCGGCTACCGCTATTATACGGTCACCGACACCCGGCGGTTCAACCTGTGCCGGGAGCTGCGGGCGGCGGGCTTTACGCTGGAGGAATGCAAGGACTTTCTCGACGAGTCTTCCACCGCCGTGACGGATGCCATGCTCGACCGGCAGATCCGGCAGCTGGAGCGCCGGCAGGTGCTCAACCGGATGAGCATCCGCTTTTTGCAAAATACGCGGGAGTATTACCACACGCTGGAGCAGGACGCCGGGCGGGTGTGGGTGCAGAACTTCCCGGAAATGTGGCGGCTGGTGCTCTCGCAGGAGGAAGAAGCCCGCAATGACCCCGCCCTGCAGGCCGAAAAGGCCGAGTGGCTGGAGTGCATGCCGGCGGTGCGCTGGGTCAGCCGCTTGCCCAGCCGGGTGATGGAGCAGTTTCGGGTGGGGCGCAACGAGTACGATTACGGCCTGCTGGTGGAGGCCGATGCCGCCCGGCAGCTGGGCCTGCGCCGCACCGACCATGTAGAGCTGGTGTGCGGCGGCGACTACCTGACCACTGTGTGGAAAAAGGACTATCGGGGCTCCTTCGGGTGGGACTCGCTGGAAACGCTGCACGCCGAGATCCTGCGGCGGGGCTTCCGCGCGGTGGGCGACACCTTCAGCAGCATCCTGGCCAGCCGGGAGCAGCCGGACGGCAGCATCATCAACTACCACCTGACCCGGACGAAGATCTACACCTGAGCAGACTGTCCAAAATCTTGTGATTTTTTTGTCAGAATGACCGTTGACCTTCGCGTTGCTCGAAGCTCTATACTTTGACTGGAAATTGACAAAGCCCGTCTTTTTGTGCAGACGGGGCTTTGCCAACGGAAGAAAAAAGAGAAGAAAACCAGAAGGAGCGAAGAATTATGAGCAACAAGATCTCCCGCCGCAACTTCCTGCACACTGCAGGTCTGGGCACCCTGGGCGCTGCTGCTGCCGGTCTGCTGACCGCCTGCGGCGACAAGGCTGCATCCGGCAGCGTGGCTTCCAGCGTAGCCGCCGCCGGTACCTACACCGCCGGTACCTACAGCGCCACCGCCACCGGCATCAACACCACCACCCCGGTCACCGTGACCATGACCTTCAGCGCCGATGCCATCACCGACGTGCAGATCGACGTGGCAAACGAGACCAAGGGCTACGGTGCCGACATCGCCGACGAGATGGTGAAGAAGATCCTGGACGCACAGTCCAGCGAGGTGGACGGCCATTCCGGTGCCACCATCACCTCCGGTGCCATCAAGAAGGCTGCCGAGAGCTGCATCAACCAGGCCAAGGGCGTGGCCGTGGCTCCCACCGAGGCCAGCAAGGCCGAGACCGTGGTGCCCGACGGCCTGACCACCGAGGAAGTGGAGTCCTCTGTGGTGGAGCTGGGCGACATCACCCCGGACGAGACCAAGGACTTTGACGTGGTCGTTGTGGGTGCCGGTGCAGCCGGTGTGCCCGCAGCAGGCTGGGCAGCCGAGCTGGGCGGCCATGTGGCCCTGCTGCAGAAGCAGAGCATCGTGGTGAGCCAGGGCAACTGCGGCTCCGCCATCATCAAGTCCAAGTCCACCGAGGCCGGCAAGAAGATGTGGGTGCACATGACCAACGGCCTGTGCGACTGGCGCGCCGACACCAGCCTGCTGAACGCCTACGTCGAGAACTCCGAAGAGGCCCTGATGTGGTACCTGAACCGCGCAGGCCTGACCGACCAGACCGAGTACGGCGACGGCAGCCTCGTGGACAGCAACAAGGATCCCTCCAGCCTGCTGCACAACGACGAGAAGGAGATCTTTGCCTACATGTGCACCAGCCAGGACCTGACCGGTGTGTGGAAGGACCGCATGGACACCTACGACTTCGGCGATGAGCACTGCTACTTCTTTGCTCCGTGGATCGGCCCCAAGCCCAAGAACGTGGGCGACGTGCTGGCCACCGTGCTGGAGAACGTGCAGGCCAAGAACTCCAATCTGGAGACCTTCTTCAACACCCCCGCCGTCAAGCTGGTGCACGCCGACGGCAAGGTGACCGGCGTCATCGCCAAGGATGAGAGCGGCAAGTACATCCAGTTCAACGCCTCCAAGGGCGTCATCCTGGCCACCGGCGACTACATGAACAACGAGGCCATGGTCAAGCGCTGGTGCCCGGACGTGGACGGCTACGACAAGAAGCAGTACCAGAAGACCGGCGACGGCCACATCATGGCCATCGACGCAGGTGCCAAGATGGAGAACCTGGGCCACACCAAGATGATGCACGACTTCGACTCCGGCCTGATGTACGAGGAGCCGTTCCTGTACGTCAACATGGAGGGCAAGCGCTTCTGCAACGAGGACACCGGCTTTGTCTACATGGGCAACATCACCAAGTATCTGCCCCGCTACAACGGTGCCAACGTGGATGCCAACCACCCGGACGGCTCTCTGGGCTGGTACTGCCAGATCTACGACAGCGACTACATGAGCTACGCCAACAGCCCCGTGCCGGAGCAGGTGATGACCAAGTACATCCCCGGTGCCGTGGAGAACCCGCAGGGCGTGTTCACCAACCTGATCGACACCTACAAGGCCGACACCATCGAGGAGCTGGCCGCCCTGCTGGACGTGCCCGCCGATGAGCTGCAAAAGACCATCGACCGTTACAACGAGCTGTGCGATCAGGGGACCGATGCGGACTTCGGCAAGAAGAGCGCCTACATGCACAAGATCGAGAAGGCTCCCTTCTGGGGCGTGCGCAAGCACATCCGCGTGTCCTCCATCGACAGCGGCGTGAACACCAACGCCAACGGCCAGGCTCTGGACGCTGACGGCAAGGTCATCGAGGGCCTGTACTGCGTGGGCAACGTGGGCGGCGTGTTCTACGGCGGCGCGGACTATCCGTTCCACCAGACCGGCCTGTCCCTGGGCCGCTGCTACACCTTCGGCATGCTGGCCGCAAAGCACGCCATGGGCAAGTAAGCCGCAGGAAATAACACCATAAAAGAAGAAGGCCGCCGGGCAGGAGAAAGTTTCCTGCCCGGCGGCTTTTTGCTGCCGGAAAAAAGTGAAAATAATGCCCGAAACTTGAGCGGGATTGTTGTGAATGTGACGATTTTGGTACGATTTTGGGACGCTTGGTTTACACCGCCCCGGAAAGCGTGGTATAGTTAAACGGATAAGCAGCAGTGGGTGCCGCTGTGGGAAAAGCGAGGAGAGCGTTACGATGAAAAAGCACATTCGAGCATTCGTCAGTCTGCTGTGCGCTGCGGCGCTGGCACTGAGCTGTGCATCCTGCGGCGGCGCAGCGCAGAGCACCGGAAAATCCGGCGGCACCGCCGGGGTGACCCATATCACCGTGTGGACCTATTACAATGGTGACCAGCTGGAAAGCTTCAACAAGCTGGTGGACCAGTTCAACGAGACCACCGGCCGCGAAAAGGGCATCCGGGTGGAAAGTGCCAGCCAGGGCAGCGTGAGCGACCTGGAGACCAACGTGATGGATGCGGCCCAGGGCAAGGTGGGTGCTGCGGCCATGCCCAACATCTTCTCGGCCTATGCTGACACCGCCTATGCGCTGGACCAGATGGGCATGCTGGTGGACCTGAGCCAGTACCTCACCGAGGACGAGCGCGCCCGGTATGTGCAGGGCTACCTGGACGAAGGCGACTTTGACGGCGACGGCAGCATGAAGATCTTCCCGGTGGCAAAATCCACCGAGCTGATGTTCCTGAACGAGACCGACTGGGAGAAGTTTGCCCAGGCCACCGGTGCCGCCTACGACGACCTTTCCACCGTGGAAGGGCTGGTGGCCACTGCCGGTGCCTATTATGACTGGACCGACGCCCAGACGCCGGAGCCGGACGACGGCAAGGCTCTGTTCGGCCGCGACGCCATGGCCAACTACATGCTGGTGGGGGCCCGGCAGCTGGGCGACGCCCTGTTCGAGGTGCAGGACGGAAAGATGACCTTGAACTTTGACAAGGACGTAGCCCGCAAGCTGTGGGACAACTACTATGTGCCCTTCATCAAGGGGTGGTTTGCCGCTATCGGCCGCTTCCGCAGCGATGATATCAAGGTGGGCAATGTGCTGGCCTATGTGGGTTCCAGCTCCAGCGCCACCTTCTTCCCCGCGCAGGTCATGGTGAACGACACCGAGAGCTACGACATCGACATGACGGTGCTGCCCAGCCCGAAGTTTGCGGGCGGCGAGGATGTGGCCGTGCAGCAGGGTGCCGGTATGGTGGTCACCGCCGGTACGGAGGAAGAGATCAATGCCTCGGTGGAGTTCCTCAAGTGGTTCACCCAGCCGGAACACAACATCTCCTTCTCGGTGGACTCCGGCTACCTGCCGGTGACCACGGCTGCCAACGACATGGAGGCCATCAAGACCAGCGGCCTGGAACTGAGCCCGAAGATGGAGCGCATCCTCTCGAATGCAGTCCAGAGCGTAAAGAACAACACCCTTTATACGCCAAGTGCCTTTGTGGGCGGCAGCAAGGCCCGCAAGGTGCTGGAATACAGTCTGAGCGATCTTGCCTCTGCCGACCGTGCAACGGTGCAGGAGCGGGTGGCCGCAGGCCAGCCCGCCGCCGACGCGGAAGCGGAGTTCCTCACCGACGAATACTTTGATGCCTGGTATGGGGGCATCTGCACTGCACTGGAGGAGTACGCCGGCTGAGCGTAACGACCGGAAACCGACGGGAAAGGGGAGAAGTGCCATGAAGCCTGCCGAAAAGTACCGTGCGTGGAAAGCGCACCGGCCCGAGAAGCCGATCTTCCGCACCATCCTCTTTTCCATGATGGCGGTGCTGCTGGCGGAGGTGATCCTGCTGTCGACCGGCATCGGCCTGACCAATGTGTCCGGGCGGCTGAACCAGAACGCCAAGCAGATCGTGAACATGCAGGTGCGCAACCGTGCCAGCTATCTGCAGGATATGCTGATCAAGGCACAGGAGCTCACCGACATTTCCACCACCATCAACAACCTGACCCAGCAGATGCTGCAGGACGGCACCATTTCGCTGGACACGATGGACCAGAGCAGCGAGGCCGCTGACCCCCTGATGGAGGCCGCCGCGCCCTATCTGGTGAGTGCACTGCGCGCCCGCCCCGTGACCGGCATCTTTCTTGTGATCAACACCCACGACCTTGCGGAAAAGAAAGTGGGCAGCCCCATGCCCAGCGTGTACCTGCGGGACCTGGACCCGGACGCCCGCCCCTCGGAGCGCAAAGCCGACCTGATGATCGAGCGTTCCAGTGCGGCAGTGGTCAAGAAGCTGGGCATCACCACCGACAAAAGCTGGAGCACTGCACTGAGCTACCGCGGCCTGACCAGCGGCGGCTTTGCGTGCACCGTGTTCCAGACCGCCTGGGAGGATGACGAAAAGCTGGACGCCGCCGACTACGGCCGCTGGCTCACCCAGACCTACAAGCTCACCGGTGACGAGCGCACGGCCATTGCCTACTCCCAGCCCCTCATCCTGCCGGACGGCACCGTGTACGGCGTCATCGGTGTGGAGATCCTGACCAGCTATCTGGAAACCAAGATGCCGTATCAGGAGCTGCAGGACGGCGGGCAGGGTACCTATCTGCTGGTGTCCACAACGTCGGGCCTGTCGGACCCGGAACTGTTCCTGACGCTGATGGCGGGCGACGGACTGGATGCCAACGTCATCGACGCGGGCGTGGAAAAGATCACCTGCCGGCAGACGGACGGCGAACGCTGGCTGACGCTGAACAACGAGACTGGCTATGCGGCGGTCCAGAACCTGGACCTGTACAGCCGCAACGCGCCCTTCTCCAACGAAAAGTGGCTGCTGGTGGGCACGGTGCGCAGCAGCATCCTGTTCCGCTTTGCCCGCACCGTGCAGCAGGTCATCACCTCTGCGGTGCTCCTCACCCTGCTGCTGGGGGCTGTGAGCAGCCTGCTGGTGTCCCGCGGTCTGGCCCGCCCCGCCGAGCAGCTCTACTGCGAGGTGCTGGCAGCCAACGGCAAACAGACCTTCCCCAAGTTTTCGCACACCGGCATCCGGGAGCTGGACCGCTTTGCGGAGGCCATCACCCAGCTGAACAGCAGCCTTGTGACCAACTCCACCAAGTTTTTGCGCATCATGGACATGGCCAGTGTGGAGCTGGGCGGCTACGAGCTGCGGTATGACACCGGCAGTGTGTATGTGACCAAAAACTTCTTTGCCCTGCTGGGTGCCCCGGAGGTGGACGGCAGCAGCCTGACCGTGCGCACCTTTGGAGAACTGCTGGAGCACATCCAGCTGGTCCGCCCCTGCACCGTCAACGCGGAGGGGGACAAGGTGCTGACCGTGGTGCAGGGCGGCCGCACCCGCTATATCATGCTGCGGGTCACCACCGAGGACCGGGTGCAGGTGGGTCTGGCCGAGGATGTGACCGCCGCTACCCAGGAGCGCCTGCGCATCGAGCGGGAGCGCGACTACGACGTCCTCACCGGCCTGTACAACCGGCAGGCATTCCACCGCGTGAGTCATGAACTGTTCCAGAATCCGGAGCGGCTGGGCGTGGCAGCCTTGCTGATGATGGACCTGGACGACCTCAAGCACATCAACGACACCTACGGCCACGACTGGGGCGACCACTACATCCAGAACACCGGCCGCTGCATTGCGGAGCACAGCCCGCCGGGCACCGTGTGCGCCCGCCTGTCCGGCGACGAGTTCCTGCTGCTGTTCTACGGCTATCCCGGCCGGGAGCAGCTGCGCGAAAAGCTGGAAGCACTGACCCGCGCCATGCAGCAGGCCGTGGTGGTACTGCCCAGCGGCAGCGACCTGCACATCAGTATTTCCGGCGGCGTGGCCTGGTACCCGGAGGATGGCCGGGACATCGAGACCCTGAAAAAATATGCAGACTTTGCCATGTATCAGGTCAAGCACTCCACCAAGGGGCAGATGAAGGACTTTGACATCGGCGTGTACAATCAGGAGGCCTACATCGCCCGCACCCGGCGGGAGTTCCACCAGCTCATCAGCGAAGAGCGGATGTACTACTACTTCCAGCCCATCTTCTCGGCACAGACCGGCAGGGTGCACGCCTACGAAGCACTGATGCGGTCGGACCTGCCCACCCTGCGTTCTCCGGCCACCATCATGAAGCTGGCCCGGGAGCAGGGCGCGCTGTATGAGATCGAGCGGCTGACCTTCCGCAAGGCACTGGAAGAATTTGACAACCTGCGCAGCAAAAATCTCGTGGACCGGCAGGCCCTGATCTTCATCAACTCCATTGCCAGCGTCAGCCTGCGCCGGGAGGACAGCGAGTATATGGACCAGCGCTGGCACGAGCTGCGCCGCCAGATGGTCATTGAGATCACCGAGGAAGAGGAGATGAACCGGGAGGCACTGGAAACCAAGCGCCACGCTCCGGGCTTCTCCGGCATGTTTGCGCTGGATGACTACGGCAGCGGCTACTCCAACGAGGGCAGCCTGCTGGAGTTGGCGCCCCGGTTCATCAAGGTGGATATCAGCATCATCCGCGGCATTGACTCGGACCCCGACAAGCAGCAGATCCTGCGCAACGTGGTGCGCTACGCCCAGCCGCGCAGCATGCAGATCATTGCCGAGGGCGTGGAAACGGCCGCCGAGATGCGCACCGTCATCGACCTGGGGGCCGACCTGCTGCAGGGCTACTTCCTGGCGCGGCCGGCCGCTGTGCCCGACCCCATTGCCCCGGAGGCAGCGGAGATCATCCGAGCTATCTAGGACAGCAACCGCGGGAAGCGCTTCTGAACCGCCCAAAAGAGCAGGAAATTCCATATAGAACTGGAATATCATGCTCTTTTTATACGGTGAGGAATGTAATTTGGCACCCGGCCAATTTACCTCTGGTGTTTGGCCGGGCGCTGCGGTATACTGGGGTGGAACGAAAAACGGCACGGGAGGTGCTTTGAAAAAATGGTACAGGTGGATCTGATCACCGGGTTTCTGGGGGCCGGCAAAACGACCTTTCTGCGCCGGTACGTCCGGTATCTGGTGGAGCAGGTGCACAACGTCTGCATTCTGGAAAACGACTTCGGCGCGGTGAACGTGGATGCCATGTTGGTGCAGGACCTGCTGGGCGACCGGTGCGATCTGGAGACCATCAGCGGCGGGTGTGACTGCGACACCCACCAGCGGCGCATGCGCACCAAGCTCATCGCCATGGCCATGCGCGGCTTTGACCGGGTGGTGGTGGAACCCAGCGGCATTTTTGATGTGGACGAATTCTTTGACGTGCTGCGGGACGACCCGCTGGACCGCTGGTACCGCATCGGCAATGTGATCGCCATTGTGGACGCCATGCTGCCGGAAGCATTGTCGCCGCAGGCGGAATATCTGCTGGCCTCCGAGACGGCCAATGCAGGCCGGGTGCTGCTGAGCCGTGCGCCGCAGGCCGGGCCGGAACAGTGCCGGGCAGCCATTGCCCACCTGGACCGTGCGCTGGAAGCCTGCAAGTGCTCCCGCCGCTTTGCCCCGGACGAGATCCTCACCAGGGACTGGGCCGCCCTCACCGACGCCGACCTTGCACAGATCGCCGCCTGCGGCATGCGGCAGGCCAGCTGCGAAAAGCTGCACTTTGATGAGCACAAGGCCTTCGGCTCCCTGTGCTTTCTGGAACAGCACCTCACGGTGGAGCAGCTGCAGCAGGCAGCTGCCCGGCTGTTCGGGGACCCGGCCTGCGGGCAGGTGCTGCGGGTCAAGGGGTTTGCCCCCACCCGGGACGGCTGGCTGGAGCTGAACGCCACCGCCGCCGGGCAGACACTGGCACCCATCCCGCAGGGGCAGGATGTGCTCATCGTCATCGGCGAGGGGCTGGACAGGGCAAGGATCGAAACGCAGCTTCACCGCTGAGCTTTCAACGAACGTTGTAAAACTGGTGCAAAAAAAGGAGAACAGAATCATGAAAAAGAACCCGCAGATGCCCTCGGCGCGGCGCATCCTCGGCATGGTGGTCGGTATTGTGATCATCGGGCTGGGCATTGCACTGTTCAAGCAGTCTCACCTTGGCAACGACTCCATCAGCGCACTGAATATGCGTCTGGCCGAGATGCTGGGCATCTCGCTGGGCGTGCAGAACCTGTGCACGAACATCCTGTTTTTTGCACTGCAGTTCTGGTTCGGGCGCAAGTACATCGGCCTTGGCACCTTTGTCAACGGCATCGGCGTCGGGTTCATTGTCACGGCCTTCTACGACCCCATTGCGGCCCACTTTGGCCCGGCCGAGGCGCTGGGCCTGCCGGTGCAGCTGCTGTGGGTGGCGCTGGCGGTGCCAGTCACGGCGCTGGGGGCTTCGCTGTACCAGACGGCAGATCTGGGCATCGCCCCGTACGATTACCTCTCGCTGGGCCTGCGGGACTACACCCCGGTGCCGTACTTCGGCTGCCGCGTGTTCACCGATGCGCTGTGTGCGCTGCTGTGCTGGCTGCTGGGCGGCCTTGTGGGCATCGGTACGCTGATCTGTGCCTTCTGCCTGGGACCCTTCATCCAGTTCTTCAACGGGCTGGTGTCGGAGCGGGTGCTGCACTACAAGCCGGGCGGCCAGTAAGATCGGGAAATCAAAAAGGCGTGCACCTCCTTTGCGGAAGTGCACGCCTTTTGCTGTGCAGAAATCAGAACTTGAACAGCGGGGTCCCGGCCAGGATGACGCCCTCTGCCAGCA
>OGMZ01000837.1_pt1 | contig 11074 bp, 10 predicted proteins | sample 1573361 | NCBI WGS metagenome assembly OGMZ01 (sample SAMEA2581995, study PRJEB24529) | metagenome | biome: Human gut stool | place: China | collected 2011
CGATTATGCGGATAAGCTGATCGAAGGACTGAATGATGTAGACCACATTGAACGTGTCAAGGTTTCACAGAAAAACTGGATCGGACGTTCTACAGGTGCCGAGGGTGATTTTCAGATCAAAGATACAGAAGATAAGCTGCGTATTTACACCACACGCTGTGATACATTGTTTGGTGTTACCTATATGGTTGTTTCACCAGAGCATCCATATCTGGATAAGTACAAGGATCAGATTAAAAACTGGGAGGAAATCGTTGCATACCGCGAGCAGGCTTCCAGAAAGTCTGATTTTGAGCGGGCGGAGCTTGCAAAAGACAAGACTGGTGTGGCAATTGACGGTCTGACTGCAATCAATCCGGTCAACGGAAAAGAAGTTCCGATCTGGGTATCTGATTATGTACTGATGAGCTATGGTACCGGTGCGATCATGGCAGTTCCGGCACATGATGAGAGAGACTGGGAGTTTGCAAAGAAATTTCATCTTCCGATCATTCAGGTAGTTGCAAAGAACGGAGAAGAAGTGGATGTCAATGAGGCTGCTTTTACCGATGTAGCGACGGGTGTGCTGATCAACTCCGACTTCTTAAACGGCCTGGAAGTAAAAGATGCAAAGGAAAAGATGATCAAATTCCTGGAAGAAAAAGGAATTGGTCAGGCAAAGACAAATTATAAATTAAGAGACTGGGTATTCTCCCGTCAGCGTTACTGGGGGGAGCCGATTCCGATTGTTCACTGCGATAAGTGTGGGTATGTGCCGATCGATGAGAGCGAGCTGCCGCTGCTTCTTCCGGAAGTAGAAAGTTATATGCCGACAGACAACGGAGAATCTCCGCTTGCAGCAATGACCGACTGGGTAAATACGACTTGTCCATGCTGTGGTGGTCCTGCAAAGCGTGAGACCGATACAATGCCGCAGTGGGCCGGATCTTCCTGGTATTTCCTGCGTTATACCGATCCACACAATGACAAGGCACTGGCAAGTCCGGAAGCACTTAAATACTGGCTGCCGGTCGACTGGTACAATGGTGGTATGGAGCACACGACCCTGCATCTGCTGTATTCCAGATTCTGGCATAAATTCCTGTATGACCAGGGCGTTGTTCCGACTCCGGAACCATACCAGAAGCGTACTTCCCATGGCATGATTCTCGGTGAGAACGGAGAGAAGATGTCAAAGTCCAGAGGAAATGTAGTCAATCCAGACGATATTGTGCAGGAGTATGGTGCAGACACTCTGCGTACGTATGAAATGTTCATCGGAGCATTTGATCTGGCTGCATCCTGGTCGGAAGATGGAGTAAAGGGATGCCGCAGATTCTTAGACCGTATCTGGAAATTGCAGGATCTTATGACTGATGAGGAGGGATACTCCAAGGATCTTGAGATCAAGATGCATCAGACAATTAAGAAGGTTTCCAATGACTTTGAAAACCTCAAGTACAATACGGCGATTGCTGCGATGATGACACTTTTGAATGATTTTTATAAAAAAGGCTCTATCACCAGGGGAGAGTTAAAGACACTGATCATTCTGCTGAATCCGGTTGCTCCGCATATCACAGAAGAAATGTGGCAGATTATCGGATGCGAGGGAAGAGTATACCAGCAGACATGGCCGGAGTTTGAAGAGGCAAAGACGGTGGAATCTTCCGTGGAGATTGCCGTTCAGATCAATGGTAAGGTAAAGGGAACGCTTGGTATCCAGAAAGATGATCCGAAGGATCAGGTAATTGCAAAGGCAAAAGAAGTCATTGCAGATAAACTGACCGGAAATATCATCAAAGAGATTTATGTACCGGGAAGACTGGTAAACATTGTAATGAAATAAAATATTTTCTGCCTGAAAAACAGCAGACAGAAGGGGTTTTAAGGGAAAGGCACCCTGCGCAAAAGGCGCAGGGTGTTTTGCATAATAAAAAGGAAAAACACAGATACTGTAAAAAAGGAGGTCTTTGATGTGAAACTTTCATATCTTTCTTATTTTTTTACATATGAAACCCATATTCCGGATGGCATTGGATTTGCGTTGTTCGGTCCATGGCATCTGTTGTGGCTTTCGGTTATTTTTGCCATATGCGTCAGATATGTATGGATTTATAAAAAAGGGGATGAAAGAAAAAAACGCCGGATGGATGGTCTGACGGCATGTTCCCTTGTGGTGTGGATTGTCGTGAGAGCAATTTATATTGCGGTGATCCATGAAGCGTTTTTATATGAACTCCCGTTTCATCTGTGCAGCATGGCTGGAATTTTGTGTGCCGTTCATTGTCTGACGAAATGGAAATGGCTGGGGCAGGTGCTGTATACCATCTGTCTCCCGGGAACAGTGCTGGCACTTTTATTTCCAAACTGGAACTTTTATCCGGTCATTCATTTCATTACACTGGAAGGCTTTTTGTTTCATATGGGAATTGTACTGTATGTGGCAGGAAAACTTGCATCCCATGAAATCCGACCGGATTTTGCAAAACTCTGGCAGGTGGTGTTATTTCTGACTGCGGTTGTGATACCGATTTACTGGTTTGATAAAAGATATGATGTGAATTATATGTTTGTGAACTGGCCATCCGCCGGATCTCCGCTTGTCTGGCTGGCAGACAGGATGGGAAATCCGGGGTATCTTACAGGATATGCGGCACTTGTGTTTCTTTGCATGCTTTTGATGGATGTGGGCTATCTTATGGTTGCCGGAAGGAGAAAACAAAAGTTATTTTTTTAACATATGGGGAGGCCGGGACGGGTCGCTGCCACGCAATTTCTGCATGCTGCGCTGAATGGCATCTTTGGAATCTTTCCAGTCGGCATCTTTGTTTTTGTAATCATATTTTTCAATAAACCATGCAACGTCTTCATAGACGCGGTGGAAATTTTCCTTCATCAGAGGAAGGACGGTGGCATAGAATTCTTTTTTCTCTTCACCGGAAAGCTGTTCGTCGGCACCTTCGCAGAGAACTTTAAAGTGATCGAGGCAGAATCCTTTGGTATTTGCCACCTGTGCACGGAAATCCATATCTTTTTTGTACATGGAAAAGAAGGTTTTCATGTAAGCCTGAAAGGTATTTTTTACACTGTTACAGATGAAACAGGTGGATTCCCGCCGGTTGATCCACTCGACAATGGAATTGGAAGAACCATCTGTTTTTTTGCCGAACAGACTGTTGCGTTTTGCAGCAGCGTCCGGACGGAAGGTTTTCCAGACATGATCCATTTCCTCTTCGTGACGTTTCATCAGTGTTTTTAAAATCCAGGCATTGCCGAGCGAATTTCCATAATCAAACATTTTTTTGAAATGTGCGCGGCAGAATCCTTCCAGGTCTGTCATGTCGCGGATATCGGCTTCCATGTAGGAGGCACCATGTCCGAGGACGAAATCCATCATGTGTTCTTCGGTTTTTTGTTCGATATAGCAGAACGGACATTCTCCGGCATTTGCCATGGCATCTGAAATTGGGATGGTGTGAAGCTGTTCTTTCATAGTGTTTCCTCCGGTCTGTAAGTACGGTAAAAGTCAATAAAGGTCTGTAAGGATTTGGATGGCTTTAAGTTTTCCTTGTATGCAAAGCCGATTTCCCGTTTGTGGATCGGGATGCCGAGCGGAATTTCCACGAGAGATCCCTCTTGGAGTTCCCGTGTGACAAAACTTTTGATGACACAGGCAACGCCGACACCGATCTTTGCGAAATCAATTAACAGATCCATGTTCGAGATATCAATGGATTCCGCTACGGAAATATGATTGTCCTGCAGATAATCGTCAATATACTGCCGCGTCATGTTATGCTTATCCAAAAGCATAAGTGTGGAATTGCCAAGGATGGAATCTCTGGTAATCCCTCTTTTTTTCAGATTTGAGAGATAGTCCGGATTGGCTACAAAAATGTCTTCAATGTTGTCCAGATAGTAAAAATTGATGTTTTTGAGATTATCCGGCTTTCCAATCAGACCGATGTCAATTTTATTTTCATCCAGCAGATCAAGCGTTTCGTTGGTCGACTGACAGTTGATGGAAATACTGATATGTGGATTCTGCCGTATGAATTCTTTCAGATAGGGCAGAAGTACAAATTTGCAGAGTGTGGAACTGACACCGATCTGCAGGTGACCGACACCAAGATCGATGGAGCGTTTTAATTTGTCTTCCCCAAGTGTCAGTGTTTCAAAGGCTTCCTTTACATGTCCATAAAGTAACTGGCCCTCGTCCGTCAGTACAACGCCGCGGGAACTGCGGGAAAACAGTTTGCATCCTAAATTTTCTTCCAGTTTCTGAATGGATTTGCTGATGGCAGGCTGGCTGATGTAGAGTTCTTTGGCTGCCTTGGAAATATTTCCGGCATTGGCAACCGTATAAAAAATCCAGTAAGAAGATAAATTCTGATTCATTATTGCCTCCGTTTATTATAATAAATCATTATATCATAAAATATAGTTATGGTAAATATGTTTATTATGTATTAGGATTATGAAATAATCTGTGCTAAAATCATAGTAGTTTAAGATATTAAAGGAGGAATTATCCATGGGAATGACAATGACTCAGAAGATTCTTGCAGCACATGCAGGCCTGCCTTCTGTCAGCGCCGGACAGCTGATCGAGGCAGACCTGGATCTGGTTCTGGGCAATGATATTACTTCTCCGGTTGCAATTCATGAAATCGGAAAAATGAATGTAGAGGGTGTATTTCACAAAGATAAAATCGCACTTGTGATGGATCACTTTGCTCCAAATAAAGACATTAAATCCGCAGAGCATTGCAAATGCGTACGCGAGTTCGCCTGCAAAAATGATATTACAAACTATTTTGATGTAGGTGAGATGGGAATAGAGCATGCACTCCTTCCGGAAAAAGGACTTACGGTTGCGGGAGATGTGATTATCGGTGCAGATTCCCATACATGTACATACGGTGCACTTGGTGCATTTTCTACTGGTGTGGGAAGTACAGATATGGCAGCCGGCATGGCTACCGGAAAAGCATGGTTTAAAGTACCGTCTGCAATCAAATTTAATATTGTAGGAAAGCCGGACAAATGGATCAGCGGAAAAGATGTGATTCTTCATATCATCGGAATGATCGGTGTGGATGGAGCCCTTTATAAATCCATGGAATTTGTTGGGGAAGGAATCAAATATCTTTCCATGGATGACCGTTTTACCATCGCAAACATGGCAATTGAGGCCGGTGGAAAGAACGGTATTTTCCCGGTAGACGATCTGACCCGTGCATACATGAAAGAACATTCCAAGAGACCGTTCGTGGAATATGAAGCAGATGCGGATGCAGAGTATGACGAAGAATATACGATTGATCTTTCAACTTTAAAGTCAACCGTTTCATTCCCACATCTGCCGGATAACACACGTACGATTGATGAAGTGGGCGATGTGAAAATTGATCAGGTTGTGATTGGTTCCTGCACAAACGGACGTATGGAAGATCTTCGTACAGCTGCAGAAATCTTAAAAGGAAAGAAAGTAGCCAAAGGACTCCGCGTGATCGTAATCCCGGCAACCCAGCAGATTTATCTGGATGCCATGGAAGAGGGACTTCTTAAGATCTTTATCGAAGCAGGTGCAATCGTAAGTACACCGACCTGTGGACCGTGTCTTGGTGGATATATGGGAGTACTTGCAGAAGGCGAGCGCTGTGTATCCACAACAAACCGTAACTTTGTCGGACGTATGGGACATGTAGATTCGGAAGGATATCTTGGAAGCCCGGCGGTTGCAGCGGCAAGTGCCATCACCGGAAAGATTTCAGGCCCGGCGGAAGTAATGTAGAAGATGCCGGAGAAAAAGGAGGTCAGATAAGAAATGAAAGCAGCACATGGTAGTGTATTTAAATATGGCGATAACGTAGATACGGATGTTATCATTCCGGCAAGATATTTGAATTCTTCCGATCCGAAAGAACTTGCCACACACTGTATGGAAGATATCGATAAAGATTTCGTAAAAAATGTACATGTGGGAGATATTATTGTAGCTAATAAAAACTTTGGATGTGGTTCTTCCCGTGAGCATGCACCGATTTCCATCAAGGCATCCGGTGTCAGCTGTGTCATTGCTGAGACATTTGCCAGAATCTTTTACCGGAATGCCATCAATATCGGTTTGCCGATCATTGAGTGCCCACAGGCCGCAAAGGAAATACAGGCAGGGGATGAGGTGGAAGTAGATTTTGATTCCGGAATCATCACAGATGTGACAACCGGAAAGAAATTCCAGGGACAGGCATTTCCACCATTTATGCAGAAGATTATTGACTGCGAAGGTCTTGTCAATTATATCAACCAGAAATAATAAAAAGATGTCAGAGAGGACTTCCCTTATTTGCGGGGAAGTCCTTTTAGGTAAGAAAGATATGTAGGAGAAAGGGAAATCTGCTGGTAAATATCGGCATAGGACGAAGCAGACAGCTCCTCGATATAGTTTTCCGGAAAATTTTTTGATATGCCGGCCTGATGCGCCAGATCTACGGCTTTGTTATAGGCAATTGCCGCATCAATCGCATTTGTGTAATTACCGACAGTGATGTTGCCGTGGATATGGATACGTACTTTATAGTGTTCGGTTCTGTTTTTGTCGATGCGTTCGACACCAAAATACGGATTGATGATTTTGAGGTTTGAGTAGCGGAAATCATTTTCATCGCCGTTGACAAAACAAAAATCCCTGCCGTTTACCGCATGGGTTTTGATGCCGTAGCGGCCGAGAAGCGTAAGCTGCATTCCATAGTGATTGACATACAGATGTCCCTGGCGTGTCAGAATCCGGTGGCTGCTGTAATAGAAGAGGTCATCAATGTCAAATTTTAACTCCCGGTGAATACTCAGATAATAACTGAAATAATTTTTGCGCAGATAGATGGGGGTAGGAATATACATATGATTATCCCGGAAATTGATCAGCGAAACAATTTTTTCAAAGGCAAGCTGGTTGGTCCGGTAAAATGCCTCATCGATGGTTTCTGTACCGGATAACAGCTCGCAGGCGGCAGTGTATGCCTGATGTGCCTGAACTTCCGAGGGAAAGCTTCCGAGGCTGATATGACGGCCTTTGTGCGTAATATTGGAGCGATAGTATACGGTTTTGTCTTTTTTTGTCGCAAGATATACGCCGGTTAACATAAATTCTCCTTTCGCCCTGACAGGTTATTTTAGTAGTATAACATAGGAAATTCATTGACACCACCCACTTTTTTACCTATAATGTACGAGAAACGTTATGATTAAATTTTTGTAAAATGAGGAAGAAAAAATGGAATTAATGTATTCAAGCACCAGAAATGATAAAGTAAAACTGACTGCGTCCCAGGCAATTTTAAAGGGTCTGGCAGATGATGGAGGACTTTTTGTACCGGAGCGTATCCCGGCACTGGATGTCCCAATGGATACACTTGCAGATATGTCCTATCAGGAGACTGCTTATGAAGTCATGAGCCGTTTCTTTACGGATTTTACAGAAGATGAGTTAAAGGATTGTATCAAAAAAGCATACGACAGCAAATTTGATACGCCGGAGATTGCACCGCTGGTAGATGCGGACGGTGCTTATTATCTGGAACTGTTCCATGGCCCGACAATTGCATTTAAGGATATGGCACTTTCCATTCTGCCACATCTTCTGATTACCTCTGCAAGAAAAAATCAGGTGAAAAATGATATTGTTATTTTAACAGCGACATCCGGAGATACCGGAAAAGCTGCCCTTGCAGGATTTGCAGACGTAGAAGGCACAAAGATTGTTGTATTTTATCCGAAGAACGGTGTCAGCCCGATTCAGGAAAAGCAGATGATCACACAGAAAGGTGCAAATACCTGTGTGGTTGGAATCCACGGAAACTTTGATCAGGCACAGACCGGTGTGAAGAAGATGTTTAATGATACTGCACTTGAAGCAGAACTTGATGTTGCAGGTTATCAGTTCTCATCTGCAAATTCCATCAATATCGGACGTCTGATTCCTCAGGTGGCATATTATGTATATGCATATGCAAAATTATATAAAAATGGTGCAATTGCAAAAGATGAAAAGATCAACGTTGTTGTTCCAACCGGAAATTTCGGAAATATCCTTGCTGCTTTTTATGCAAAGAATATGGGACTTCCAATTGCAAAACTGATCTGTGCATCCAATGAGAACAAAGTATTGTATGATTTCTTCTCCACCGGAACATACGACAGAAACCGTGATTTCATTCTTACAAGTTCTCCATCCATGGATATTCTGATTTCTTCCAATCTGGAGCGTCTGATTTACCGTATTGCCGGAAACGACGCAGAAAAGAATACAAAGATGATGGAAGAACTTTCCACAGACGGAAAATATGCAATCACGGACGAGATGCGTGCACAGCTTGCTGATTTCTACGGAAATTATACAAGCGAGGAAGAGACTGCAAAGACCATTAAAAAATTATATGAGGATACCGGATATATCATTGATACCCATACAGCGGTTGCCGCAGGTGTATACGATAAGTATAAGAAGGATACCGGGGATACCGAGACAAAGACCGTGATTGCCAGCACGGCAAGTCCGTTTAAGTTTACCCGAAGCGTTATGGATGCGATTGATCCGAAATACGATGCTATGGGTGACTTTGAGCTGGTAGATGAGCTTTCCAGAATCGGAAATGTCAAAGTCCCACAGGCGATCGAAGAGATCCGTACCGCACCGGTACTTCATGATACGGTATGTGAAGTGGAAGAAATGCCACAGGTTGTTAAAAAATTCCTTGGTGTTTAAAATACATATGAAAAGAGGACAAAGATTATGAAAAAGAAATTGATTTCGCTTTTACTTGTTTCTGCCATGGCAGCTGCAACAGCAGGCTGCGGTTCATCCGTACCTGCCAACAGTGTGAACTCCAGAGATGATCTTCCGGGTAAAAAAATCGGAGTACAGCTCGGTACAACCGGAGATTCGGATGCCACAGAGTATGAAAAGAATGATGGCAGTACGGTAGAACGTTACAATAAAGGCGCAGATGCCATTCAGGCATTAAAAACAGGAAAGATTGACTGTGTGATCATTGATCAGCAGCCGGCAGAAGCTTTTGTTGAAAAAAATGATGATTTAAAGATTTTATCCGATACGTTTGATCCGGAAGAGTATGCCATCTGTATTGCCAAAGGCAATTCGGATCTGACCGATAAATTTAACAGTGCGATTGAAGAACTGCAAAAGGACGGAACCATTGATTCCATCACCAGCAATTATATCGGGGATGAGGTTGGAAAGCATCCATATGAGACACCGGACGGAACCGAGTATCCAAACGGAACACTTACCATGGCAACCAATGCGCAGTTTGAGCCATACGAATATTATGACGGAGATCAGATTGTAGGAATTGATGCAGATATTGCAAAAGCAATCTGTGATAAACTCGGATATGAGCTGAAGATTGAAGATATGGAGTTTGATGCGATCATCGCAGCGGTATCTTCCGGAAAAGCTGATTTTGGTGCTGCCGGAATCACGGTAACTGAGGATCGTAAGAAAAATATTGACTTTACGGATACCTATACAAAGGCTTGTCAGGTAATCGTTGTAAGAAACAAATAATTTGTTTCGGAGGATAAACAGTGAGTGATTTTATTGCAAAATTTCAACAGGATTTTATAGAGAGCGACCGTTATCTGTATCTGCTGCGCGGGCTGGGGAATACATTGCTGATTGCAGCCCTTGCGGTTATTCTGGGAATTGTTCTTGGATTTCTGGTTGCAATCATCCGGTCTACACATGACAAGCATGGCGGACTGAATATCCTGAATTTTATCTGTAAAGTGTATCTGACCATATGGCGGGGAACCCCGACGATGGTGCAGCTGCTGATCATGTATTATATTATTCTCGTTGCACTGGATAATAAGATTCTGGTTGCAGTGATTGCGTTCGGATTGAATTCGGCGGCTTATGTGGCAGAGATTGTCCGTTCCGGAATTATGTCTGTGGACGAGGGACAGTTTGAGGCCGGACGAAGCCTTGGGTTGAATTACACCCAGACCATGCGGCTGATCATTCTTCCTCAGGCATTTAAAAATGTCCTTCCGGCGCTGGCAAATGAATTTATTACACTTTTGAAAGAGACATCCATCAGTGGATACATTGCAATTCCGGATCTGACAAAAGGCGGTGACATTATCCGAAGCCAGACATATGATGCGTTTCTTCCGTTATTCGGCGTTGCGGTCATTTATCTGGTACTGGTAATGATCCTTACGGCAGGAGTACACAAACTGGAAACGAGGTTGCGGACAAATGAGCGATAACAAAAATGTATTGATCGAAGTGAGAGATCTTTGTAAATCTTTTGACCATGTTAAGGTATTAAACGGAATATCAACAACGATTTCGCAGGGAGAGGTTGTTGCAATTATCGGACCGTCGGGATGCGGAAAATCTACGTTTCTGCGATCCATGAATCTTCTGGAAAAACCAACCTCCGGTTCCATTCTTTTTGAGGGAACGGATATTACGGATTCTTCCGTTGACATCAATAAAATGCGTCAGAAAATCGGAATGGTGTTCCAGCAGTTTAATCTTTTTCCGCATAAAACGGTAAAACAGAACATTATGCTGGCGCCGGTAGAACTGAAACTGATGACAAAGGAAGAAGCGTCTAAGAAAGCGGATGAGCTTCTGACGCGTGTAGGACTTCCGGACAAAGCCAATGCATATCCGGATATGCTTTCCGGTGGACAGAAGCAGCGTATTGCTATTGCCCGTTCTCTGGCTATGAACCCGGATGTAATGCTCTTTGACGAGCCGACTTCCGCACTCGACCCTGAGATGGTTGGTGAGGTTCTGGAGCTGATGAAGGAGCTTGCACAGTCCGGTATGACCATGGTTGTTGTTACTCATGAGATGGGATTTGCCAGAGAAGTAGCGACAAGAGTTCTTTTCATCGACGATGGTAAGATTCAGGAGGAGAACACACCGAAAGAATTCTTCGAGAATCCGAAGAATCAGAGACTGAGAGACTTCCTTTCAAAAGTTTTATAACAGGGAATTATAATGCTGAAAAAATTTAACAGTTTTATAGAGAAATGGATGGCACTGGTAACA
>OGMZ01000838.1_pt1 | contig 11049 bp, 10 predicted proteins | sample 1573361 | NCBI WGS metagenome assembly OGMZ01 (sample SAMEA2581995, study PRJEB24529) | metagenome | biome: Human gut stool | place: China | collected 2011
GTTAGAACCGGGCGAATACGTCCTGCATGAAGAGGCAGCCCCGGAAGGATATCTTGTTGTATCCGATGTTCCTTTCGTTGTCGAAGAAACAGGGGAAATTCAGAAAGTAGAGATGAAAGATGAACGTCCATCCGGCCAGCTCCTGATTCAGAAGACAGATGCGGAAAATAAAGCGCCGCTTGCAGGCGTGGAATTTGAACTTCGCAATAAAGCTACTGGGGAAGTAGTTGGAACACTGGTGACCGGCGAGGATGGAACTGCAAAGAGTGAAGAACTGCCGATTGCAGTTTATGAAGAGGGCAAATATGTAGAACCGATTGTATATGTTCTTGTGGAAACGAAACCGTTAGAAGGCTATGAAGCAAACACAGAGGAGGTGGAGGTGGTATTTGAATATCAGGATGATGAAACCAAAATCATTGAAGTAACAGAAGAGGTTGAAAATACTAGAAAACCAGGAACTCCGCTGCCGGATGCACCGAAGACAGGGGACGATACAAGAGCATGGATTCCGGTTGTAATTATGAGTGTTGCCTTACTCGGAGCTTTCTTTATAGTAATCCGTATCCGAAGACGGCAAAGATAGAATATAATAATCGTAGAATGTAACATGTAATGATGGAGATTGTCACTTGGAATTTTGAAGTGGCGGTCTCTTTTTTTTATTGAAGGGTAAGTGATTAGTTTTGGTTGTTCCTAAACATATTACAAGAACCCCATTGATAGCTAGGATTATGGCGGTCTAACATTTTTTTTCGGAATTATGACATTAAATTAGGGAAAAATGACAATAGAAATAAATTTTCTATATTAAGTGATATAACTGTATTAGAAAATTTGAGAGAGAAATAATATGAAAACAAAAGAGATACGAATAATTATAAACTTATTACTAAAATATAAGGGTAAAATATTGATTAATGCGTTTTTGAGCATAATTTTACTTGTGATATACATGGTAACACCTATCATTGAACAAAAGATTATTGATAATGGGTTGTTAGGCGAGAACTTCAGCTATTTGTTAGGACTCATATGTATATCAGCAGGGCTAGGGATCTTCGGGTTTGTGGTCGAATATCTGCAATTATTTATACAGGCAGGAGTAGCATCATCTTTTAGAAATTTTTTGAAAATAGAATCTTTAGCACATGCTTTGAGATTAAAAATGGAGCATATAAAGAAACATAGCATTTTAGCATTGATGTCAGATGCCAATACGGATATTAATAATATGTCACGAATATGTAGTAATGATATATTTGGGATTTTGATTGAATTTATTACAGTTTTTGGATATATGGCAGGACTTTTCTTGTTAGATTGGAAGTTAACTTTAGTAGTATTAGGGGTTATTCCTTTAAAGATTATAATTTCTAATTTTAGCGGAAAAGTAACCAAGAGAAGGATGGAGGATTTATTAGCATTACAAAAGAAAATTTCAAGATGGCAAAGCGATAATTATGCAGGGATTGTAGAAATTAAAAATTGGAATATGTACAAGCATATAGAAAATGAATTTGCGGATTTATCGAATAAGAGAGAAATTCTAGATCGAAGAATTTATATGAGTACAGCGCTCGATAGCTGCTTAAAAAAGAGTTCTGAAAAAATAATTATGGTATTTGTATATATAGTTGCCGCTATACAAATTTGGAATGGAAAACTTTCAATTGGAGCATTCATTGCGTTCATACAATATGCTGGATACTTGTTTGCACCTATAGATGTGATAGCTGGACTAAAGGTAGTATTAGGAAATGTGCTTCCATCAGTAAAAAGTTATAATGACTTTATGACACTCGAAGAAGAAAATTTTGTAGCTGGAAAGCAAGAAGTAATGATTCCGCAAGCAATAAATTTTAATAATATAACATTTGCATATGAGAAACAAATAATTTTAAGGAATTTTAGTTTGACTTTGCATAGAGGTGAAAAAACAGCAATTGTAGGACTTAATGGAAGTGGAAAGAGTACGTTGATTAATCTGTTATTGAGATACTATACTCCACAAAAAGGAGAAATCCTTTTTGATGAAGAGAATATAGAAAGATTCTCGTTAGAAAAATACAGACAATGTTTTAGTATTATGGGACAAAATGTTTTCCTATTTAACGCGAGTATCGAAAACAATATCAATATGTTCCAGGAAAAGTCGATTGATGTAAAAAAAGAATATAGAGATATATTATCATATGTTGAACAATTACCAGAAAACTATCAAACAATAGTAGGGTTTGATGGGGCGAAATTGTCGGGAGGTGAGAAACAGAGGGTTGCATTGGTAAGGAGTTTGAGTAAAAAAGCAGATATTCTGATTTTAGATGAAGCAACGTCTAATTGTGATGTCGAAATGGAACACATGTTTAAAACGGTTTTGGAGAACGATGTACATGGCTATGTACTGTGTATTACTCATAACTATGAAATTATAAAAGCATTTGACCGTATTGTTGTGCTGGATGCAGGGAATATAATTTTAGACGGAACATATGAAGAAGTTTCGCCTTACTTACAAGGTATGGGACATACAGAGAAAAGACTGAATAATAGATTTAGGAAAAAATACTTTTAAAGAATGGGGAAAAATAAATGAGCATTTGTTATAAGACTTTTAAAACACCGTTAGCTTATTATGTTTATGACAGACATACAAATAAAATTTTAAAAATTACGAAAGAGGACTATGAGAAAATCAATAGCAAAAGGGCAGATGATACATTTTGGAAAAAATTTCAGAATAAAGGATATTTACTCGAGAATCGAGTAGAAGAGATAGAACATCCGGATACGGCTATGTTATCACATACATTAAATGAAAAAATGGAGTACTTATTGTTACAAGTTACACAAGAATGCAACCTACGTTGTCATTATTGCGTATATGGTGGAAATTATGAAACAAGGGTACATTCTGATTTAAATATGGATATTTCATTAGCAGAGAAAGCTATTGATTACTATTTAGAACATAGTTCACAGGCGGCTGAATTAATGGTTGGGTTTTACGGCGGAGAGCCTTTACTCAAAATGGATTTAATAAAACATTGTGTATCATATATAAAAGCAAAAGCGACAGATAAGGTTGTGAAATTTACAGTCACGACAAATGGTACGTTATTGACGATTGAAAGAGCACAATATTTTAGTGAAAATAATTTCCATATTGTTATCAGTTTGGATGGTTCAAAAGAAGATCATGATAAAAATCGCATCTTTAGAGATAGTGGAAAGGGAACATTTGATGTAATCATGCGAAATATGCAGAGGATTAGATCTACTATTCCAGAATTTTTACAAGAAATTTCGTTTAATACGGTGTTGAATTATAATTGTGATTTTTCATGTGTAAAAGATTATTATAATACAAATGAATTGGTTAGAGATTCTAACTATATGTTTAATTTGGTTGAGGAAAGTGGAAATGATACTCAGGAAAAATTTAGTCAGAAATTTATTGTAGAGTTTAGATATGAACAATTTTTGTTGTTTAGATATATGCTCGGAAAGGCTGGGAGGGAGCTATTGTCAACATCTCAATTAAATAATATTGAGTATTATAAAGAAATTTTTGCACTTATGAAAGATTCTGATTCGTTAGGAAGAAAAGGACATCATGGTGGACCCTGTATTCCGGGTGGGAGAAGACTTTTTGTGTCGGCAACTGGTGAATTCTATCCTTGTGAAAGAGTTCCGGAAGAACCAGTCATGCAAATTGGTGATATAGAGCATGGAATAGATATAAAATCATGTGAAAGAATTCTAAATGTTGGAAAAGTGAGTGAGGAAGCGTGTAAAAATTGTTGGGCATTGCGGTTGTGTGATCAATGTGCATCGAAGTGTGTAGAAAATGGAGAAATGTCAAAATGTAAAAAGTTATGCCAGTGCACTAAATCTAAAGAAAATGCTCTGGATAAATTAATGGTTATAAGTATGTTGAAAGAATTTAATTATGATTTTGAGGAGAATTTATAATGAGTAAGATTATGATATATCCATATAATCCATTAGTTGATTATTTTGAAGAATATGCAGAAATGATTCAGGATTATGAAAAAGTGGTATTAGTGCTAATGTCTGGCGTTAAACGTTTAAAAAAGAAAAGCGAAGTTTATGAAGTGATAAATGACTGGAAAGATGGCATTGAGCAGAGTGATACGATCTTGTTGATAGAAGGTTTGTCTGATAAAGAAAAATATCAAGAGATTGTGAAATATTCTCTAAAAGCAGAAAAGAAAATTTTGGCAGAAGCGAAAGTTATCGAGTTTTTAGATCGTGATTTTCGTTCATTAGTATCAGCAATACATGAGTCAAAAGAATATGAGACAAGTGGCTCTGAAATATTGCATGAGATAGATATCCCAATTATTTCTATAATGGCAATGGGAGAAAACACTGCAAAATTAAGGTTGGAGTTAGCAGCTAAAGAACATTTTGAAAATGAAGGATTTAAAGTATTATTATATGGTTCTAATCCATTAAGCACTTTATTTGGTGCAGAAGTAATGCCTGATTTTATGTTCGAAAATATCAGTTTAACTAATAAAATTTTGGCATTAAACAAGCAAATTTATAGTGATAGTCAAGAGAAAAAGCCAGATATAGTTATAATCGGATGTGCAGGTGGGATTATGCCGTATAACCGATATATTCATAACTATTTTGGTGAAATTCCATTGGCGGTGTCAAAAGCAATACCTATTGATATAAATTTAATTATATCGTACTTCTTAGAAGAAAAGGATTTGGATGGAAGATATTTAACACAAATAGAAACTTTTTGTAAAGAAAACTTTGAGTGTGGGAACAATTTGTTTACAATGTCAAATGTACATATCAATTTTAATAGGGAAAAGTTACAGGCAGAATATATGATTCTTGATAAAAAACTAACTGAAGAACAATGTAAAAAAGTAAAGAGTACCAGAATATTTGATAGTACAAATATGTGCAACAGAAAGAATATTTTTACAGAAATTCAAAGTTTATTAGAAACTGATTTTCAAGTGATTTAGATATAGAGGAGACAGTTATGGAGTATATTGAAGCAAAACAAATTGTACTTGATTCGATTAGAAAAGTTATCCCACAGGAGGTGGAAATTCCTGAAAATGAAAATCTTTTAGTTCATATGGGACCGTTAGATTTGATATACGTTGTTTCTTTTATTGAAGAAAAAAGCAATGTGGATTTATCTGAAAGATTTGGAAAAAGTCCGGAATATTTGACAATTGAAAAAATCACTAATTTTTTGTTATAAATCACAATTATGTGTTTTATAAATAAAATAATAAAGGAGGAGAAGACGATGAAAAAGTTAACAAAAGTACATAATCGTAAAAATACGGTTGAATCTTTTAAGACTTGTGGATGTCTTTGCACTTGCTATTGTGCAACAACACCATCTGCGACATTAAGCCGTCAGGGTTCAGCAGTAGGATCAGTTGTTCTGTATAACAGATAATTGTCCAGTGATATGGGATTGTCGTATATGATAATCCCATATTTTTTATAAGGAGAGAAATGAAATGAAAAAAATAGCATTAATAGATAGTGGCATTCACAGTGAATTTTTGCCATGTGTAGACTACTTTTATCATATAGAGGATGATAGAATAATTTCAAATATGAGTATTAGAAGTGTGCATAGTACGCATGGGGGAATTTGTGCATTCATTTTACGAAAATATTCATCTGATTGTAGAGTATATAGTTTGGAAATATTAGAAGAAAATGGAAAGACAGATATTAAAAAATTGAAAATAGCGTTAGAATGGTGTTTAGATAATGAAATTGATTTGATTTCTTTAAGTCTGGGTAGTACAGATTTGTTTAAAAGTGATGAGTTATACGAGAGTGTAAAAAAACTTTATTTGAGGAACATCTTTATAGTAGCAGCAGCCAATAATTGTAATTCAATAACATACCCAGCATCTTTTGAAGAGGTATTTGGAGTTAAATGTGACTTATCCGGGTTTTTATCAAATGGGGAAATTTTAGTAGACTCTTCAGATATTAGAAATATAGAAATTTCAGTAGGATCATTAAAGGAATGTCGAGATATGGAAAAATTTAATTTATCATATCATAATAGTTTTGTAGTTCCATACATAACAGCTAAAATTGCAAATATCTTAGAAGAAAAGCCTAATTTAAATAAAGCGGAAATATTAGACTATTTGGGAACAATCAATAATGATTATATAACAGAAAAATTTTATATAAAATCCTTTCCATTATTGTATAAGCCAGAACCAATAATAGTTAAGGTTGATGGAAAGGATTATTATGCAGGAGCCCTTAGAGATATTATTATGCAGTTTCGTAAAAATGGGTATTGGGCAATTGGTATTTCTGAAATACAGATAGAGGATAACATACTTTATTCATATGATAAGATAAAAAGAATAACGCAGAGGGAATGGCTTGATTTTATTGTTAAGGCAGTAAATCCGGATATCGTTTTTTTGGATAGAGATATTATAGATATCTCGATGGAGGTAGATGCAGTTGCATATATAGATAATGACCACGAAAATTTCGCAATAGACAATCAAGATTTAAGCAAGGAAAATGATGATGAAATAGATGGATTTGGTACAGAATATTTAGGGACTTTTGGAGATTATGGAGTATCTATTACAGGGGGAAGTCTTAACGAAATAAATCCAGAAGATATTTATACAGTAGGTCCTATAGATGAAGACAAGAAGCAGGAAATTATAAATAGTTTACTTGTAAATAGGGAAAAGGATGATACTGTGAATAGTATTATTGATGTAGAAATTTTCTTGAAAAATGAGGATATTAAGAGTGGTACGATTGTTAGATTGATGGAAGAATATTTTTCATGATGATTCGTTTATATAGCGAATCGATTTAAAAGATTTGATTGAGATATTTTGTATTGTGAACTATAATATAGATTCAAGAGATAAACGATATTGAATTTTAGAGTTGAGATATGGAGGCTTGATATGAAAAAAACAATATTGATTATTGAGGATGAAAAAGCAATACAAGAGATTTTGACAGAACCACTTAGAACGTGTGGATACGAAGTTATAACTGCCGAGGATGGATTGGAAGGAATTAATATTTTTCGGACGCATCCTATTGATCTTATCCTATTGGATATTATGTTGCCTAAAATAAATGGTTATGTTGTATGTGAAATGGTACGGAAAGAGTCGCTGGTTCCGATTATTCTTTTGACAGCACTTGATACAGAGGAAAATCAGATTAAAGGATTTGATTTATTAGCAGACGATTATATCACGAAACCGTTTTCTATCAAATTGGTTTTGAAGCGTGTTGAGGCTATACTTAGAAGAACAGAGTCGGTTTTGGCTGGAGATGCTATATATTACAGAGAGATGTCAGTGTTTGAAGTACAGCGTCAAGTGTTTATATTGGGAAAAGAAATAATATTAACACCAATAGAATTTGAAATTTTATTGCTGTTTTTGAAAAATCAAGGGCGAGTATTTACAAGAGATGAGCTCCTCAACCTTGTGTGGGGATATGAATTTATCGGCGAGGGAAAAAGCGTCAATTTCCACATTATGAATTTGCGAAAAAAGTTAGGCGTGGATTACATAGAAACTGTCAGAGGGGTGGGATACAAAATTGCGAAAGAAAATCAGTAACTCTCTAAGTACAAAAGTGTTCTTATGGGTATTTACCGCATTGACTTTGTGCAGCGTTCTGATATACGGTATTGTCCTTATATTCGTGCCACAAAGTTATCAGCTTACAGGTAGCAAACAGTTTGAAACCAATGCAGGAACGTTATTTTCAGCTTTGGAAAACAAAAACTATGAGGACGGAACAACGCTGATTACAAATTTCTGTATTGAAAACAATGCCGTAGCGATGTTAGGAAATGAAAAGAACAGCGTTACTTTCGGAGATTTTGACAATATTGGCGATGAACTGTCAACGGCACAGACCTATACAACGGATGTGACCTTTGCCGAAGATAAAGCAAGCTACACGCTTTCCGTTATCTCTCTTTCCAAAACGGCAAGTGAACTGTTCAGTCTGCTGCTTCGATTTATCCCGTTGGTATTGGTGGTTATTCTGTTGCTCTCTTCCCTAAGTGCTTTTATTTGCAGTCGAGTAATTGTTGCGCCGATTGCAAAAATCAGTCAGATTTCAAAACGAATGATCGAGCTTGATATGACTTGGCGATGCGATACAGACAGAGGGGATGAAATCGGTGTACTTTCTGCCAGTCTGAATACAATGGCTGCAAGGCTTAAAAGTACAATGGAAGAATTGGAAACAGCAAATCAGCAGCTTACTAAAGATGTCAAGAAATTTAGGAAACTTGAGGAACAGCACAGAAATTTCTTTGTGGCTGTTTCCCACGAATTGAAAACACCGTTGACTATTCTGAAAGGTCAGCTTGAGAATATGATATTAGGTTTTGGGGACTATCAAAATCACGACAAGTATCTGCCGCAGGCATTAAAATCCGCCGAGGATATAGAATACTTAGTCAAAGAGATATTGTCTATTACGAAAATGGAAACGATGAACATTGGCAGTTCTCTGGAAATACTTTCTTTAGCTGATATGATAAGCAAAGTAGTCACAGAATTTCAGCCCTTGGTGACTGAAAAAGACATTGCTATTTTGCAGAACATCCCAAAAGATATAAGCGTGTCGGTCAATCGCAACCTGTTCGGAAAGGCATTATCCAACATCATCGGAAATGCCATCCGCCACTCAAAAGCAGGAGCTAAAGTTTATGTGGATTTTGACAAGGATACGCACACTCTGATGGTGGAAAACACAGGCGTATTTTTAGACAAGGGCAATTTGGAAAATATGTTTACACCTTTTTACAGGACGGACAAATCCCGAAGCAAAGCTACAGGCGGAAGCGGTCTGGGATTATACATTGTAAAGACAATCCTTGACCTGCATCAAATGGGATACCAAATCACGAATACCGACAAAGGTGTTGCGTTCTATCTAAAATTGAATTAAAACCATCTTCTAAAGAAGCCGTCAGTTATCTGGCGGCTTCTTTGCGTCCGTAAAAACGAATGAAACGCATACCAAATGCTAACCTAAAACTAATCAAAAAAAGATATGATTGTCAGCAGAAAGGAGATGTTGCCTAAATGGATTATAAAAAGCGGGCAGGTCTGTATCTGCTCCGCAAAAAAGGAAAAGCCATCAGTATCTTTCTGCTCATAATGGTCGTTTCGACCTTTCTCATTTCCTGTTTTTCGCTTCTAACCGCATCCGAGAAATTAGGGAGCGACATTCGAGGAGCTTTAGGAGCTGCCTTTTATCTAAGGGCAAGTACAGGCGTCGTATCAGACGAGAACGGTGAGATGTCAGTTACGGAAAACCATATCCGTATTACTGATAATGAGATAAAGCAGATACAAAGCTGTGGCGATATTGCATACCACAATCCTATCAATTATGGATATGCCAAGGGCGAACAGCTTGCCCAAGGCAATCCCATTACCTTTATCCACGGAGAGAAACATACTGAGGATAACAATATGGGAGCAGTTACAGCACTTCGCTACTCTGCATTGGAAACAGATTTTGTAGACGAGGTACTAACTCTTTCCACAGGCAGACATATTACGGAAGCAGATACAAATGCCATTTTGATAAGCTCTGATGTGGCTGCTGTGAATGGCTTGTCTGTTGTCATCGTCCGAGCTTGGAGAAGCTGACGGCGAGTACATTGATGTATGGTCTGGAGAAAGAAAAAAGACAACCGTAATGATTGTCGGAATATACGACATTCTGGAAGCGGATGCTAATGTAACAGCAACCGCAGGCAGACAGGAGAATCGAATTTACGCAAGCATTGATGTTTTGACACAGCTTGCCGCAAGCGATCCGTCTGTTTATACAGGCGAGGTTGGATTTTATGTGACCGACCCTAAGACACTGGATGAGATTGTATCTAAAGTGCAGCAGATAGAGGAAATTGACTGGGAAACGCATTTTATCCGTACCAATGATTTTCAGTATTCTAAGATTGCTGATAGTCTTGCTTCCTTAGGGGATTTAATAAAAATCCTGTTGGTATGTGTTTCTGTAGTGAGTGCCGCTATTTTGACTTTGATTTTAACTTTGCGTATCAGAGGTCGCATACCAGAAGCAGGTATCCTTGTAGGGGCAGGTATTCCCAAAGGAGAAATCATAAAACAATTTCTGTTAGAGGTATTGATTGTTGCTGTTATTGCTTTTCTGTTCTCCTATGCTGTGAGCCTTGGAATAGGCCACAAGTTAGGTAATTATCTGCTTGCAGATTTTCAGCCTAATCTTATAAGTACTGCGGTATTGCAGAACGGAATAAGCGATACAGTGAGTATTGACAGCTATCTCACTTTGGGTGTGGTCAAGACCTTGCTGATATATGGATGCCAGCTTATTGTGGTTGTACTTTCTGTACTGCTCTCATCGGCTTCTATCTTGAAGCTGAAACCACGAGAAATATTGACAAAAATGAGTTAAGGAGGATATACGTAATGAACTTTGTAAAGAGAGCTTTTCTTTACTGCTTCCGGCAGAAAGTAAAGACATTGATTCTGTTTTTGGTATTGGCGATTATTTCGACCTTTCTTTTGACAGGTCTGGCAATCCGAGATGCGTCCGAGGATGCGACTGCGGATGTACAGACAGCTATTGGTGGTAAATTATTCTTAGAGATTGACCCCACTGATCAATACGATGCGAGCCAAGATGGATATGGCATGACCTACACCTACAACGGCGATTACATTACTCCAGAGATTTTAGATGCCATTTCAAAAGTGGACGGTGTTGTGGATTATAACTCTGACAATCCGAGAGGGTTCTGGGGAGCAGGCGTAGACTTTCAATATTTACCTGCGGCATTTAATTTGAGCTACACCCCTTATGGAGAGTCATCGGCGTATACGGCAGCTCTTTCCTCTGAAAAAAGCTCTGATTTTGAAAGCGGAAAATACAGCCTTGTGGACGGCAGACACATCACCCCCGAAGATAAGTATGTCGTGATGATTTCAAAAGAGCTTGCAGATTACA
>OGMZ01000848.1_pt1 | contig 10920 bp, 9 predicted proteins | sample 1573361 | NCBI WGS metagenome assembly OGMZ01 (sample SAMEA2581995, study PRJEB24529) | metagenome | biome: Human gut stool | place: China | collected 2011
TCGGAGAAATATGCAGGAACAGGATCCGGAGGTCTCCGGCTCCGATGGTTCTCAGTCCTTTAATAAAGCTCTCCTGTTTCAGTTTCATGACTTCACCGCGGACGATCCTGGAAAATCCGACCCAGGAATTGATCACGATCGCGATCAGCATGCTCTTCACGCCCTGTCCAAGAAGTCCGGCCACCGCGATCATCAGCGTCAAGCCGGGAAGTCCCTGGAAAATGCTGGAGATCGTCGTGATGATCCCGTCGATCCAGCCGCCGAAATATCCCGCGAAAAGTCCCAGTGCAAAACCGAGCAGCATCGAGAGGACGGTCGCCGCCAGGGCGAGAAGGATCGATTGTCTTCCGCCGTAGAGAACACGGCTCAGCGTATCTCTTCCGATATTATCCGTGCCTAAAAGATGCGCGGCAGACGGTTTCTGAAGTGCTTCCGACAGGTTCGAGACCAGCGGATCATAGGGAGCAAGGACCGGCGCGAGTACGCTGGTCAAAAGGATCAATAATAAGATCACCAGACCGGTCTTTGCTTTTCCTGACAGGTGGAGTTCCTTTAATTTATTCATGATTCCACCGCCTCTCCCGCCCGGATCTTCGGATCAAGTGCGATATAGATCAGGTCGATCAGAATGTTTGTCAGCACATAGATACAGCCTGAAAACAGAACATACGCCTGCACCACATAATAATCCTTCGACTGCACACCCGCGATCGCGTAGCTTCCGATCCCGGGGATTGCAAAGATCGTCTCCACGATCGGGGCGCCGCCGATGATGCCCGCCATATGGGTTCCCAGGCAGGGGATGATCGGGATCAGCGCGTTTCCGAACGCATGGCGGACCACTGCGCGGCGGCGGCTCATTCCTTTTGCATCCGCCACAGTCATGTACTGTCTTCCGATCTCATCGAGGATCGCGCTCCTTGTCAGTCTCGCACAGACTCCGATACTCGGGAGTGCCAGCGTGACCGCCGGGAGAATAAAGCCGGATCCGTCGGAGATCCCGCTGCTCGGCAGGATCTTCCACTGTTCCGCAAAGATAAAGATCAGGACGATGGCGATCCAGAACCCCGGAACAGACAATGCAACCGTTGAAAATGTTCCCAGCACATGATCCGGCAGCCGGTCTTTTCCCACCGCCATCAGGACTCCGAACCCCACACCGAACACGATGGTCAGGATCATGCTGAAACCCGCAAGCTTCAATGAGATCGGGATCCGCTTTGCGAGCTGGTCCATGACACTTTTATTCGTGAAAAAGGACCTGCCCAGATCGCCGTGAGCCAGGCCGTCGACCCAGTTAAAATACTGGATGACGGCAGGCTGGTCCAGCCCCATCTTTGCCGCCATGGCATCATATTCTTCCTGCGTGTAGGATTCGTTTCCGTTTGGATTTAACACCTGGTCCACCGGATCCCCCGGTGACATGATCCCAAGTGCAAATGCAATGATACTGATCCCGACGAGCACCGGCAAAAGCATCAGCATTTTTTTCAGGATGTACTTTAAAAGTGACATATTGATTATTTCACCCAGGAAATTGTCGGAAGTCCAACACCGAAGGTCTTTCCTGCATAGTGTGTGATCGCTTTGTTATGGATGTTAACGTTGATCTCGTAGCAGATCGGAACGCACGCGCTGTCATCGAAGAGTTCCTGCTGGATCTCATCATAGATCTTGCTGCGCTCGCTCACATCAGCGATCGTCGGAGCTTTTGCGACAAGTTCATCGATCTTCTCGTTATAGTAGTTGTAGTTTAATGTCGTGTTGCTGTTTCCTTCGCTTGCGAAGTACTGCTTAAATGTGGAAGTCGGATCCGCATTGTTGATACCGAATACGGTAAGTGTCATGTCGTAGGTGCCTTCCTGCTGTCTCTCTTTGTAGAGGGAGGAGTCCACGATCTCAATATTGATGTTGACGCCAAGCTCCGCGTAAACCTGCTTTAAGTATTCTGCAACAGCCTTGCAGTTGTAATCGGACGCGGTGCTGGAACGGATGATCATGGTCATGTCGGCCGTCTTGTCTCCGAGAACTTCTTTTGCAAGAGATTTTGCCTTCTCCATATCATAAGTTCCCTGGATGTCCAGATGGAAGGTGGACTGGGTGCTTAAGAAGGAGTATGCCGGCTGTAAAAGTCCTCCGTAGATCACGCTGCAGATGCTGTCGCGGTCTGTCGCAAGGTTGAACGCCTCTCTCATGCGCTTATCCGCAAGGTACTCGTTTTTATCGTTGAACATGATGTACTCAGTCATATGGCTCGGAGTGCTGTCCATCTCAAAGTTGGAGTCTGTGTCGCAGAGATTCTTTGCAGCATCCATGGTGATCGCGCCGTTGTCTGCAAGTCCCATGACTTCGCCGGATTTTAACGCGGATACACGAGTCTCGGAATCCGGGATGCAGCGGATCTTGAAGGTCTTTACCTTGCCGTTCTCGCCATAATAGTTGTCATTTCTCTCAAGTGTCACATACTCGGACTCCACATGGTCAACGATCTTATATGGACCGGTTCCGATCGCGTAATCGGAGATCACACCTGTTTCCTCGTCGAAGCAGTTCGGGCTGTACATCGGGCTGCCATAGTCGGAAAGGACATACTCAAGTGTTGTGATCGGCTGTGTAAATGTGAACTTTACAGTGAAGTCGTCGACTTTCTCCATCTTGTCGAGATTCGGGAGAGATTTTTCGATGCTGAGTGTTGTGTATGTAGAATTGATCCCATGGCCCCAACGCTCAATGTTTTTCAGGCACACATCGGCATTAAACTGAACACCGTCTGTAAAATATGCGTCATCGCGCAGGCTGAAAGTCCACTCGGTACAGTCATCATTGTGTTCCCAGGATTTTGCAAGCCACGGATCGATCACACCGCCGTTGTTTGCTGTGAGAGCTTCCCATACATAAGCGCCTTCCCAGCAGTAATACGCATCGCCACTTCCCTGCACAGCATCACGCGGAGTCGCGATGACAACCTCATCTGTCTCGTTTTTCTCTGTGTCTTCCACTGCCTCTGCTGTGGCTTCTGTCTCCCCTGCAGCCGTTGTCTCCGCTGCAGCTCCTTCTGCTTTTGTCGTCTCAGCCGTGCTGTTATTCGCGCTGCTTCCGCATCCGGAAATTACGGATGCCGCCATTGCTGCCGCTAAGAGCAGACTTACATGTTTCTTCTTCATGTTGTCCTCCATGTTGTGTAAAGATTATAATGTTTTTTTGCAACTGTTCACCAGCCTGCGCACTTGCTGCGCCGACTGTAATACCCCCATTGGTTTTAAAGCAAAAGTCCTATTGGTTCAGCCATCTGAAATACATTTTTTGCCCGTAATCATGAAAGTTCTGAACAGTTTCATTGTTTTTACAATTTCGGAGTTAGTATGGAGATGTTCCATCTGAGAATTTTTTCGAATACCGAATGCTTAAGCATCAGAAAAAGATGTCCGCTGGAATCAGCCGACATATAAACGGTACGATCAATGCCTCGTGATCTGGAATTTTTCTTCCTGTACCAGCATTCCGGCAGGTTTCCTGACTCACAGATCATCACACAAAGCCGCCTTCCCAAATATTTCAAAACAGTCCTGTCAGGCTGCTCCGTTTTTTCAGTGACCGCGCGTTCGCGCATGGCTTTGTATTCCCTGCTCACAGTGACGAGATCGCACAGGTCTTTCACCTGTTTCCCTTTTACCTGCTGTCCGCCCTCTTCAGGGCGGCAGCAGCACCGGATGCCTCTTCAATTGTTATGGGAGATATTTTAGCATCTTCGGGTTTATTATGCAAGGACCATTGAGACGTTTTTATAAACATTCACTATGATAGGTGGTTCCTTCCAGTGTTTTCCAGATCACTTTCCCATCCTGAAGGAGCATATAGCTATGTTCACTTTCCGCTTTCGGGATCGACACGGAACCCGGATTCAGGTACAGATTTCCATCCCCGAACGGTTCCCACGCCGGAATGTGCGTGTGGCCGTGGAGGAGAATATCTCCCGATTGGAAAGGCGGGAGCTGGTTCATATGAAAGTGATGGCCATGAGTAGCGTAGATCAGGCGGTCTGCCGCCGGAAATACCGCGTAATCCGCAAGGATCGGAAACTCCAGCACCATCTGGTCAACCTCCGTATCGCAGTTTCCGCGGACACAGAAGATTTTCGTTTTCCGCTCATTTAACATTTTGATGACTTCCTTCGGCGCATACTCTTTCGGGAGATCATTTCTCGGTCCATGGTACAAAATATCGCCCAAAAGCAACAGGCGGTCTGCCTGTTCCCGGTCAAATGCCTCCAGCATTTTCCGGCAATAGTATGCGGAGCCGTGGATATCGGACGCGATCATAAGTTTTTTCATTCTCGGGGTTCCTTCTTTCTTTTACGTCGAGCACACGTAAGACTTGGCGCTTAATTCCGGTCAGCGCAAGCTGACAAATTTCTCTCGGAATTACTGCGCACCAGATAAATTTCTATGCCTGTCAAGAACATACACATGCTCTGTAACTGTCTTGTTCAGTAATTTCCACTCTAGGTTTTCATTCGTGTGATGATAGCGGAATCCGCATTTCTCCGCCACGCGCTTTGATTTTTCGTTCCCATCAAAGAACGCATACCAGATCCGTTTTAATCCCAGATCCTCAAATCCATAATGGATCAGCTCCTGTACTGCCTCCGGGATGATTCCCTGTCCCCAGTACGGAACGCCGAGCCAGCAGCCAATCTCACCTTCATCTTCCGGAAGCTTTAAATTGCTGGCAGCTCCCACAGTTAATCCCGCGCAGCCGACCGGTTTTCCGGAAGCTTTTAATACGACCGCATACGTTCCATCGGCCGACAATACGTTTTTAATCGTCTCTCTGCTGTTCTCCACACTCGTGTGTACCGGCCATCCTGCTTCCGGACCGACCTGCGGGTCTTTCGCATATTCGTAGCAGCTCTCTGCATCGCTCTCCTGCCATGGTCTTAAAATCAGGCGTTTTGTTTGTAATTCCATCTATAGTTACCTCTCTTCCATTTTCTTATACAAGTGATTCTCCGTTAATACTACCAGATCACCTTCATCAATCCCCTGCTCATAAAGCCAGTCATCTTCCTGGCGGGTCAGCCGCTCGTTTCCCTTAGCGTCTTTCAGCCGGACGAGAACGGTTTTCTTTGCCCCTGCAGAGCGTTCCTCACAGCCGTAATCATCTTCCTGGATCTGGAGAATGATGTATTCCTGTTCCATTTTATATCCCTTCGATTTTTCAATTTCCTCTACCGTTGTTGCAAATTTTGCAACCGCTGAACTTTTAGTTAATTCTCGTCAGCAAGACGTGATATCTTTTTTAGTTAATAATGCTACCGTCTCTACATGCCCTGACATTCCGAACATGTCAACGGTTCTGACGCGTTTTACAGCGTAACCGTTCTCCCCGAGATATTTCACATCTCTTGCCAACGTCGAGGAATCGCAGCTCACATATACGACCTTCTCCGGTGCCATCTTTACGATCGTCTCAAGGCAGAGCTCATCACATCCCTTTCTTGGCGGATCGACAACGATCACATCGGCTTTGATATGATTTTTTTCATACTGTTCCGGAAGAACCTCCTCGGCTTTTCCGACGAAGAATTCTACATTGTCAAGGCCGTTGCGCTTCGCATTCTCTCTCGCGTCCTCGATGGCCGCCGGGATAATCTCGACACCGCAGACTTTTCCGGCTTTCCGGGCGAGGAAGGAGGAGATCGTTCCAATTCCGCAGTAGAGATCCCATACGGTCTCGCCGCCGTTTAAATCAGCGAATTCCAGTGCTGTTCCGTAGAGACGTTCTGTCTGAACCGGGTTTACCTGATAGAACGATAGCGGAGAGATCCGATATTCGATGCTTCCGATCTTATCCGTGATATAACCCGGCCCGTAGAGATTTTTGATCTCAGTTCCCAGGATCACGTTTGTCTTTTCCATATTGAAGGACAGGGAGATACTGTCCGCGCCGACTTCACGCATCCGCTCGATGAACTCTTTCTCATGGGGCAGTTTCTTTCCATTGATCACGAGACATACCATATGTTCACCGCTGGCGAAACCTTTTCTTAAGAGAACATGGCGCACAAGTCCCTTGTGGTTTGCCTCATCATAAGGTTCCACACCAAAATCTTCCATGAATTTCAGCACTGCCGCCAGATAATCCTTATTTTCCCCACAGCCAAGCAGGCAGTCCAGCTCCGGTACCGGGATCAGGGAGTGGGTCCGTCCGGCAAAGAATCCTGCCGTCGGTTTTCCGTCCTTTCCGCGTCCGATCGGATACTGCGCTTTGTTGCGGTATCTCCACGGGTCTTCCATTCCGATGATCGGTTCCATGATGACTGCGTCCGGCACTCCCGCTGCCTGTTCCGCCTCTTCCGGCAGGAACAGGTTTTCCATGCCGCCAATACGTTTTAAGTGGTTGTATACTTTCTTTTCCTTGAATTTTAACTGTTCTTTATAGTCCAGTTCCTGAAGCTGGCATCCGCCGCAGGCTCTCGCCACCGGACATTTTGCCTCCACGCGGCCTTTTGCAGGCGTGATGACACGCACGAGACGGGCAAATCCATAATTCTTCTTCATCTTCATGGCAGACGCTTCGATGGTGTCCCCAATCAGGGCATCCTTCACGAACCAGATATATCCGTCCACGCGGCCGATACCTGCGCCGTCCTCTCCCATGTCCTCGATGGTCACTGTAAATTTATCGTTCTTCTTGATTTCCATATTGCGTTCCTTCTACATAAATATTCTTGTTGTACATTTTTATCGCTGAGCCCACTCTGTCCTTTCACCTCACTAAGCCAAACTAATAGCGTACATCCCGTACTGAGAATATACCGAATATACCGAATACACAAAATACAGAATAGACCTAAAAATGAGTCTCAATGCTCAGTTTTTCTTAAGTATACAAGAACTACTCCCGCATTTGCAACCCCCATCACATAAACGAATGTGAAAATCTCTGCCCTATACCGCATACAGGCAAAACGACAGCGAAAAATGAATCCGATCCGCACTTTCAAATGAGTCACATTTTTGCGTCAATACAAAAACCGGCTCCCCGCGCCCCGAAAACTCCCCTTCAGAAGTCTCCGGAACCGGAAAACCGGTTTTCGAATATCAACTCTATAAGTTAAGCATTATGTAAACCGCAATGTCAAACAGGTATTCGCAATCCACTTTGCGGCTTATCTGGTTCGCTTATGCTCTCGCCTCAGAACCTGCCTTCTTGTTTAACAGCTCCTTACCGGATGTGACAACGATGATCACACCGAGAATCATAAGAAGAGTTGCAACAATGAGCTGAAGTCCCTCAACCATAAATACTGCAGTACCTGCGCTGAATGCGTTTACAAGAGCAAGTGTTCTCTGAACCAGTGCTGTGAAGGTTACGCAGAGCATGATCACGCACGGTACGATCAGGGTCTTGTTCTGTCTTCCTGTTACCTTTAAGAATACACAGAGAGTGATCAGAACCAGAGCGCTTAACAGCTGGTTTGCGCTTCCGAATAACGGCCAGATGTTGGAGTAGCCGACTCTTGTGAGGATATAGCCAAATGCAAGTGTGATAACTGTGGATACATACTTGTTGCAGAGGAATTTTCTCCAGCCCTCTGCGTTCTCCATATCGTCTACGGAGAAAAGCTCCTGGAAGGACATGCGTCCGATACGTGCTACCGCATCAAGGCTTGTAAGGGCAAGAGCGGATACACACATGGTCATGAAGCACTGTGCAACATAGATAGGAAGGCCGAACATCTCAAGAAGGCCGGCAACACCAGAGGAGAAGATCTGGAACGGAGTTCCTACTGCTGCAGTACCGTCAGCGGCTGCAGCTGCACCTGCTACGCAGAGTGCAAGTACGGCTAAGAGGCTCTCAAGAACCATAGCGCCGTAACCAACTTTTAACATATCTTTCTCGTTCTCAACGGTCTTGGAGGAAGTACCGGAGGAAACAAGGCTGTGGAAACCGGAAACAGCTCCGCATGCTACGGTTACGAAAAGGATCGGGAACATGTTTCCAAGCTTCTCATTTGTAAAACCTGTGTACATTGGAAGGTTCATGTTCGGATGTGCAACAACGATACCAACAACAGCGCCGAGGATCATTCCGGCAAACATGAATGTTGTCATATAGTCACGCGGCTGCTTTAAGAGCCACATCGGAAGAACGGATGCAAAAAAGATATATGCAAATGTGAATCCTGTCCATGCGTCCTTTCCGCCGATCAACGGGAATGCCATACCGATTGCAAGAGATGCAATTGTGCATGCAAGTCCTACGAAGAATTCGCTCTTGCCCTCAAGGTTGAGCTTCTTCTGAAGAACGCCGAAGAACATTGCAAATACGATGAATGCGATGGAGATGGAACCTGCAGCTCCGTTTGTCTGGGCTGCTGCCGAAAGCTCTGTAACGCCGTCCTTAACGGTGTAAGCGTTGAATGTGCCTGCAACCATATCTGCGAAAGCAGCGATTACGATCAAAGTGAAGAGCCAGCAGAAGATCAGGAATAATCTCTTACCTGTCTTACCGATGTACTTTTCGATCAGAAGTCCCATGGACTTACCTTCGTTCTTTACACTTGCGTAAAGAGCTCCGAAGTCTGTGACAGCTCCGAAGAAGATACCGCCGACAAGGATCCAGAGAAGAACCGGAACCCAGCCGAATGCAGCCGCCTGGATGGCACCCGTTACAGGGCCGCCACCTGCGATAGAAGAAAACTGGTGTGAGAAAACGATCCAGCCGTTTGTCGGTACATAGTCCTGTCCATCTTCATGTGTATAGGCAGGTGTTTTTGCCTTCGGGTCGATGCCCCAGGTCTTTGCCAGCCAGCGTCCGTATACCATATATCCGCATAACAGACACACAGCTGCGATGAGAACGATTACTAATGTGTTCATGTCATTTCGCTCCTTTGTAAATTCATTTTGTCATACCGGAATGTCGCAAGTTCCGGTCCCTGTAGTCCATCCATATTCAAACGATCCTGAAAATACGGCAGAAATCGCTGTGGAATCTACGTATAAAACAAAAAATCCCTCGTCTCCACAGGGATCACTCCCTTAGAAGACGAAGGATCTAACATTCTCCGCGTTACCACTTCTGTTGCCGGAAAACCGGCCTCTCAGTCCCATCCTCCTCAAGTATCTGCAATACTTTCAGATGAATCGGTCCCCTTTTAACGGTGAGGTTTCCGTCCGGGATTACTAAAACGTTTTGTTCACCCCGGCTGCTTGCAGGTGATAACTTCCACTCGTAACTGTTCAGTCCCTTCACCGTTACGAGCAAAAATCCATTCCAAATCGGCTTCGCCGATGGGATTTTTGCCTTCAGGCAAATGTTTTCTTACGGTCAGCGCAGCAAGTGCGCAGACCTACTGAATAGTTACTTTCTCTCTTCTTACCTGCCTCGCACCATCCGGCAGTTCTCTGAATAAGATTTCGATTGAAAGTCCTGTCCCGTTCATCGCATTTGAATATGAACAACAATCATTTTAGTCAGAAAATTGATTTTGTCAACCGCTTCTTTTTTATCTTTGCACGTTCTTATCGCTTTCCAGCGCACATAAGTCTTTGTATAGCGGACATACTTTCTTATGTGTCCGTATCCAGCAAATTCACAGTGAAATTTTGCACGATTTATCGAATTGGACGGACCAATTTTTCTACAACTTACAAAACCTGCCGTTTGCATCTTTTTCAGTGCATAACGGCAGGTTCTCTCTATTCTCTATCTTCTATTCTTCGCTCGTACGGCGAACATTTGTCTCCATGAAGCGGTTATAACCGAGCCATCCCATGTTGTCACCGGCTCCTCTTAACACCTCTGTCATCGTCTCCATTCTCGCGTCCGCATTGTCCGCAAGGTTCAGCGCCATCGCCTCGATCAGCGCCGGTTTCTTTGGGGAACCGTATTCCAGCTCGCCATGGTGGGCAAGAATGCAGTGGATCAGCTCACTCTCCAGTTTTTTCGGGAATCCCGGCATCGCATCGATCCGTTCCTTTACCATCTGGGAACCGATGATGATATGTCCGAGAAGCTGTCCGTCATCCGTATAATCATTGGCCGGGAATGCAGAAAGTTCCTTTGTCTTTCCGATATCATGGAACATCGCTGCTGTCAGAAGAAGATCGCGGTTGATCAGCGGATACTGTTTGCTGAAATAGTCGCACATCTTCACGACACTTAACGTATGCTCTAAAAGTCCGCCGACAAAACCGTGGTGAACACTCTTTGCCGCTGAGTGGAAGGAAAATGCCTTCATAAATTCCGGATCATTAAAATAACCGGATGCAAGTTTTCTCAGATATTCATTTTTGATCGTCGTAATGTACTGAATCAGTTCATGTTGCATCGCAGGGATATCCTTCGTCGTCACCGGAAGATAATCTGCCGGATGGTACTCACCTTCGTCTGCCTTGCGGATCCTCTTTACGTTTAACTGGTTCTGTCCCTGGAATAGGGTCACATCCGCATCGACATATACATAATCCAAAGCGGAAAACTCATTGATCCCCGGAGAACTCAGCTCCCAGATCTTCGCGTCAACGGTTCCCGTCTTATCCTGAAGTACAAGAGATCCGTACTCTTTTCCATTTTTTGTAAGTGCGATCTGTTTTGTTTTGCACAGATATACATCCGAAATGTGATTTCCTTCCCGGAATGTTTCAATAAATCTCATAATTTCTCCTTTTCTGATCGGTCATACTTCTCACACAATCGCTGAGCCAGGTATGTTTACCTGGCTCCGATCGTTACCTGATACTCTATTTCTTTATATTCATCAATAGACTTCCGTTTTACTGTAACTTTCACGGTATCCCCGGTCTTTGTCTCCTCCAGCCGGTTCTGGAAGTCCCGGATCGTCTGGATCTCCAGATCATCAAACTTTGTCAGGATATCCCCGTTCTGGATTCCCACATTATAAGCCGGCCC
>OGMZ01000865.1_pt1 | contig 10712 bp, 8 predicted proteins | sample 1573361 | NCBI WGS metagenome assembly OGMZ01 (sample SAMEA2581995, study PRJEB24529) | metagenome | biome: Human gut stool | place: China | collected 2011
CTCATGTAGCAGTTGATGAAGCCTGTAAAAAGAATTGCTACCAACCAGACCACTTACCAAACCCGGTTTGTAATAAACATACAGTCTCGGAGTTACGCTCTTATTGCTTCCAATCGCCCGCAACTGTGACTCATTTCCGATCAGAATATATTTTTTTCCGGAAACCTCCACATATAACTGCCCCGGTTTTGTTCTTCCATCCGCATGCTCACCATCTAGCCACTGAACTCCATTTGCCGCTTTTTCTGTCAATTGATCCGCAACTAATTCCGGCTTATCTGAATTAAATTTCTGCGATAACACATAATTATGAGACTTACTATAAGTCAGATACGCCTGATCTTCACCATCCGGATAGATCATCTGCCCCATACCAAACTGTGGTGCATCATAATCTAATGACATAACTGGTTCCGTTTCAGATTCTTCCTGTGCAAGCACCATCAACTGATATGGATTGTATATGTAGATTGTATCCGTTTCCTTATCATACAGCGTTGGTGTTTCGTTTTCTTCTAGTTTCGTGCCTGTGATAGTTCCGGTAAATGAATCCGGTACTGACCAAATCTGTTCCGAGTTCATCTGGATGTCATTCATCAAAATGTACTGAGCATCTGCACCGTATTTCAGCTCTGTGCCTTCACTCTTTACCACTTCTCCAGAACCAATCTGTCCATCCTTATCACCTGTGTAAATATAAGCATCTGAACCAATCTGTTTTAATTGTTCATAATTATAAATGCATATTTTACTATCCTTATAATAAGCATCTATATTATCTGTTGATTCCGCTTTAACATTTCCACCGGACGATTCCGATTCGTCATTTTTCGAGTTTTCACTTGTTTCCTCCGATATCTTAGATTCGGATTCCGTGGTGCCATTTATTTCATCTGAAACTGTGGACTCGGTTGATACTTCACCATTACTCTTATTGGCATCATCAGAAAGTGCCACTTGACTAGTGTTGGTACCCGATGGATTTACATCTGCTGCATCCGCAATATTCACTTGAGAAAATAAGATAGCCATACATAGTATTACTGCGATAATTCTGTTCTCTATCCTTCTTTTTTTCTTCATATCTGGACCTCTAATCTTTTGTCTTCACTTGTTACTTTAATTTTTTCCTTTTTAGCCATTTTTGCTGCTTTGCTGCCTCCTGAAAGCATTGCATCAGCTGATTGGAAAATGCTCCGCATTCACCATTTGAAATCATCTGGATTGCCTCTTCAGGTTCATATTTCCTTTTGTATGGGCGATCATTGATCAATGCATCGTAAGCATCAACAATCCCAACGACCTGTGCACACATCGGAATCGCATTCCCTTTTAAACCGTCCGGATATCCTGATCCATCATATCTTTCATGGTGATGTCTGCATATTTCATAGCTATATTGATTCAGCTTTTCCGTTGTTACCCCCTCTGGGAATCTCTGGGTCATCGCTGCACCTACTAATGGATGTTGCTTTACTACATTCATTTCTTCATCCGTAATCCCGTATTCCGGATATTTATTCTGCAATTGAAGATATACCTGTTTCGTATAGAAACTGATATCGTCTTGGTACCCTGTTTCAACTAAATGATTATGATTCAATACGGTAGTTAAAAGTGATACCATATCCCAATACTGCTTTGCCATATCCTGTTCTTTTTTTATGAGTTCTCGTTCCATCTTTATAACTGTGTTCTGGACAATCTTCTCATTATGTAAGGTAATAATTGCAGTATTCTCATTTGCATCTATATATTTTTTTGCTTCCATCCAAACATATGCATTCTTATCTTTTCCGGTAATTCTACGGTACGGAAGATCTTTTTCCATACATCCATCAACTAATCTTTCTTCTAATCCTTCACTTGATAAGAAGTCCTGAACCATTTTTTTGTCAGAAGCATACACGTATCTTTCTACATATTGGCTTATGAACTCTTCATAGTTTTCTGTTTTTCTTGCTTTCTCATATACTTCACGGATATGTGAATACACACACTCGTAGCTTTTTTCCTTTAAGTTCAGTTTTAATACAACATAAAATCTTCCAAAATATTCATCTTCTCCAGGGCGGATAACGTCTGAAACCTTTACACTCTCTAATTTATTATTGTATGTATTCTGCAAGCTCAACAATATTTTATGTATCTTGCAGGTATCTTCCAAATTTCTGGAACAAAAACGATCTTCTTCCAAACAACGATTAATTGCCATTGTTTCCTCTACACACGATATAATTTCCATCAGAGAAATATTCTCCGGTTGTTTTGCCAGCATATAGCCACCATTTATCCCTTCACAGGCAGTGACTATTTTTGCATTTTTCAGTTTTTTCGCTATTTTAGGAACATAATTAGCAGAAACATTTAGCTTCCGTGATAATTCTGATGTAGATACCATCCGTTCCTGTGCTGCTAAGTAACATACAATTCTAATTGCGTAATCTGTTGAATTTTTTAGTTGCATCGTTATCCCTCTAATCTAAACCCTGCAAAGTCTTAGTTTATATCAAAAAAATATTCAGAAATTGATATATTCAATGTTTTTCACCGATAATTTTTCTCATTAATTTTATATTATACGCTATTAAATTTATAAATATAATGTGCAACGAACGAAAAATTTTTAACGTTTTTTTGTTCGAAGTGCTCCATTTTCGATTAACAGGCAAAAAAAACGAACCACACTAACCATGTTGTTGTGTGATTCGTTATCTTTTATAACAATTCTAATATTTTTAATATTATGAATCTCATCTTTGCCTCTCCAAAAGATTCTTAAAAATTCTACATTACTTCAAGAACTCGAATTGCTATCAATCCAATTCGAACACTAAGCACTTCTGCTGGATTATTAAAATCTATATTCGTTATTTCTATTATTTTCTGCAAACGATATGAAGCAGTTCGATAATGAATAAACATTAATTCAGAAGTCTTTTTTAAGCTTTGGTTGACATTCAGATAACATTCCAATGTATCAACCAGCTCTCCATTTTTCTGAATATCGTGCTGGCGAAGTTTATTCAATGACTCTGGTATAAACGCTTGCAACTGATTTATATCTTTCATCTTTTCCAGTACATGATTAAAGAATCCTATCTTTGTACTATCTATAACTGACTTATCCTCGTCTCCGATTATTCGTCTAATAACTTTAATATATTTAAGCGCAATTTTAGAAGATTTAAAAGACTCCTTCAATTCATGGTATCCTGTGACAGTTTTACCTATACCAATCAGAAAATCTATTTCAACTCCCCTATTAACTAGAAATTCTTGTATCGTTTGCTGCAGTTTCTCCAGTTTTTTACGAAATTCCAATCCGGTTTCCCGTTCCGTTTCTCTGTGAATATATACAATCTGGTTGGTTTGCAAAAAAATATGCTCCCTCGGTAAATAACGTATAATTTCCTTTTCGACCATTTCTGTTTCTTTTATCTGGGCATTGGTAAATTTTTCTATATTCTTTATTGCATCCATACGGAAAGTGACAACCCGATATATCTCTGCATCATTAAGACCAAGCATACCTGCAACTTCATTTTCTTCATCATTTGACAGCGAACCATCCAGCATACGATATTCCAAATCTCTTAGATGTCGTTTTTCAAGATTCTCTTCTATTACATGTCTGATCAAACTAAACTGTAATGTAATGATAATATTCTCTAATGCGATAAAATCCAATTTTCCTAACGGTTCATTCTGTTCTGAAACAACAAAATACATTTCTTGCCTTTTAAAAATATCGAGTTTCTTAATGTATTCAACATACTTCGTATTTTTCCTTTTTTGACACAAATATTGATATCTTGTGATAATTTCAGGCTTATATTCCGTAATATTTTTTTCCATTCTAAAATCCTGTGTTTCCGAATTACTTGAAAAAAAACAGGTTCCATCTGCGTTATATAAACCGACCGGATTCCCGAGCATGGTACTGATCAAGAAAAATATTCTCTCTATAGATTCCCTTGAATCTATCATGTTCAGTAAAATATTACTTAAATTATCATGTGTCATCTTAAAATATTTCAGTTTTGCAGTTTCAATATCACACAACTGAAGTAGTATATGCTTAATAATTCCCCAAAAATACAAATCCTCAGAAATTTCTATCACGGGCAAATGATACTCCTGCGAAAATTCCATTAAAATATTAAACAGTCTTTTCAGGTGTTCAGTTCTCTGATAGCACTTTACTATAAATCCACTTATCTGCTTTTTATCCAATTCTTTTAAATGATACAAAAAAACATCTTCCTCTGTATCCTCATAGGCTCTCATACTCGTTAGGAGCAGCTCCCCCCCACCAGGAATTTTTCCATTTCTGGCATTTCAATGATTCGGGCTCCTTTAATTTCACGATTAATTCCGGAATGATCACTTATCAGCTGCATTTCCGGGAATTTGTTTGATTCAAGCAAGTCCTTTACTGTATACCCCATTTGTATTCCCTTCCTTTTACAATTGAATTGATTCATCTTTCTTTTGCTTTATTATGCCATATCTATTTTAATATATTGGTGGAGTTATTTCTATAATTGTTTTTCATATTCTCTAGTTTGTTTTCTTAGCTATTCTGATAACTCATCGGCATCTGGTTTTATAATCTCCTTGACCTTTATGCCCTTTAGTAGATTGTCATAAGTTTGCTGCACATCCAGCAATATTTTATGTACTTTACAATGCTCTGTTGCATTTCTGGAACAAAACCCATCATCTTCTAAACAACGATTTAATTTCATGGTTACTTCCGTGGAGGATATTATGTCAAACAGAGAAATATCTTCTGTTTTTTTCACAAGTGAATACCCACCTTTTATTCCTTCGCAAGCTGTAATTATATTCGCTTCTTTTAATTTTTTTGTGATCTTTGGAATATAGCTTTCTGGAATCTTTAATTCGTAAGCTAACTCAGACGCAGTGATTACTTCACCACGACAAGCCAGATAATATACTATTCTGATCGCATAATCCGTTGTAATTTTTAATTGCATAATTGCTCCTCTCCAAAGCAGGAAAAATCCCGAATTATTATCCTTGCGCTTCATCTTTTATCGCCTCAAGTCTAATAAATTCGGGATATTGTATAACCTTTCCTCTTTACCTCATTATCAGCTTTTTCAGTTCTTCTTTTTTATTCCTTTAAAGAATACCATACCAACTATACTGATAGCAAGAACTAAAAACATCAAAACCATCAGGCCATTGTTTGCAAGTGTTCGTCCTGTTACAGGCGGTTCCATTGTTGATTTATTAATAAACGCAATGTTTATTTCTTTGTCCATCTTGAAAGATGCATCTCTTCCATCTGTGGCGGAACCATTATTTATTTTATATGTTGTCTTATAATTCTTACCCGGATCCTCTTCGGACACCTTATATGACCAGCCTGTCGGCAGACAATTAATCTTTACAGATTCATCTTTTTTTAATGTAAAGGTCGCTTGGTTATTTGCAAAAGAAAGGGGTATTGCTGTCGCCTTAGACCCTTTTGTAATATAAATCTGTCCGTCCTTAATCTGCGATATGCCCGGATCTGCTCCTGCAGGTGGAGTTGCTGTAAGTGTAAATGTAAATTCTTTATTCGGTTCCTGATTATATCCTGCCACTGTTTTACTGACTTGCAAGACAGTAGGTTTATAATACAGTTTTAATACGACAGGCTCTGATAAAGCACCGTTCTCCACATCCTTTTCTAATGTATTTCGCTTATCACTTTCATCAAATACATAACCTGGAAATGTTCCATCCGGCTCAGGGTTCGCAAACGCCTTAACGGTCTCGCCGTCAGCAGAAAATGAAATGGTTCCTGAAGTTGTCTTCTCAAGTTTTTCCGTTCCATCCGGTATCTTGAGATAATGCTCAACCTTTATTTCTTTTTTGGCTGTTTTTTTCCACTGTGCAACAATCTGATATCCTGTATAATTTTTAGATGCAAATACAGGCAGATTCGTATTATCTGCATATCCGTAATTCTCATCAGAAATCGTAAAGAGTTCACCGTTACTATATGTCTCTTGACTTAACTTACCAGCTTTGTTTTTCAGCTTCCATCCTATAAATTCATAGCCTTCGCAAGTGGGTTCTGCCCAACCTTCACCCATAATAAAGGTAGTACCTATAGTTCTTATTCCCTTTCCAGTTTCCAGATCCTTTCCATAAGAATGCATAGGAGTGTTGTTATAACTCCTTGTCTTCGGATTATCCGGAATGTTCTTCACATCTGCATTGTTAGGAAGCACTCCCATACCGGCACCGGAATTATAATGTACATATAGGCTACTGGATGCAACCATGAAAGAGGCAGAATATAAACGCCAGTCATTATCTGTTAGTAAAGGTTTTGCACCTCCCCACGCTAAATATCTGGGATAACCTTTTTCCTTCGCAGCTTTTTGTGCAGCCTGCCATTGATCATCATATATTTTAAAGGAATTATTCCCTCTTATAAGTGACGTAGCTGTCATTGCATCTATGTTACCAGCATCAGCATCATTCTTTTTTCCATCCCCACTAGGATTGTCGCCATGAGGCTGTCCATACATAACACCAATAGCATTTTGAAGTCCATTTGTAAATTCATACCCGGCTTTTGGCTTGGCAAAGAAAATTCGTACCTGTCTTATGTTTTTACTTCCATTATACGTTACTGGGTCCATATCTATGGTTTGATTATCTTTTACAGGAACCAGTGCTTGTTTCTCATAGTCCCACATAACTACGTCCAAACCTTCGCCGCTTCGGGTTTGATTCGTATATAGCCTTACTGTCACAGCCTGCTTTCCGCGCTCTTCTTTGTATGGTACTAAGGTAAAATTATAATCCTCAAATTTACCGGTTCGGACTTTCAAATCCATCTTATATTCATAAGAACAATTTTTTTCATCACCTCTAGTAGTTGTGTAGCTATCTGTCATCTTGGTAATTAAACTTAATTTACCTGGAGCCGATGAAACACTATCGCCTTTACTTATTGGCACCTCACTCACTCCGCTCTCAGAAGAGGCTTGAATGGAAGTACCATTCACCACCATATGTATTACACGGTAGCCTCTTTTCGTATGAAAAGCAGGAATATCTAAGTTGTAGCCTGACATTTCATAAACATCATCTGGTGTAAAAGTCCACATGATTTTGTCCTGATCTTTCAAATACTGCCAGCCATTCTTTTCACTATGCGCAATATTAATATATTCTTCTCCATTAATATCTTTTGTATTAATGAATATTCTGTAAATACTTTGTTCTTTATAGGTAATTGTAATCGTATCGTCTTTTACAAAGTTAATGGAATAGGTAGCTTTGTTTTCATTTCCATTTTCCTTCGTAATTGTCGCACCCTCTTGAGAAACAACGGATTCGATTATAAATCTTTTCGCTTTGGGATTATTTGCTTTTGCTGTGTCTGTGCCAGGAGTTACTGAAATTATAAAGTTTTCTCCCGCATTTACACGAATCTGATTCGATATATCAAGCGGCGCATCAAGGCTGCCATTTTTTTGGTGATTGTACCAGGTGTACAACTATCAGGAACTACTTCCTTTATGCTGACCAGATGATACTCCTGGTACATCATCGTTAGTTTCTGAGTATCATCCATTTTAATTGCAATCACACCATCCGTACTATAGTAAATGGTGCCATTATATTTTCCGATGTATACACAGTTCTTTCCATCTACTTTTGCACTCTTAAACTCGAAATGTCGGCCTTCTATAGATAGCTCTTTATGATCCGCAATTGCTCCAAATTGAATGACAGAAGGTGCTCCTGTAATTGGATTTCCATTGACATCTACATACTCTACTCTATTTGTTGAGGCTTCTTCTCCATTCTCGGCAACCGCCAGTAATTCTTCCTCCAGACTCTGTACAGACATTTGTTCCGGTGCATTCAGATCTGTTATCTGGTCTGCGGAATCCTCTGTTTCAGACTGTTCTCCTATATCAATCGTTTCTTCTGTCTCAGACTGCTGCTCACTTACTGGCTTCATTTCCCTATCTGTGTCTGATGCTTCAACTACTACATTTAAGGATAAAAAACATATAGAAAGAATCAAAATCCAAGAACATAAAATTTTTAAGTATTTTTTCCATATATTATGCCTCATCTTGTGATTCTCCCTTATTTCTTTTCTGCTTTTTATGGATTAAAACGCTTAGACAAATCAGTGAACCAAACAGCAATAAGAAATATCCCATAACAGGACTGTCATCTCCAGTCTTTACACTATTGATCTTTCCTGATTCATCTGAATTGGACGGACCAGATGGTTGTGACGGGTTTGAGGGCTGTGTTGGATTTGGCTTCTCTTCTCCAATATAACTATTCTTAAAAGAGATTGCTTCTATTTTCTCCCCCTTCTCATTTGCTACAATTGTGACAACTTTTAACTGATTCGATTCATTATAGTAAGCCTCGACAGTCACATAGTACCTGTTTTGATCATATTTATAATCATCCTTTTTTTCTGTCGTCTGATAAATGTTATAATGATACTGTCCTGCTGTTTTTACATTCAGTATAATCTCTGTTGCTGCATTCTTTTCCATTGTCCAGGAATACTGCATATTGCAGCTTCCGGCGGGCATTGGTGCGTCGCTTTGATCTGTTGTCATAATATAAGAAAATTCATCTGCAATGCCTTCCACTTCACTGTCAAAAATCTGTCTCACCGGAATTTTTACTACAGTACAATTATCAGATGCAAAAGCTGATATCTGCATGCTCAGAAAAAGGAGCATAGTCACCAATATGATAGTTACTTTTTTTAAATCAAGGATTTTCATGTTTTTTCTTTCCCTTCTTCATTTTTCTATCTACTATCAATAGTACGATAATAAGCAAAAGTATCCAGTAAATAGCCGGCACCTGAATCATCATTTCTTTAAATTCATCAATTCCCGTTCCCAGATTCTTGGCTTTCTCTTTCTCAGGATAGACCTGATCCGTAAGCCTTCCTACTAATATATTTCTTCCATTTGTCATCTCTGAAGTACATGTTATCAGAAGAACCAAATGGTCATTTTCCGTAAGTTCAAAGTTTCTTTTATATAAAGCATTGTCTGATATTTCCTGCAGACACGCCTGTTTTGCTTCCGGTTCCTCTGAACTGACACTGAACAGCCGTTCATTATAAGCATCTGCCTGGATCAATGCATAAAATTCAATTCCATGATCTTTTCCATCAAAAAAAAGATTTCCGTATGGATGTTCGTCAAAATACTCCTTATCTGTGAATAGCCCCACATCTCCAAACATCATGTGTTTTTCCATATGGTGTCCATAAATCATATTGTTAAAATCGGAAAAATCCGGTTTGTTTGCACAGTGCAAAAATATGGAACCACTTAAAGAATACTTGCCTTCGGCATCCGTATTCATATAAGTATCATCATCTTCTGCCTGAAGCAGCGGATAATTAACGTTTGTTTCATTTATTCGAATCCAGCCAATAATATCCGGATTGATTTTCTGCAATTCTTCAAAAGATTTCGTATGTTTTTCTGTTGGAATATAGGCTTCGTAGTTCTTCGCATCAGCCGCCTGATATACCTGATTGGAATCCCATAACATATAGCATGACAGGAACATTACCATAAGAATCAGCAATAACGCTATAAAATTCACCATATGATCGACTATTTTGACTAAAAACTTTGCTGCTTTTTTCATATGAAATATTCCTGAAATTTCCTTTCTTATTGCAAAAGGGAATGCGACGGAGTATCGCCGCACGCATTCCCTTTGCTGTTTCTTTTATGATTTTATAAAATTATTTCTGTACTTTTTTGCGTTTGAAAGCAACGAATCCAAACAGTGCTACAGCACAAAGAGCAACCATCAGAACGTATGGAAGAGTGTTCATGATAATACCAGTTGTTGGTACGTTGTTGAATTTGTTGGTTACGTCAACAATGTTCTTTTTCTGGCCGAGTTTACCACTGGCTGTAATTGCTTCATTGTATTTTGTTGCTGCTTTAGATGTCTCTACACCATTAAGTGTAACTACAGTGCTTCCCTTGTAGTTTGCTTTTGCAGCCTCAGTTACGGTAATCGTTGTTCCTACTGGAAGACCTGTGAATTTCATGTTCTCGCCATTTCCCAGCTGGAATGTACATTGTCCAGTCGCGTCTAACGTAACACCATTACCATCTTTGTCTTTTACACCGCCAAGTGTATTTGCATCTGTTCCTGCCGGGAATTCAAATTTTGCAGTAAAGTCGAATTTCTCAGTTGGAAGAGATTTTTGGTCATCTGTTACATTCTGAATAACCTTCTTGAATACGTTTAATGCACCGTATTTTTTATAGTCAGGATCTGGTGTAACTGGCTTGTCAGGATCTGGTGTACCTGTGCCAGCTTCCTGTACATAGGTGTTGACAAAGTTGAAACCATTCTTCTTTGCATCACTACCAATATCTACTTTACCTGTTGTTTCGCCATCTTTATCACCTTTTGTCTTATTTACAATGATCTTATCAATTTCAAGTGTTCCACCAGTTTTCTCAACAACATATACATCCATTCTATACTCAGCCTTGGACATAATCAGTTTTTCATATGCTGTCTCTGTAACAGACGGATCAGCCGTTTCGTTCTCTTTTACTGTATAGGAATATCTACCAGCTTCAGGAAAATCAGTGCCTATATAAATTAAAGTTATCCTGATACTGTGTTTTGGTTTTATCTGCTTTGTCCTT
>OGMZ01000872.1_pt1 | contig 10596 bp, 6 predicted proteins | sample 1573361 | NCBI WGS metagenome assembly OGMZ01 (sample SAMEA2581995, study PRJEB24529) | metagenome | biome: Human gut stool | place: China | collected 2011
GGGCCTGCACCCCCGCAAGGTTCTCGATCTTGGCAAAAATGCGGATCTGCCCGGCCCCGGCCTGCTCCAACGCCCGGCGCAGGGGGCGGATGTCCTCGGCCCCCCGCACGAAGGGCAGCATCACCCCGGTAACGCCGCAGGCTCCCGCCAGCTGCAGGTTTTGCAGGTCTGCCTCCGTCAACGTGGGGGAGGCTACCGCCAGCCCCGGCACCGCAAGGCTTTTGCGGCTTTGCAGAGTGCCGCCCCGCACCACGGTACACTGCAGGGCCGCGCCGTCGGCTCCGGCCACCTGCACAAGGAGCCTGCCGTCGTCCAGCAGAAGGTTCTGGCCCGGCCGGGCCGCCTGCACCAGCGCCGCCGGGCAGGGGACACCCCCTTGCCCCAGCCGGAGGCTCTGCCCCGGTTCCAGCACAAGGGGCTGGGTCAGTGTGCCGATGCGCAGCTCCGGCCCCTGCAGGTCGATGAGCAGCTGGGGGATGCCCACGGCGTGGATCATGTCCAGCCAGTCTTTGTGGGCCGAAAGGGGCCCGTGGGAAAGGTTCATGCGGATGCCCGTCATGCCAGCTTCCACCATGCGCTGCAAGGTCTCCGGCTGGGCACAGGCGGGGCCGATGGTGCCATAAAATTCCAAAAGATCACCCGATTTCGTTTTTTCTTATTGTAACATGGAACCGGGCCGTTGAAAAGTGGTGTTGTACAATAAAAGTTGACACAGGGAACTCAAAGAGCCAATATCTGTCAACTGATATTGACAAGATCAAAATGAGATAGACTTCCCCGAAAGGGGGCCTATCTCATTTTTTGTTGTAAGCTGAAACTGTAATGAATCAGATTGCAGCAAGAACAGGATACAGGAAAGTGCAGTGTGCAGACAACTTCTGAACCGTTTGTCCCCGCTCATACAGTGTAGGAGGACCATAGTTTGGGAGGTGCGTTGTATGCTGTTGACTCTGCTGCAATTTTTTGCCACAAAATTTCTGGTGCTGGCGCTGCATCTGGAAGCGGGGAGCTTCCCCAAGCCCCTGAGCGCACGGGAAGAGGTCGAGACCTTTGCGGCCCTGCGGGCGGGCGACCCCACGGCGCGGGAAACGCTCATCCGGCACAATCTGCGGCTGGTGGTGCATGTGGCGAAAAAATACTACGCCCAGCCCAGCGACCAGGAAGATTTGATCTCCATCGGGACCATCGGCCTGATGAAGGCGGTGGATACCTTCGACTCTACCCGGAAGGCGCGGTTCTCAACCTATGCGAGCCGCTGCATTGAAAAAGCTACTATGCTGCAGCTCAGTCAGGCGGTATGGCTGAGCAGGCAGCCGGCAGTGCATCGGCAGCCCGGTCCGGCGTAGAGCAGGTGGCGGACAAAGGAAGGTCGGCAGTCAGTGCCGCAGTCAATGGCATTGCAAACTTTGCAAAGGGCAACGCACACGCGCTTGTGGTCATGGGCGTTTTTCTTTTGCTCCTGCTGCTGGTCATGTCGGCGTTTTCATCCTGTTCTATTTTGTTTTCCGGCACTACGCATGTTTCCGGGCAGACCATCTACACCGCCGAGGACCGGGACATCCGGGGCGCAGAGCAGGACTATAAGAAACTGGAAAAAGAGCTGGACAAAAAAATCAAGCGCACCCCGCAGGACCACCCCGGATACAACGAGTATCGGTATCACCTTGACCCCATTGAACACGACCCGTGGCAGCTGACCTCGTTTCTCACGACCCTGTATGACGACTATACCCGGTCGGAGGTACAGGGTAAGCTGAAGGAAATCTTCAAAAAGCAGTATAAGCTGACAACATGGGTGGAGGTGCAGATACGGTACAGAACCGTTTGGGTCATCAGCCCGGCGGGCATCCCTGTGCCCACGCAGGTGCCCTATGAATACAAAATCTTCCACACGAAGCTGGAAAACCGTGGCTTGGAGGTCGTCATACGGGAAGAACTGACCGAAGATCAATGGCAGCGGTATCAGATTTTTCAGGACACGCTGGGCGGCAGACCCTACCTTTTTAATGGAGGCTTACCGCCCGGCGGCTCGGATGGCTCCGGCGCACCCGGCATCGACTACACGGTTCCTGCGGAAGCTCTGACCGACAGCGAATTTGCGGCTATCTATGAGGAAGCCAAAAAATATGTCGGAACGCCCTATGTGTGGGGCGGAAGTTCTCCCGAAACAGGCTTTGACTGTTCCGGATACGTCTGCTGGGTCTATAACCAGAATGGTTATAATGTGGGACGTACTACGGCCAACGGATTATGGCAGAAAAGCCAGCATATTTCCGAAGCAGAAGCAAAACCAGGCGATTTGGTTTTCTTTAAAGGAACCTATGATACGCCGGGGATGAGCCATTGCGGAATCTACCTTGGAAACGGCATGATGGTATCGGCTGGTGACCCCATCAAATATGCAAACATTCACTCGTCCTACTGGCAGCAGTATCTTGCCGGATTCGGGCGGCTTTCAAAATGAAACGGAGAGTTTACGATGAGTGAAAAACTGGATAAGCTGCGGGCAACGCTCAAAAAGGAGCAGGAACGCCGCATTAAGCTGAATAACCGCATTGCAGTGATGGAGCGGCGGATTCAGGAGGAAGAAGCTGCCGAGGTCAGCAGCATGGTACGCACGGCCAATGTGACCCCGGAACAGCTTGCCGCTCTGCTGCGACAGTCGGCCAACGCCACCCCGAACCCGGCTGCACTGGCAGCGGTGGGAGTTTCGTTTGAGAAGGAGGAAAATGAACATGAAGTTTAAGAAGTTTGGTGCACTGCTGCTGTCGGCGGTGCTGTGCATCGGTATGGCCGCTCCCGCTTTCGCCTATGAGGGTGATACCGCCCCGGTGGAGGATCCTGTTCTGCCGGAAGTCGTGGAGGAAGAAGACGCCGTTACCATCACGGATGAGGAAACGGGCGCACTGACCCCGGAGGGCAATCTGTCACTGGTGGATGATTACCACACCAGCTATTCCGATGGCAGCGGGCAGCAGTTCATCACGCTGGTCAGCAAGTCGGGTGCGACTTTTTATCTGGTCATTGACCGTAATGCCAAGGGACAGCAGACCGTCCACTTCATGAATCTGGTGGATGAAGACGACCTTCTGACCCTGATGGAAGAAGAGGATGCCGAAGCCTATACTGCTGAAAAAGAAGCTGTGGCGCAGGCCGAATTGGAACGGAAGCTGGCCGAGGAAGAAGCGAAAAAGGCAGCGGAAGAGGCAGCCGCATCCGGTGCTGAGCAACCGAAAGAAAACAAAATTACAAAGGATGCAGCCGCCTTTTTGAGTGTGCTGGCATTGGTCGGCTTGACGGCGGGCGGCGGCATCTATGCTTTTATGAAGCAGAAACAGAAAAAGCAGGCCGAAAAAGAAGCCCTTGACCCCGATGCAGATTACACCGAGGACAAGGGCGATTTTGAGATTCCGATGGAGGATGAGCCGGAGGAACCCGGCGAGGAGGATAACGCAGAAGAATAATTTTACTGGCGGCGTTTGCCGCCTTACATATTGAAATTCAGATAATCCAAATCGGAACGATATAGTTATCTCGATCTATGATGCCGACTTTTGGCTTCATGCAGACAATAGCACCTTTCCCGCGTGGGACAGAGGCTTTGTCCAGCAAAGAGAACACCTTCGTCAATTCGGTGCCGGGATTCGAGGTCTTTTTGATTTCGATGGGATTCAGAACACCATCCTGCTCCAGAACAATGTCAATCTCTTTTGCATCTTTGTCGCGGTAGTAGTACAAAAACGGCTCTCTGCCGGTATTCAGATAGGTTTTCGCAATTTCGGAAACAACATAGTTTTCGAGGATTGCACCGTTCATGGCACCATACTCCAGAACTTCTGCGCTACTCCACTTGGTCAGATAGCAGACCAATCCCGTATCATAAAAACAGAGCTTGGGGGTTTTTACCAAACGCTTCAGAAGGTTATTGGAGTAGGGGTGCAGATAGAAGATGATACCCAGTGTTTCCAGAATGTGCAACCAATCTTTTGCCTGCTTCTGATTGATGTCCGCATCCTGTGCAATTTCGGCAACATTCAGCATCTGGGAGCAGCGCGCCGCAACCGCCGTCATGAAACGCAGAAATTTCAGTGCATCGATGGCATCTGAAAGCTCTTTTACGTCGCGTTCAATATAGGTAGAAAGGTAGCTGCTGTAAAAAATCTGGCTGTTGGTATTTTTTCCGCTTGCAATAGCGGGCATGGAGCCCCGATAGATACGCTCAAAGATATCTTTGGTATCTGCGGGCACAGCTTTTTCCTCGCGGTTCAGCAGAGCGTCCAAATCCACACGGAAAGGCTCGGTATCTGCACCGTTTATTTCTGACTGCGAAAGAGAAGTCATTGACAGCACTGCAACACGCCCGGCAAGTGATTCCTGTACCCCGTGCATCAGCTTGAACACCTGTGACCCGGTCAGCCAAAAGGCACCCGGCTCATGGTGAGTATCTGCATAGACTTTGATATAGGTAAATAGTTCCGGTGCATATTGAACCTCATCGATCAGAACCGGCGGCTTATGCAGCTGCAAAAACAATTCTGGATCATTTTTTGCGAGTGCCCGCTCGTTCAAATCGTCCAGTGAAACATATCCACGGGAAGTTCCTTCCATGAGTTTTTGCAGCATAGTTGTTTTTCCTACCTGCCGGGGGCCGGTCACAAGCACAACCGAATATTCCTGCGTGACCTGCTGCACAACTTTCTCAAGACTTCTTGTAATGTAACTCATATTGATTACCTGCTTCCAATTTCGGCTGATTTTTCTTATAATTCCATTTTAGCCGAAAACTTTGTCTTTTTCAAGTACATCTGGATGTTTTAATCGCATTATAAAAAGTTAGGAGTTGATGCTTATTGTCTTATCGCTTAGTAATCGCAGAAAAGCCCTCAGTCGGGGCTGCTTATGCAAAAGTTCTCGGTGCGACAAACTGCCAAGATGGCTATTGGGAGGGAAACGGTTATCTTGTCAGCTGGTGCATCGGGCATCTGGTGTCCTTTGCCGAGGCGGGCCAGTACGATGAAAAATACTGTAAGTGGCGGTATGAGGATTTGCCCATCCTACCCCAGCCGTGGCAGTTCATTGTCCCGGACGAAAAGAAACAGCAGTTTGAAATTGTGCGCTCTCTGCTCAACCGCCCGGATGTGGACAGTGTGACCGCCGCGACCGACGCAGGCCGGGAGGGAGAACTGATTTTCCGTTTCGTCTACCAAATGGCCGGCTGCACGAAACCTGTGAAGCGGCTCTGGATTTCCAGCATGGAGGATGCCGCTATCCGGGAGGGCTTTGCAAACCTGCGCCCGGATTCGGATTATGATGCTCTGTATCAATCGGCCCTCTGCCGTGCAAAGGCGGATTGGCTGGTGGGCATCAATGCAACACGGCTGTTTTCGGTGCTGTACCATAAGACCCTAACCGTGGGCCGGGTGCAGACCCCGACACTGAAAATGCTGGTGGAGCGGGATGCAAAAATCCTGCGCTTCCAGAAAGAAAAGTATTACACAGTCGGCATCCATTCCGGCAGCCTGAAAGCAGACAGTGGGCGCATTGCGGATGCAGAAACCGCAAATTCTATCAAAGAAAAATGCACAGGTGCAAATGCAGTCTGCGCGTCCATTCGGCGGGAGAAAAAGACGGAACAGCCGCACAAACTCTATGACCTGACCACCTTGCAGCGGGAGGCAAACTGCCTGTTCGGTTTCACGGCAAAGCAGACCCTTGATTATGCCCAGCAGCTTTACGAAAAGAAACTACTGACCTATCCCCGCACCAACAGCCAGTATCTGACCGAGGATATGGGCCAGACAGCACAACATCTTGTGTCTGCCCTGCTGGGGCTGCTGCCCTTTGCCCAAGGGCTTGACTTAACCCCGGAAGTGGGCCGGATTCTGAACAGCAAAAAGGTATCGGACCACCACGCCATCATCCCCACGTCCGAATTTGTAAAGCAGGGTTTCACTGGTCTTGCCGAGAGTGAATGCAAGCTGATGAACCTTGTCTGCTCCAAACTGCTCTGCGCGATAGCCGCACCCCATGAGTACGAAACTGTGACTGCGGTATTTTCCTGCGCTGGGAACGAGTTCTCCGCCAAGGGAAAGACCGTGCTTGTCCCCGGCTGGAAAGAGATCGACCAACGGTTCCGCTCCACCATGAAAGCAGACGGCGAAGAAGAAACGGAAACCCTGAACACCCTGCCGGAACTGACCGAGGGACAAAGTTATTCTGTTGTATCTGATATTTCGGAACATTTCACGTCCCCGCCGAAAGCCTACACGGAAGATACACTCCTGTCAGCAATGGAGCGGGCCGGGGCCGAAGATATGCCGGAAGATGCAGAACGCAAGGGGCTGGGCACACCCGCCACCCGCGCCGCGATTCTGGAAAAATTGGTGCAAATGGGCTTTGTGCAGCGCAAGGGCAAGCAGCTTGTCCCCACCAAGGACGGCATCAATCTGGCGGTGGTTCTGCCGGAAAGCCTGATCTCTCCCGCTCTGACTGCTGAATGGGAAAACCGCCTGACCGAGATTGCCAAGGGCAAGGCAGACCCGGACGAGTTCATGGCCGAAATTGAAGCGCAGGTGCGCCAGCTGGTCAAGACCTATTCTTGTATCAGTGCAGATAAGCAAAACCTGTTCCAGTCGGAACGGGTTATTATCGGCAAGTGTCCCCGGTGCAGTGAAAACGTCTATGAGGGCAAGAAAAACTTCTACTGCGGGAATCGTAGCTGTCAGTTCGTGATGTGGAAGAATGACCGCTTCTTTGAGCAGCGCAAAAAGGCGTTCACACCGAAGATCGCCGCCGCTCTGCTCAAAATCGGTAAGGCAAAGGTCAAGGGCCTCTATTCCGAAAAGACAGGCAAAACCTATGATGCAACGGTGCTTCTGGCAGATACGGGAGGCAAGTACGTCAATTACCGGGTAGAGCGCAAAGAGTAAGGCAAAAATACGAGGGCCGGTTATGGTAAGGTGAAGCATTCATTTTGCCATAACCGGCTCTCTCTATCCGTAGGATAGGGACAGTTCTTTGAAAGGAGCGTGCGATAATGAGCGAACTATTTTCCATCCAGCTGCAAAATCGGCAGCAGCAAGGCAGGGATGGCGTCTGGCTGGACCTGCCTACCACAACCGAACAGGTACAAGCAGCCCTGCGGCAAATCGGCATTTCGTCCGATAATCCGCAGGGCCTTTTCATTTCCGGCTACTTTGCCGAGGAAGAAAAACGCTTTGCAATTCCTTATAACATGGTTCTGGCATCCAATGTGGACGAACTGAACTTTCTGGCATCACGACTGGAAACACTCTCTACCGGGGAACGCGCAGAGCTGAACGCCGCCCTGCAAGCCCCGCAGAGTGAGCTTTTCAGCATCGGGAGAATCACCGACTTTCCCGAAAACGTGGAATATTATGTGTACCTGCCGGATGTGCGTGGGCCTGCCCAGCTGGGTGACTACTATCTGAACCGCTCCGGCATGGTGGATATGCCGGAAGAATGGAAAGGCGGCATCGACACGGCACAGTTTGGCCGGTATGTGGCCCAGCAGGAGCAGGGCGTGTTTACCGAGTGTGGCTACCTTGTCAAAAGCGGGGATGCGTGGCAGAAAGTCCACGAGGGCCAGCCTGTGCCGGAGGAATACCGGGTACTGTCCTTTCCTGCGCCGGAAGTTTTGCGAGATTCGGCCAACATCCCGCCGCCTGTTCAGCCTGAAACGGAACCGCAGAAAGTTATTCCCATTATCCTGAACGGTAAGGACAGCGCAGAACGGATGAAAGAAATCACGGACCGGCTGGAAACAGGCATTCAGCAGTTGTTCGACAGTGACCGCTACAAAGCTTACCTCACCACGATGGCAAAATTCCACAATTACAGCTTCAACAACACCTTGCTGATTGCCATGCAGGGCGGGCAGCTGGTGGCGGGCTTCAACAAGTGGAAAGACACGTTCCACCGCACCGTAAAGAAAGGCGAAAAAGGCATCAAAATCCTTGCTCCTGCGCCGTACAAGGTCAAGCAGAAGATGGAAAAGCTGGACGAACAGGGCAAGCCGATTCTGGATAAGGATGGAAAACCGCTGACGGAAGAAAAGACGGTGCAGATTCCGGCTTTTAAGGTAGTTTCCGTGTTCGATGTCAGCCAGACCGAGGGCGAGCCGCTGCCGTCCATTGCTGTGAATGCGCTTTCTGGCAGCGTGCAGGACTACCAAGATTTTTTCAAGGCGTTGGAGCAGGCATCCCCGGTGCCCATCGGGTTTGAGGACATCGAGGGCGGGGCGCATGGCTATTTTCATCTGCTCGACAACCGCATTGCCATCCAAGAGGGTATGAGTCAGTTACAGACCATCAAGACAGCTATCCATGAGATTGCCCACGCCAAACTTCACGCCATCGACCCAGACGACCCGGAACAGGCCAACCGCCCGGATAGCCGCACCCGTGAGGTGCAGGCCGAAAGCGTGGCCTATGCCGTCTGCCAGCATTACGGGCTGGACACGTCCGAGTATTCCTTTGGCTACGTGGCCGGGTGGAGTTCCGGCCGGGAACTGGCCGAACTGAAAGCCTCTCTGGAAATTATTCGCAGCGCGGCCCATGAGTTGATCTCCGCACTGGACGAACATCTGGCCGAATTGCGCCAGCAGCGGGAAGCAGACCTTTCCGCTGCACAGGAAGTCGCATTTGCACTGGACAACGGCAGTACCCTGTTCATCCAGACCTGTGATTCCGGCTATGACTATACACTGTATGATGCGGACAAAAAGGCTCTGGACGGAGGCCAGCTGGACGCGCCCGGTCTGACTCTGAAAGATGCCGGAGTGGAGGCACTTAACCTGCTGGGCCAGACTGCCGCAGTGACGGAAGTTCTGTTGGGCGATAAGCTGGCGGCATTCCAAGAGACGGCGGAAAAGGCCAACGAAATTCCCGCACCCGTTAAAATTCCAGACCCCGCCGCAGAACCTACGGTCACAATTCTTTGGAGCGAAAGTGACAAGCTGCAGGACGGCGAAATCATGCCGCTGTCCGTGGCAAATCGTGTTTTTGAAGAACTGGACATCGCCCAGCACACGGACCGGGAAAAGGACGGCTACACGGGCGGCTGGTACGACAAGACCGCATTCCGTATTGATTTTACCCTGAACGGCCAGCCCGACAACTACGAGGGACGGCAGGATTTTGGTGACGGAGAGGGTTCTTTGGTTCAGCATATCCAGAACTACCACGAATACTATGCCAAGGACGAGAACTGGAAAAATTTTGTTCTGCACAACAAAGGCCCGGAAGCATGGGAACAGGACAAGGCAGAGCGGGAAATGGTGCTGACCGAGTTTATCCCGTACCTCAAACAGCATTGCAACCTTTCGGCTATGGAGCAGACGGCTACCGCCACTTTGCGAGAGGGTCAGGATATTTTGCCGGAGCAAACCGCTTATTACAATGCCATTGTAACCTATGTGCAGGACTGCCGCCCGCTGCTCAACCAAGGCCAGTATGACTTGCCGGAACCGCCCAAGCTGACCGGCTTTGACCAGAGCTTGCAGGACTACAAGGCGCAGGTGCAGGCAGAGATCGCGCAGGAAGCGGCCGATGCTGGAATAACGGTAGAGGAATACGCAGCGGCAGGCTTTGAAGCACCGCAGCAGGACAGCTTTTCCATTTACCAGCTGCGCAATGAGGATTCCACCCGTGATTACCGTTTTGAGCCCTACGACCGCCTGCAGGCCGCTGGCCGGACCATGGACAAAGCCAACTATACAGAGGTGTACGCCGCGCCGCTGGCTGCGGGTACCACATTGGAGGACATCTACCGTACATTCAATGTGGACCATCCGGCAGATTTCAAGGGACACTCGCTGTCTGTTTCGGATGTGGTGGTGCTGCACCAGAATGGGCAGGACACCGCCCACTACTGCGACAGTGTGGGCTTCCAGCAGGTGCCGGAGTTCTTGCGGAAAAATCCGCTGCGCACCGCAGAACTTTCCACCGAACAAAACGAAAATATGATTGATGGCGTGCTGAACAATGCGCCCTCTCTGGGCGAATTGGAGGCCAAAGCAAAGGCCGGAGAACAAATCTCTCTGACAGACCTTGCCGCCGCAGTCAAGGCCGAAGAAAAGGCACCGAAAGCCAAGAAATCCCGCGCAGCCAAACCGAAAAAGCCGTCTATCCGGGCACAACTGGATGCCGCAAAAAAGGAACAGAGCAAGCAAACACAGCCACGGGAAAAGTCAAAGGAATTGGAGGTGTAAACCGTGCAGAAATTTGAAAATATGGACGTGATCGCTGCGCTGGAAGCTATCATGCACCAGAACACCGCATACTACCAGAGCGATTTTGCCTATGACATCAAGATGATGCGGGAGGCCGCCCGCATCGACCAGCCGGAAGATAAGCTGCTGTTGTGGCTGTCCCGGCCTTCTGGAACATTCTGCTTCCGGGAACGGGACGTGCTGCTCAAAGACACGCAAGCCTACAACACATGGAAATTCTGCGGCGAGCAAACCCACGACAGGATTCTTGCCTATGCGGTGGAGCTGACCGGCACAGCTAATGGAACATTGCAAGGCAATCTGTATGAACTGGACTACCAGCAGCATTTCCAGCATATCCGGGA
>OGMZ01000876.1_pt1 | contig 10563 bp, 10 predicted proteins | sample 1573361 | NCBI WGS metagenome assembly OGMZ01 (sample SAMEA2581995, study PRJEB24529) | metagenome | biome: Human gut stool | place: China | collected 2011
AGCAACGATTGTATTGTACGTAATGCTAGCCATCGCGCTAGCGATTTGGTACAATGGACTTAACGGTTAAATATGACGTATAGTAGTTAATGTTGTGGTATTTAGAGGAGGGGGTGAAAACTATGGAATATATAGCGCATATTGATAAAGAGAGAATTCAGACAGTAAAAGAACATTTGGAGGGAACAGCAAAGATTTCAGGAGATTTTGCAGAGAAATTCGGAAAAGAGGACTGGGGATATTGTTGTGGGATGCTACATGATATTGGAAAATACTCTATAGATTTTCAAAAAAGAATTTTGGGAGAAAGTAATCGTCGGGTAGATCATTCAACTGCAAGTGCAAGAGTTTGCGCAGAAAAGGGAGGAAGATATTCTTTTTTGGAATATTGCGTGGAAGGACATCATGCAGGATTGCCGGATTATGGGAGTAATTTTGATGGGAGTAATGATCCTACTCTGATGGGAAGAAGAAAGAAAAAAATCAGTGATTATCAAGCTTATCAGACAGAAATTGAAATTCCGCCAATAACATCTAGTCCGATTGATTTAAATAAGACGGCTAATCGAGATTTTTCACTTAGTGTTTTTATGAGAATGATTTATTCTTGCCTGGTAGATGCTGATTTTTTAGATACAGAAGCGTTTATGAAAAATGGAAAAGGGAAAAGAGATTCAGGACAAGATATAGCAGTGCTTCTTGAAAAACTGGAAAATCATATTTTCGACTCGCTTCAAAATCGGGATACAGAGACAGTCAACGGAAGAAGAACGGAAATTTTAAGGCATTGTCTGGAGATGGGAGAGTCTGAAAAGGGGCTATTTCGTTTAACGGTACCTACTGGCGGTGGCAAGACAATAGCTTCGCTTGCATTTGCATTACGCCATGCAGTGAAAAACAAAATGGACAGGGTTATTTATGTCATTCCCTATACAAGTATTATTGAACAAAATGCGAAAGTGTTCCGAGATATTTTGGGAGAAGAAAATGTGTTGGAAAACCATTGTAATGTCGATTATGAAAGTTCCGAAGAACTTATGCCAATGCAGCTTGCAACTGAAAATTGGGACAAACCGATTGTTGTTACCACGAATGTACAGTTTTTTGAATCTTTGTTTTCAAATAAATCTTCTAGATGTAGAAAATTACATAATATTGCAAACAGTGTTCTGATTTTTGACGAAGCACAGATGTTACCCAATGACTATTTAAAGCCGTGTATTGCAATGATAGAAGAACTGATAAATAGTTATGAAACAAGTGTTGTGTTATGTACGGCTACACAACCAGCTTTGAAATCATTCTTTCAAAATGGAGTCTCAGCTACGGAATTATGTCCGCGGATGAAAGAGCAGTTTGCTTTCTTCAAGCGGACAATATTTGAGAACACGGGTGTATTGACAGAAGAAAAGCTTGTAGAAAATTTGAAGAAAGAATTTCAAGCGCTTTGCATTGTGAATACGAAAAAAAGAGCACAAAGGATTTATAAAACATTAGAGGGGGAAGGAATTTATCATTTGTCCACGAGTATGTATCCAAAACATAGAAAGCGTGTGCTGAAAGAGATACAAGAGAGACTTCAACAAAATAAGAAATGTGTTCTTGTGTCTACCAGTCTTGTGGAGGCTGGTGTGGATCTTGATTTCCGTTCGGTTTACAGAGAACTTGCTGGTGTGGATTCGATGATACAGGCAGCAGGCAGGTGTAATAGAGAAGGAACTAGAACGGCAAAAGAAAGTAAAGTGTTTATTTTTAAATTTGAGGAAAGACAGAATATACTGGGGCAACGACAACAAATTGATGTGGCAAAAAGTTTGATTGCAGATGGCAGAGATCTTTCTGATATGGAAAGTATTACAAAATATTTTGAGATGCTGTACCATATTAAAGGCGATACTTTAGATAAGAAAAAAATAATGGATGAGTTTAAAAATAAACAATATAATTTTGCTAAAGTAGGAAAAGAGTTTCGTTTAATTGAACAAAATACAAAAACGCTTTTTATAAATTGTGAAGAACAGGCAGATGAAATTCTCCATTTGCTAAAGGAACGAGGTTTTAGCCGCTCAGGTGTGCGTAAAGCCAGTCAGTATTGTATTGAGGTGTATGATAAAGAGTTTGACAAGTTGTATGGGATGGGAATGGTGCGACCTGTTTCAGAGGATATTGAAGATTTTTATGAGTTGCAAGATAGGAGTAAATATACAGAAGAAATGGGATTGGAGTTGGAATTTGATGATGGTGTAGCGTTATTTTTTTAGGAAATAGTGAAGAATGAAAAAACGATGGATATGTGCAAACAATTGAGTTGTTGTACATATCCACCGTCTCAAAAAATAGTTAAGATGATTACTAATATTTCAATCCACAGATTAATCTGACAGAGAAAGTATATCATACAGCATTTAGTGACTCAATAGATAACTTTATGTTTTGATAGTTTGAGCTAATATTAGTTAATTTATAAGAAAAAATAAAACTTCATTAGAAATTACTTAACAGATATTGCTTTTTGTTGATTTTGGAATAGAGATATGATATTATGAAAATACAAATGAATAAACAATAAAAATCAGACAAAATGAATTAGTTATATAAAAGGAGAGTACAAATGCTTTTATATCATGGAAGTAATGTTACAGTAGAATATCCGGAAATTCGAAAAGCAAAATATAATAAAGATTTCTATTTCGGATTTTACACAACAAAGTATCCGGAACAAGCTGAGCGTTGGGCTACGAGATATGGAGAAAATGGATATATTAATAAATACGATTATACACCAAATGAAAATCTGAACTATCTTATATTTGAAGAAATGACAGAGGAATGGTTGGATTTTATAGTGGCCTGCAGGCAAGGAAAATCCCACAAATATGATATTGTGGAGGGACCGATGGCAGATGATACGATTTACAATTATATACAAAATTTTATTGATGGGAAAATATCAAGAGCGGCTTTTTGGGAATTAGTAAAATTTAAGTATCCTACACACCAAATTAGTTTTCACACAGTTTCAGCTCTTGATACATTAAAGTTTATAGGAAGTGAGATTGCATATGGCCAGAAAGAATAATAATAATTTATTTTTTACATGTAGTTTGATTGAGTATATGGGTAGAAAGGTAAAAAGGACAAGAAGAGAGGTAGTAGAATTTCTTGGGAAGCAACGGGTGAAGCGTATTTATGAATATGCAGATGTCTTTCATTGCGAGCCTATAGAGAAGGTGGCCGATAAATTTATAGAAGAAAGTAAAATGACACTAGGAACATTTGACAATGAAAAGAAATGTAGATATTTAGTTCCTGATTATTGGGGTATAGGAGAGGTATATGAACGGTTAATAGAAGATTCATATACAGACAATGAGATTGTGAAAGGAATTTGGGAAGTTTATCATTCTTGGATTGATGAACATATCTCAGATTACAATACAGATTTTTACTATCAGCCGAGAGATTATATTGCGGCATGTTATGAGGAAGGAGTGGTGTTGTAATGAAAAAGAAAGGAGAGCTAAGTTTATGGGAATGGGGGTAAAGGTGAAAGTCTGGGGAGATTATGCTCTGTTTTCACGTCCGGAACTAAAGGTGGAAAGATATTCTTATGATGTGATGACTCCATCAGCAGCACGAGGAATTTTGGAAGCGATTTATTGGCATCCTGGTCTGAAGTGGGTGATTGATAAAATCTATGTAAAAAATCCCATTTGTTTTACCAGTGTTCGAAGAAACGAGGTGAAGAGTAAAATCTCTGCAAGCAATGTTTTATCAGTATATAATGGGGCGAATAAGCCGATTTATATCAGCAGTAAAGAAGAGATTGTACAGCGAGCTTCTATAATTCTGACAAATGTGGAATACGTGATTGAAGCACATTTTGAAATGACGGAAAATGCAAATGAGACAGATAATCCAGGAAAATTCAAAGATATTATGATGAGACGTCTGCGAAGGGGAGAATGTTACCATATGCCATACTTTGGCTGCAGGGAGTTCCCTGCACATTTTTCCTTATGTGAAGAGGAAGAAATACAAACAGCATTTGACGATGTTCCGGAAAAAGACTTAGGTTTGATGTTATTTGACATGGATTATACAGACAAAGCAAATATAAGTCCTATGTTTTTCCGTGCAGTTATGAAACGGGGCATAATTGATTTACGGAATTGTGAGGTGATACGATGATTTTGCCAGCACTTGTAAAACATTATGAAAATTTGGCGGAAGAAGGGAAAGTATCAAGACTTGGTTGGTGCAGTGCGAAAGTAGCTTATCAGATTGACTTATCTAGAGAGGGGGAAATAAAAGGAATTATTAGTTTGAGAGAGGAGGAAGAAAGAGGAAAGAAAAAGGTAATAGTTCCTAAAACTTTATCGGTTCCTGAGATGGTAACGCGGTCTTCTGGCGTTTCTGCCAATTTTTTATGTGACAATGCAAAATATTTGCTTGGAATTAGTCAGGAAAGCGATGAAAAAAATAGAAAAAGAGCAGAAGAATGTTTTCATGCAGCCAAAGAAAGGCACCTTTCTTTATTGGAGCACGCAGAAGGAGTTATGGCGAGAGCAATCTGTATGTTTTTTGAAAAATGGCAACCGGAGAAGGCTATGGAACATCAGGAAATCAGAGAAAATTGGGAAGAGATTACAGCAGGAGGTAATCTGATTTTTGGGATGGGGATAGAGTTTGCCCAGGATGATGAGGAAATGAAAGAGCTATGGAATAACCGCAAGCTAGAAAATAATGGTGACATACAAGGTGTCTGTTTGGTAACCGGGGAACAGACAGAACTTGCGAGAATTCACAGAGGAATAAAAGGTGTGCCGGGAGCACAGTCAAGCGGTGCAGCCTTAGTTTCTTTTAATGCACCTTCGTTTGAATCCTATGGAAAAGAACAAAGTTATAATGCGCCGGTGGGAAAATATGCGGAATTTGCTTACACAACAGCATTGAATTATTTGTTATCAGATAGAAAGTATTCTCTTCAAATTGGAGATACAATGGTTGTTTTTTGGGCAGAAAGTGGAAAAACGGATTATCAGGATACATTTTTAGAATGTATGGATCCCCCGACAGATAATCAAGAAGAATTGAAAAAATTGTTTGAAAGAATACGAGACGGAAAGCCAATAGAAATTCATGGAAATGAATTAAATTCTGAGCAAAAATTTTATATTTTAGGATTAGCACCAAATGCTGCAAGATTATCAGTTCGCTTTTTTTACGAAAATTCATTTGAAAAAATTTTAAAAAATATTTTAGTGCATTATAGAAGGATGGAAATTATAAGACCGAAATGGGAAGAAAAGCAATACTTAGGCGTGCGAGATATGCTGTTTGAAACAGTAAATAAAAAATCGACAGATAAGAAACCAATATCGAATATGGCTACAATGACTTTTCGTGCGATTTTATCAGGAGACAAATACCCTGCGAGGTTGTATTCAGATACATTGATTCGGATCAGGGCAGAGCAGGATGAGGGAAAACTCAATTGGAGACGAATTGCAATTATAAAAACATATTTGATACGTAACTGTAATTGGAAGGAAGGAGAGAATTATATGGGGTTAAATGAGGAAAGCAACGATATTTCATATGTGCTTGGAAGATTATTTTCTGTACTGGAGTCAATACAAGCGGATGCAAATCCAGGAATTCAGGCGACAATTCGGGATCGTTATTTCAATTCAGCATGTGGAACGCCGGCAGCAGTATTTCCTATTTTGATTAAGTTAAAGAATAGTCATATGAAAAAGTTAGGACGAGAAAAAGAAGGTGCAAAAAATTATTATGAAAAACTTTTTACAGAGATCATGTGGAAAATAGATGCCCAAGAAGGTTTTCCAAAGCGATTATCACTAGAAGAACAAGGAAAATTTGCAATCGGATATTATCATCAAACACAGAAAAAATATGAGAAAAGGGAGGAAAAGTAAATGGGTGAAGTGATTAAGAACAGATATGAATTTGTAGTTTTATTTGATGTAGAGAACGGAAATCCAAATGGAGATCCAGATGCAGGAAATATGCCAAGAGTTGATCCGGAGAGTGGACTTGGGTTGGTAACAGATGTGTGTCTAAAGAGAAAGATTCGGAATTACATTGAGACTTTGAAAGAAGAGGATGATGGATATAAAATTTATATAAAGGATGATATTCCATTAAACAGAAGTGACCGTGAAGCGTGTAAAAGTCTTGGAATTGAGGAAACAGATGATAAAAAGGTAACAGAATCTTTAAAGAAATTAAAGAAAAGTGATGCAGATGCAGACGTGAAGATTCGAGATTATATGTGTCGGAATTTTTATGATATTAGAACATTTGGAGCGGTCATGACTACATTTGTAAAAGCTGCTTTGAATTGCGGGCAAGTGAGGGGACCTGTACAGATTGGTTTTGCAAGAAGTGTTGATCCGATTGTTTCTCAAGAGGTTACTATTACAAGAGTAGCAATCACAACAGAAAAAGATGCAGAGAGTAAAAGTACCGAGATGGGAAGAAAAAGTATAGTTCCTTACGGATTATATCGCGCAGAAGGTTATGTGTCTGCGAATCTGGCACGGAAAGTGACTGGATTTTCAGAAGAAGATCTTGATTTATTGTGGGAAGCAATTATCAATATGTTTGAACATGATCATTCTGCAGCAAGAGGAAATATGGCGGTTCGAGAACTGATTGTATTTAAACATAGTAAAGAGTTGGGAGATTGTCCAGCTTATAAACTGTTTGATTCTGTTGAGGTAAGGAGAAAAGAGGAGGTAGAATATCCAAGAAGTTATAAGGATTATATTGTTGAGGTGCATGAGGAAAATATACCGGATTCAGTAGAAATGAAAAGGATGATTTGATGGAATATGCAGAAGATAATTATTTGATGCTATCAGGGATTCAACATTTTAAATTTTGCAGAAGACAATGGGCCTTGATTCATATTGAACAGCAATGGGCAGAAAATGTGCATACAGTTGTAGGCGAATTGATGCATAAAAAGGCACATGATCCATGCATCGTAGAAAAAAGAAAAGATTTACTTGTGGCAAGGTCACTTCCGGTTGCTTCAAGAGTCCTTGGAGTCAGTGGAGAATGTGATGTTGTTGAATTTCACAGATGTGAAGATGGAATAAAACTACATGGACATAGAGGGCTATTTTCCGTTTATCCGATTGAATATAAAAAGGGAAAGCCCAAAGTTACGGAGGAAGATAGACTACAGCTTGCGGCACAGGTATTGTGTTTGGAGGAAATGTTTTCTACAAAAATTTCAGAGGGAGCTTTGTTTTATGGAGAAACAAGAAGACGTGAGGTTGTAGAGATTACAGAAGATTTGCGGCAAGAAGTCATAGATAGGTTTCAAGAAATGCATCAATATTTCGATAAGAAATATACACCGAAAGTGAAATATAGTAAAGCGTGTAACGCATGCTCTCTCAGAGATACTTGTTTACCTAAACTTGGGAAGTCGGGGTCTGTGCGGACATATATTACTCAGATGCTGAAGGAGGAAGAGGAATGAAAAAGTTATTGAATACATTATATGTGACCTCTGAGAACAGTTATCTGGCATTAGATGGAGAAAATATTGTGATTCTTGAAGACACCAGTGAAGTAGCACGTCTGCCTTTGCATAATTTAGAAGGAATTGTTTCTTTTGGATATAAAGGTACAAGTCCTGCGCTTATGGGAGCCTGCGCGGATCGGAATATTTCTCTATGTTACATGACACCTCAGGGAAAATTTTTGGCAAGAGTAACGGGAAAAGTAAAAGGAAACGTTATATTAAGAGAACAGCAGTATGCTAGCACAAAAGACGAAGAACAGAGTCTAGAGATAGCAAAGAATTGCATTTTAGGGAAAGTATACAATGCAAGATGGGTGTTGGAACGTACTATTCGAGATCATAGTCTTCAAATTGATGTAGAACGAGTAAAAACAGCATCGGAGTATTTGCAGAATTCGCTGAGTCATATTCGAAATAGTCAATCGAAAGATCAGTTAAGAGGATATGAAGGTGAAGCAGCAAGTATTTACTTTGGAGTGTTTGATCAATTGATATTACAACAGAAAAAGGATTTTAAATTTCAAGGTAGAAATAAAAGACCACCCTTGGATAATGTAAATGCGTTATTATCTTTTGTGTATACGTTGCTGACAAATCAGATTGTATCGGCTTTGGAAAGTGTTGGATTGGATCCATATGTTGGTTATCTCCATACAGATCGTCCAGGCAGGGCATCGTTGGCATTAGATTTAATTGAAGAACTAAGAGCAGTACTAGCGGATAGGTTTGTTTTATCACTAATTAATAAAAGGATAATTTCAGGTAAAAATTTTGTGGTAAAAGAAAATGGAGCGGTATTAATGGATGATGATTTGAGAAGGAAATTGCTGACAGAATGGCAGAATAAAAAGAAAGAAACACTGACTCATCCATATCTTAAAGAAAAGATAGAATGGGGAATGGTTCCTTATGTACAAGCCATGCTTTTAGCGAGGTATTTGAGAGGAGATTTAGATGGTTATCCGGTGTTTCTTTGGAAATGAGGCGAAAATGGAATGTTAGTGTTGATTACATATGATGTGAATACAGAAACAGTGGCAGGAAAAAGAAGATTGCGCCAGGTAGCAAAGCAGTGTGTAAATTATGGAAGAAGAGTACAAAATTCTGTATTTGAGTGTATTTTAGATAATGCGCAATGTGTTATGCTCAAGGCAAAGCTGACAGATATCATTGATGAAGAGATTGATAGTCTGAGATTTTATTACTTGGGAAACCAATATAAAACGAAAGTAGAACATGTTGGCGTAGACAGAGGTGTTGCTGCTGATGGAATTCTTATCATGTAACAGGAGTGCGAATGGCAAGTATACATAAAAATGCAGGGGGATTCGCACCAGAAAAATGTACAAAAAGTAGCTAAGAAAGTGAGAATTAGGAACAAATGATAAGAAAAAAAGAATGATATTGATAAAATTTGGGAATATTTAACGTAATACAAGGCCTAAAATTGGGGAAAATTGCTGTCGCTCCCCTTGTGGGAGCGTGGATTGAAATGACAGAATGATTGCTGATTCTGTAATTGATTCCGGTCGCTCCCCTTGTGGGAGCGTGGATTGAAATCACAAAAGATTACGTACTGTTTGTACAGGGGCAGTCGCTCCCCTTGTGGGAGCGTGGATTGAAATTCTTTAGAACCTTACATCTTTAGGGTAACCAGCCCTGTCGCTCCCCTTGTGGGAGCGTGGATTGAAATTATCTTCTATAGTAAGCGAACCCATGATAATCACCGTCGCTCCCCTTGTGGGAGCGTGGATTGAAATAAGCGGAGAAACGGTAATGATGCTTAACGGTAGAGTGTCGCTCCCCTTGTGGGAGCGTGGATTGAAATAAGTGGCACGGTTGAAAGAATACACACAATTTATAGTCGCTCCCCTTGTGGGAGCGTGGATTGAAATAGGTCGATTATAAAAATAAGACTTTCAAACGTCGTCGCTCCCCTTGTGGGAGCGTGGATTGAAATATCACTTACAGGAAGTACATCAGAACTTGGTAATGGTCGCTCCCCTTGTGGGAGCGTGGATTGAAATTTCCTCCTCGTGTACATAGTTTCCTGAGTAAAACCGTCGCTCCCCTTGTGGGAGCGTGGATTGAAATTTATGAAGAGATAAACAGAGCGGCTGTTGCGCAGCTGTCGCTCCCCTTGTGGGAGCGTGGATTGAAATCGGGCGGTTTTTATTTTATTAATTATTCAAGATGTCGCTCCCCTTGTGGGAGCGTGGATTGAAATGTCTGATAGCCTGTCGTGTTGTTGTTTGCGTACTGTCGCTCCCCTTGTGGGAGCGTGGATTGAAATGCGTTTCGCACACGGTTAATATGCAGGATTATATAGTCGCTCCCCTTGTGGGAGCGTGGATTGAAATAAAAACATATTGACAGATATATTGTTATATTATAGTCGCTCCCCTTGTGGGAGCGTGGATTGAAATTTTGACTTCCATTTTATTACGCACATTTGTAACAGTCGCTCCCCTTGTGGGAGCGTGGATTGAAATAATAATAATCTTTGAAAGCAGATAAATCAGCACCGTCGCTCCCCTTGTGGGAGCGTGGATTGAAATCGCCCGAAAAACTCAAATACACATTACCGTCAAAGTCGCTCCCCTTGTGGGAGCGTGGATTGAAATATGTAAACCATCTGAACCAAGTTCTTGAATTTGGTCGCTCCCCTTGTGGGAGCGTGGATTGAAATACCAATATTAGCAAGGATCGGGTGATAATAGTCGTCGCTCCCCTTGTGGGAGCGTGGATTGAAATACTGCGAACTTGTCGTTTATCCGGATGAACCTTGGTCGCTCCCCTTGTGGGAGCGTGGATTGAAATCATTCACTTTCTGTTAAATACGCAGGACAGTATGTCGCTCCCCTTGTGGGAGCGTGGATTGAAATCGACGAATGATAATGGAGGTAATGTAAATGGATAGTCGCTCCCCTTGTGGGAGCGTGGATTGAAATTTGGCGGAGCTTGGACAGAAAATCACAGGGATAGCTCCGTCGCTCCCC
>OGMZ01000878.1_pt1 | contig 10529 bp, 10 predicted proteins | sample 1573361 | NCBI WGS metagenome assembly OGMZ01 (sample SAMEA2581995, study PRJEB24529) | metagenome | biome: Human gut stool | place: China | collected 2011
TCAAGGTAACGAGGACCTTTTGCTAATGTTCCGTACATTGTACCAACCTGTGAACGAAGTCCTTTTCCTAAATCTTCAAGACCTGCTCCTACTGGAAGTCCGTCTTCTGAGAACGCACTCTGTGTTCTACCATATACGATCTGTAAGAATAATTCTCTCATAGCTGTATTGATAGCGTCACATACTAAGTCTGTATTTAAAGCTTCCAAAATTGTTTTTCCTGGAAGAATCTCAGATGCCATAGCTGCTGAGTGTGTCATTCCTGAACATCCGATTGTCTCAACCAATGCTTCTTGAATGATACCATCTTTTACATTTAATGTTAATTTACAGGCTCCCTGCTGTGGTGCACACCAGCCCACACCGTGTGTTAAGCCTGAGATATCTTTTACTTCTTTTGCTTTTACCCATTTTGCTTCTTCTGGGATTGGAGCTGGTCCGTGATTAACGCCTTGAGCTACTGGACACATAGTTTGTACTTCATGTGAATAAATCATGATAAAACTCCTTTCAAATATGTATGATTTTTTCTCTATGGTGTTTGTTAGAACTTTAACGCCATATATATTCTTATTTTCTCACAAACTTCTCTTTTCGTCTATATTTTTTTTCATATTTTTTATAATTCGACATTATAAAACATTGTTTTTCTGTAAAAACACTTTCCTTGTTGAATATGACTATAAATTTTCCTCCAACAATTTCAGCGCCGCTTCCACAGCCGCATTTCTGTTTTCTTCTCTTGTTCCATGAAAACGACATTCTTTGACATAGGTCTCTGTACCAATACAACATCCCACATAGATAAGACCAACCGGCTTTTCTTTTGTTCCGCCTCCCGGGCCCGCAATTCCGGTCGTGCTAAGTCCTATCTCTGCCTTCGCCGCCCTCGCTGCTCCACGTGCCATCTCCTCGGCTGTCTGCCTGCTGACCGCTCCGTATCTTACGAGTGACTCATGCGAAACCCCCAACAGGCGCTCTTTTGCCTCATTGGAATAGGTAATGTGTCCTTCGTTATACACAGACGATGCTCCCGGAACATTCAAAATTCTTCCTGCCAGAAGACCGCCCGTACAGGATTCTGCCGTTGTCACTGTATACTGCTTTTCCAATAATTTTTTTACAATTTCTTCTTCCAACATGATCTTCATCCTTCTTTTACATTCCACCCTGTGTCAATACCTGTTTATTCTTCACAATGTAATCCAAAAGAGAAACCACTGTCAAAATCAGTCCAATCCATACAACAACAGTTGTAATTGTCTGCATAATCGGATTTTGAATATCCAATATCAAGAGAATGATCATCGCCATATGAGATACTGTTTTAAATTTTCCCCAATAGCTTGCGGCAATGACAATCCCATTATCAGATGCTACAAGTCGGAAACCGCTGATGATAAACTCACGTGCAATGATGATCAAAACAATCCATGCCTGCAACTTTCCTGTCTCGATCAGGCAGATCATCGCAGAACATACTAGTAATTTATCCGCAAGCGGATCCATAAATTTTCCAAAATTCGTCACAAGATTATGCTTTCTGGCAATCTTTCCATCCAGCATATCTGTCAGGCTTGCAATACAAAACAGTGCAAGTGCAATATACTTTCCATTCCCTTCTGCCAAAGGTGTGATCATAAATACAACAAAAAATGGAATCATTAAAACTCTCAGTACCGTCAGCTTATTTGGTAAATTCATTATATAATCTCTCCCATCAAATCATATTCTAATGCGCCGGTGATTCTGACACGTGCGAAATCTCCCGACATTAATTCCTCTTCTGATTCTACAAAGATAAGCCCATCTACATTTGGAGCATCCTTGTAAGTTCTTCCTACATATGCATTTTCATCTGCCACTTTTCCCTCGATCATGACAAGCACTTCCCGCCCGATCATCTCTTCCGCAAGATCAAACGCAATCTCCTGCTGCAATTCCATCAGTTCTGCCTGACGGTCTTCCTTGACGTCCTCTGGAATCTGATCCGGCATCACAGCAGCCGGCGTATCTTCTTCCGGTGAATATGTAAACACACCAAGGCGGTCAAATTCCATCTCATCTACAAACTCCATCAATTCTTCGTGTTGTTCCTGTGTCTCTCCCGGGAAACCGGTAATCAATGTAGTACGGATTGCGATATCCGGTATTTCTTTTCGTAGTTTTCCAATAATTTCAACCAGCTGTTCTTTTGAAGTCCTTCTGCCCATTCGTTTTAAGATTCCATCACTTGCATGCTGAATCGGAAGATCCAGGTAGTTACAGATCTTATCCTCTTCTTTGATTACCTGAATCAATTCATCTGTAATCTCTTCCGGATAGCAGTATAAAATACGGATCCAGCGTAATCCACTGATTTTGCAAAGCTCTCTCAGCAACTTGTGCAATGATTTTTCACCAGAGAGATCTTTTCCATAAAGTGTTGTCTCCTGTGCCACTAGAATAATCTCTTTTACTCCCTGTGCCACCAGATCTTCCGCCTCTTTCAGAAGTCGTTCGATAGGAACACTTCTAAAGTTTCCGCGGATCTTCGGGATAATGCAGTATGTACAGTGTTTGTCACACCCTTCTGCAATCTTCAGATAAGCAAAATGTCCTCCTGTCGTCACAAGGCGCTTGCTCTCCACAAGCGGAAGCGCATCAATGTCAGTCATCTCCACACTTGTGTGCCCTGCAAGTGCCTCGTCAATCGCTTCCACAATCTTATCGTAAGAAGTCGTTCCAAGCACTGCATCCACTTCCTCAATCTCATCGATGATCTCCTGCTTATATCGCTGTGCAAGACAACCTGTGACAATTAACGCCTTGCATGAACCGGCTTTCTTATATTCTGCCATCTCAAGAATCGTCTGGATACTCTCCTCTTTTGCATCGTGGATAAAGCAGCATGTATTAATGACAATGACATCTGCGATCTCTTCGCTGTCCACCATCTGGTGTCCTCTAGACGCCAACAGTCCAAGCATCACCTCCGTATCGACAAGATTCTTATCACATCCTAGTGATACAAATAATATATTCATAGTCTCATTTCTCCTATATAGTTATTGAGGCAGATACTCCACTACGCATCCGCCTCATCATATCTTTTATCTATTCTTCTGTATCTTCTGCAATGATCTTAATCTTTCCATTATTCAATTCATCAATTGCAATCGAAAGTGGTTTCTCACCATGCTTTGTTGGTACTAAAGGTAATTCTCCGCCGATAATCTGTCTTGCTCTTTTTGAAGTTGCCAAAACAATCGAATAACGGCTGTTTACAATCTTAGTTGCCCCTTCCTCTACGTCTTGATTGACTACTTTCATCAAATCTGTGTAAGATGGATGTAACATGTATTATTCTCCTTTCAAATTCCCATTTAATTCTTCTTTTATCTGACACATAAAATTTCCATTGCGGAAACTTCTGTTGTGTTCACCCTCAATAATATTATGCATCTCCTGCACGCAGGTATCCAAATCATCGTTGATGATCAGATAGTCATACTCCTGCATTCCCTCAGCCTCTTCTGCTGCTCTTTGCATTCTGGATTCAATGACATCCATCGTCTCCGTTCCTCTTCCAATCAAACGCTCTCTCAAAATCGAAGCATTCGGTGGAGTTATAAACAACAACAGTGTCTGTGGAAATTTTTCTTTCACTTTCAAAGCACCCTGAATCTCAATCTCCAGAATCACATCTTTTCCGGCTGCAAGCTGTTCTTCCACATAGGCTTTTGGTGTGCCATAATAATTATTCACGTATCTAGCATACTCTATTAACTCATCTTGTGCAATCATTTTTTCAAATTCTTCTGTCGTTTTGAAAAAATATTCCCTTCCATCTACTTCTCCTTCTCGCGGATTTCTTGTAGTTGCTGAGATAGATAATGCGTAATTATCATATTTTTCAAGCAGCGCTCGCATCACAGTCCCTTTCCCTGCTCCTGAAAATCCTGAGACTACGATCAAAATTCCTCTCTTTTTCATCCTTCTTATCCTTTCCCTTTATTCGATATTCTGAATCTGCTCTCTGATCTTTTCAATTCCTGTCTTCAGATCAATCGCATGATTCGATACTTCAATATCATTCGCCTTTGACAAAATCGTGTTCGCTTCACGGTTCATCTCCTGTGCAATAAAGTCCAGTTTTCGACCGATTCCCTCTCCCGCTTCTAATGTGGTTCTCATATGTTCAATGTGACTTCTCAGTCTGACCGTCTCCTCATCTGTGCAGATCTTGTCCGCAAACAGAATCACCTCGGCAGCCAGTCTGCTCTCATCCATCTGTACATCTTCCAAAAGTTCCTTCACTTTCAATTCCAGCTTCGCACGATATTCAGAAATGATCTCCGGTGAGCGCTCTTCGATTGCTTCAACTAATGCAAGCAATTCATCCAATTTCACATTAATGTCTTTTTTCAGATTCTCGCCTTCCACAATTCTTGTCTCCACAAATTGTGTAAACGCTCCTTCCAAGGCCTTCTTCAATCCGTTCCAAAGTTCTTCCTCATTCTCCGGTTGCTCTTCCATCGTAAGTACTTCCGGACAACGCGACAAGGTAGAAACACGAATATCATTCTCCAATGAAAATGCCTCTTCCATCTGCTTAAAATACTGCAGATACTCCTCAGCCAATGCAGCGTTATATTTTAATGCGGCCTGATTCTCTGACATGTCTTCATATGTAATAAAAATATCTACTTTCCCTCGCTGTGCATACTGCTTCAGCAGGCTGCGGATGGAGGCATCAAAAAAATTCAATTTCTTCGGCATACGGATATTGACATCTAAGTATCTGTGGTTCACGCCCTTTAGCTCTACCGTAAATTTACGTTGTCCTTCAGACACCTCACATCTTCCTAAGCCTGTCATACTTTTCATCATATTGTTAACCTCTTTGCTTGTCTTTTTATGTTACATTTCATTATAAGTCATTTAAAAACAAACGTCAATTGAAACTCCCCTTCATTTCGTGTATACTAACATCTATATGGTTACTGTTCACTCCGCAGCTAAAACAGAGATTTGCATTGTCATGCCTGCATGTAAAAGGCGAATTTCTGTTTTTGCTACGAAGTGTAACTCGTAACCGCCACCCAATAAGCAGTCTTAGCACAAAGTGCGGGACTGGAGTGCGAAAGCACGACGAGTGCGCATATGGTGGTGGTTAGGAGTGAACAGTACCTCTAAAATATGAAAGGACGATTTACATTATGGCTTTTGACGGAATTACAATTGCAAATATCGTACATGAATTAAGAGAGAACCTATTAGACGGCAGAATCAATAAGATTGCACAGCCTGAGACCGATGAGCTTCTTCTGACAATCAAGACACCCAAAGGGCAAAAGAGGCTTTCCATATCCGCAAGTGCTTCACTTCCGCTTATTTATCTAACTGAGACCAACAAGCCAAGTCCAATGACCGCACCGAATTTCTGTATGCTTTTAAGAAAACACATTAATAACGGGCGAATTACGGCAATTACACAACCTAAATTAGAACGTATCATTCGGTTTGAAGTCGAACATCTGGATGAACTTGGTGATTTGTGCAAAAAATATCTGATCATTGAGATTATGGGAAAACATAGCAACATCATTTTCTGTACGGAAGACAACAAGATTATCGACAGTATCAAACACGTCTCCGCACAGATGAGTTCTGTTCGCGAAGTACTTCCGGGGCGCGAGTATTTCATTCCGGATACGATGGAAAAATCAGATCCACTGGATATTTCTTTCGCCGACTTTGTATCAACTTTGATTGCAAAACCTACCCCTCTTGGAAAAGCGATCTACACAAGCTTTACCGGCATCAGCCCTGTTGTAGCAGAAGAAATCTGCTATATTGCCAGAATTGATTCTGAAGTCACACCAAAAGAGCTGTCAGAAGATGTATTGATTCATTTATATAAACAATTTACTTTATTTTTTGACCCGGTAATCAAAGGTGATTTTCATCCGGTAATCTACTATAACGGTGCGGAACCAAAAGAATTCTGCGCACTTCCATTATCGCATTTTCCGATGTATGAGGCAAAAACATTCGACTCCATGTCAAACGTCTTGGAGATTTACTACGCTTCCAGAAATACATTGACACGGATTCGCCAAAAATCGGTAGACCTTCGGAAAATTGTGCAGACCGCATTAGAACGAAACCGGAAAAAATATGATTTGCAGTCCAAACAACTCAAAGACACTCTGAACCGTGATAAATACCGCATATACGGAGAATTGATCAACACCTACGGCTACAATTTAGAGCCCGGTGCAAAACAGCTGGATGCTTTGAACTACTATACAAATGAGATGGTGAAAATCCCACTTGATCCTACAAAGACACCTGGCGAAAATGCGCAAAAATATTTTGACAAGTATAATAAACAGAAACGAACTTTCGAGGTGCTTTCCTCTCTAATTCAGGAAACGCAGGAAGATATCACTTATCTTGAATCTGTCAGCAACGCACTTGACATTGCATTGAGTGAAGACGATCTGACTCAGATTAAAGAAGAATTAATCGGCGCCGGATATGTAAGGCGAAAATTCACAAAGAAAAAAGTAAAGATTACAAGTAAACCATTCCACTATATTTCCAGCGATGGCTATCATATGTATGTTGGAAAAAATAATCTGCAAAACGACGAACTGACTTTCCATTTCGCTGTTGGAAACGACTGGTGGTTCCACGCAAAAGGCTGTCCGGGATCTCATGTCATCGTGAAAACCAATGGCGAGGAGCTGCCAGACCGGACTTTTGAGGAAGCTGGAAAACTTGCGGCCTACTACTCTAAGAACCGCGGAAATGAAAAAGTAGAGATTGACTACATTGAGAAAAAACATGTCAAAAAACCGTCCGGTGGAAAACCTGGATTTGTCGTATATTACACCAACTATTCTCTGATGATCGATTCCGATATTTCCGGAATTCAACAGATTGATTAAAGCATTTAAAAGGGTGAAAGTCATTCGAAACTTTCACCCCTTTCTTTATTTTCCAAGAAGATAATCTATGAACTGCTGCGCGGTTCTGCCTGACAGACCGCCGTGACTTAACTCCCATTTATTGGCTTCTAGAAGAAGCTCTTCCTCCGGCATATTAATTTGATTTTTCTGAGCTAATGTCTTCACAATCTGCTGAAATTCTTTCTTACTTGGACCTCCAAAATAGATTGTCACTCCAAATCTTGCCACCAGTGATAATTTTTCCTGAACAGTATCGTTCGTATGCAATTCCTCATCTCGGTCAGACTTATCGCGAAATGTTTCCCTCACAAGATGCCGCCTGTTTGAAGTCGCATAGATTAAAATGTTATCCGGTTTCTTTTCCAATCCGCCCTCAATCACTGCTTTGAGATATTTATATTCAATTTCAAACTCCTCAAAAGACAGATCGTCCATATAGATAATGAACTTATAGTTTCTGTTTTTTATCTGAGCAATCACATCGTTTAAATCCTGAAACTGATGTTTATACACCTCAATCATTCGAAGTCCCTGATCATAATACTGATTCAATATTGCCTTGATTGAAGTAGACTTTCCTGTTCCTGCATCTCCGAACAGCAGGCAGTTATTCGCCTTTTTCCCTTTCACAAATGCCTCTGTATTCTCAATCAGTTTCTTTTTTGCAATTTCATATCCCACAAGGTCATCCAGATGTACATGGGCAATCTTCGTGATCGGGACAATATCTGCCCCGGCTTCTGTATGCTCGATACGAAATGCCTTGTGCAGCCCAAACTTACCCACTCCGAATTCTTTATAAAACTGTGTCATCGTACATTTGAATTCCTCTGCATTCTCACATCTTCCAAGCTTTTCGCTCAGCTCACAGATACGGTCTCGGATTCTTTTATTGAATACCTTCCCATGTCCTTTGACATTCTCATAGTGCATCAGTACAGAAAGGCACTTCACCCCCAGCGCCTTCTCTAAAATAGTAAAATCATATGCAAACAGCTCTCGGAAAATCTCAAAATCATGCAGCGTGATCGTGTTGATGCTTCCCTCAATTTCGCCTACAATCTCACACTCTGTACTGTATGCATTCTCGTCATTTACCAAAAGAAATGTCAGGTAATTATGCCAAAGGTTTCCTTCAAACCCATATCCCGCTGCCAGCTCCAGCAGTTCATTCACACATTCAAATAAAAGTCCTGCCATATCTTCTTTATTGTAATATTCGCTGTCACAATTTTCCATTAAAAATGTCATATCACGCAAAAGCTCTTCATGTTCCATATGTTTGTATAGCATCAGTTCCTTTGTTCTCATTTTATACGCCTTCTTTCGATGAATAGTTTCCTAAAATTTTCAAGCTTTTAGACTCCTCGCGCAATCCCCGGATCGCATTTTTCACAGCCCCATCTGCCATATTTCCTTCAAAATCCACAAAGAACCGATATTCCCAGGTACGTCCTTCCACCGGTCTTGACTCAATCTTTGTCATGCTCAGATTATTATAAATAAAATGAGATAACAGATGATACAGCGTTCCGCTTTCATGTGACACTTCAAAGCAAATACTGATCTTCGATGCATCCTTCAAAAAAATCTTTTGGTTCGTCACGATAATAAAACGCGTGGAATTATTATCATTATGATTAATCTTCTCCTCCAAAATTTCCAATCCATACAGGCGCGCTGCATATTCGCTGCAAATTGCAGCCTTTCTCTGATCTTGATCTTCCAGTACTTTTTTTGCGGCAACAGCAGTATTTGCCACGCTGATCTGCTGCCAGTCTCTGTGTGCGTCCAAAAATTTTGCACTCTGCATCAATGCCTGTGGATGAGAATATACACGTTCAATCTGGTCTAATGTCGTTCCCTTCAATCCTGATAATGTATGATTGATTGGGAGAACCACTTCTCCTACGATATAGTTTTCAAATTCCACAAGCAGATCATACACCTCATTGACTGCACCCGCAGAAGAGTTCTCAATCGGAAGTACCGCAAAGTCGGCCGATCCCTCTTCGATTGCCTCCATCGCATCTCGAAAAGTCTGCACATGAAAACTATTGGTATCTTTTCCAAAATACATCTCCATCGCCGCCTGGCTATATGCTCCTTCCGTTCCCTGAAAGACAATTCTGGAATTCTCCCAATCTAATTTGTCCACGCCGATAAACGGCAGCCTTCCTAGTCCCCCCCGTTTTGTCAAAAGCTGATACTGCAGCTTGCGGCTTAAAGACATCAGTTGTTCAAACAGTTCCTGCACTCCTTTTTTGTGAAACTCCTCCGTCACCTTTGCGGCAACTGCTGCCAGTTTTTCCCGCTCCCTTTGCTTGTCAAACACTTTATTGCCCTCGCTGATCTTGATGTCTCCAATATCAATACAGACATCCATTCTCTTTTTATATAATTCGATGATCTCATTATCAATTCCATCTAACTGTGCTCTTAACTCTTCTAAAGTCGCCATCCTTCTCTCCTCCTGCCCAAATTAAAAATTATTATAATACATTTTTCAGACAAAATCTATATTTGATAAATATAAGAGTTGAAAAAAAAATCTGTTTATTATATGATAATAAAAATAGATTTTCAAATAGGAGGATATTTTATATGAACGCAACAGAATGTATTAAAGGGCGAAGAAGTATTCGTAAGTACAAGAAAGGCTGTATTGACCATTCATTATTAGAATCTATTATCTCTACAGCATCTTATTCTCCTTCCTGGAAAAACACTCAGATTACTCGTTACATCGCAATTGAAGACACTTCTATTCTCAATAAAATTGCCGATGAATTCACCCCAGACTATAACTCGAATATTATCAGACAAGTTTCAACATTAATTGCTGTAACTTTTATCAAAGGGCGCTGCGGTTATGAGCGAGATGGTTCTTTTTCAACCAAAAAGGAAGACCGTTGGCAGATGTTCGATGTCGGTGCTGCCTGCCAGACATTTTGTCTTGCTGCACATGAAGCCGGTCTTGGCACTGTAATCATGGGAATCTCGCACTAAGATGGAATCACAGAATTGTTGGACATCCCGGAAGGACAGGAACTGGCTGCCTTGATTGCCATCGGTTATCCTGATGTTGCTCCCGAAGCTCCAAAGCGAAAATCTGTACAAGATTTATTAACTTATCGATAAACTAGGAGGTTACCATGAGACACTTAATGAGTCCAGTAGACTTTACAGTCGAAGAATTAGATGAAATTTTGGATTTGGCAGACGATATTGAAGCCAATCCTGAAAAATATGCACACGCCTGCGACGGCAAAAAGCTTGCAACTTTATTCTACGAACCGAGCACTCGAACAAGACTTAGTCACGAAGCCGCGATGTTAAATTTGGGGGGAAGTATTTTAGGATTTTCTTCCGCGAATTCCAGTTCCGCCGCCAAGGGGGAGAGCGTATCTGACACAATCCGCATGATTTCCTGCTATGCAGATATCTGTGCGATGAGACATCCAAAGGAAGGTGCGCCTATGGTTGCCTGCAGACATTCTTCTATCCCTGTCATCAATGCCGGTGACGGCGGACATCAACATCCGACACAGACTTTAACCGACCTTTTGA